>Ga0209284_10004573_pt1 | contig 15383 bp, 10 predicted proteins | sample FRY03_FD_187211 | JGI IMG/M metagenome (GOLD analysis project Ga0209284, IMG submission 187211) | Freshwater microbial communities from Lake Fryxell liftoff mats and glacier meltwater in Antarctica - FRY-03 (SPAdes) (version 2) | ecosystem: Environmental > Aquatic > Freshwater > Ice > Glacier... | reverse complement strand
CCCCGCTGTATGTCGCCATGGCGACGGGCCGCCCACTGCTGTGATGACAGAGCGTGATGATGGCTCCGAGGGTGGCCTTGCCACCGAGGTCCTTGCCGTCAAAGGCGAGGCTTTTGGGCAGGAGATCTTGGTGGGCCCGCAGCCAGGCATTGAGGGCTCGGGCGAGGGCTTCGGCGACGCCCTTTTGATGAAGGGCGGGAAGCATGCCGGGCCGAGCCAGGAGGGCGAGAGCATTCTTTTGCAGGGGCCGTGCCCAGAGGTGTTTCGGGCTTTGGGTGTCCTGGTAAAAATCCGCCCGATGACGCCGCGTCCCTTTGGTCATTCCCAAGGCGGTCCAGTTGGTCGCTTTGTAGAGGGTTCCCTGATGATGAAGGGGATCGTGAAAGCTTTCCACCAAGAGAGGGCAGTAGCCGTGGTGGCATTCCCATTGGTCCTGAAGGCTGCGCAGGGCGAGTCCGAGGCACTGGCTCGCGAGGTTTTCACGCTTCAGGCCTCGGCCTTGCGGGGTAAGATAAAAACGGCGGAGTTGGGCGATGAGCTTGAGACGATTGGCGCAAGTGACATTGTCCCAGCCAATCCAACGTGTCGCGGTCCCTGAGACGCAGCGCAGCCCCACCCCAGCAGAGCACCGTGACGAGAGTCCGGGTGCCGGATTCCTCATCGCAGTGGTAGATCCCTTGCCACAATGTGTGGCCCGCCGCCCGGCCCGCTTTGAGGTAGTGGCCTTCGTTGAGCACCTCCCGTAGCGCTTGAATTTCCGGTTTCTCAGTGGCGGCGTGCACGAGGAGGTTGTGGGATTGGGGCGGTAGGCGGCAGGTTTTTAATCCGTTCATGACGCCCTATCCTGCATTTTGAAGAGCTCAGGTCTAGTAAAAACTCTCCAAACCCCACCGCTACAGGCACTCAGCATTCCTAATTAATCGCCCTGGGTCGCGCGGCGGTGCCGGGGCGATGGCCAGGCCGTCTTGCATGTCCATGCCCCCCCTTTCGCCCCGTCAAAAAGCAATTTCCTAGCAAATAAGCGCACACCTACTAGACGATGTCCTCTTCGCAGCCCCACTGCCCGCAGGTCCACCGCCAGGTCTCGGGATCGCTCCAGTCTTTGACGGTCAGGGTCACTTCTAGCTGATCGCCGATTTCGACGTGGCTTTGATCCAAGCGTAGGATTCTAAAACCCCAGTGCGGTGCCCGGCCCGGATCGAGCGGACTCGAACTCAGCACCAGATCGTCATCCACCTTGGCTTTCATGAAGACCACGAGACCATCGAGAAGGCCAGGGGTTGTCACCTTCCGCGTGAATGTCACCGACAAGGGCAAGGTCGACTCGGTGATGGTGTGGAGATCCACTTCCACGATCGGAGCTGGTTCACCCAAAAAATGTTTCACAAAACCGAGATCACAGCTCACCAAGCGGTAGTAGTCCGAGTCCTGGGGACGACTTCGCCCCATGCTGGAAAAATCAAACCCATACACATCGGTCAGTTCCCAAATATAGGGTATGCGCCGGTCGTCATTCAGCGTCATCGGTTCACAAAATAACTCAAACTGACTCGGTAAAATCAGTCCACCCGGTTTGAGCAGGCGGTCGCGCAGATCGCAGACGTTGGGCACCATCGCCTCATCGAACAAAAAATCTCCAATCTGCTCGTGTAGAATGACGTCCACCGGCTCATCGAGGTGAAACTTCGAGCTGTGCACGTCCTCGAAGTCCACGTTCTCAATCCCATTCTCCGCCGCCAGTTCCTTGGCGTGTTCGATGATCGAGGAGTGATCAACCGCATAGACCTGTGCCGCGCCTTGGCGCGAAGCAAAGGCCGCCAGAATCCCCGTGCCCGTGCCCAGATCGATCACGCGATCGCCCGGTTTGATGTGCCGGGCGATGGCCCTGTGGTAGAACGCCATGCGGGGCTCATCGGCCAACATCCGCTCCTGCGCATGCAGATCAGCAAAATATTGTATGTTGGATTTACGATATTTTTCGGCCGGCGTCTCAATCTCCAAGGGCGGGTAAAACCAACCCTTAAGTCGGGGAGAGCCAAGGAGCCAATTACGCAAGAGAGTGCTGGCCCGACGGACGCGCTGAAAAACAGACACCGTGAAACGTTGAATTGAGGAGAGGGACATCAGTGTAGGGGCGGCTTATTCGCTCTCCCGATCCACCACCCTAGGGTCACCGTCACGAGTCAACAGCTTAATTATGAACCCATCTTCCGCGAGGAAGCCAGTCCTAGCAAACAAGCACTTGCTCCCACCAGCGGCTTCTCCATATCCGCTCCACTCATAGAGCATTGGCTCTTCAACAATCCCTGCTCTCACCGGATTCAAATCACGATCAGCCACCATCGATATCACGGCGGATGCCAATCAGGAAAAAGTCACCATGAGCGCGGTGACGAGAGCCCTAGAAAAAGAGCTTCCCAGGATCGTGGCAAACTATCCCGGAATGCATCACTCCTTTGAAGGCGAAGCGCGCGAACAGGCCGATGCCTTCCGCAGTCTTTCCATCGGCGCGGCCTTTGTGGCGTTCCTCATCTACACCCTGTTGGCGATCCCCCTGAAGTCCTACATCCAGCCCTTCATCGTGATGTCGGCCATTCCCTTCGGCCTCGCCGGAGCCATCGTGGGCCACATCATCATGGGGCATCCGCTCAGCATCATCAGCCTCTTTGGCCTGCTCGCGCTCGCCGGAGTTGTCGTTAATGACAGCCTTGTCATGGTGGACTATACTATTCAATTCCGGCCCTCACCAGCTTGTTGAAACGATCTACGGGCTCATTGACGGACCAAGCGAGCCCTCGGAAAACCAAGGTGCGAAAGACGGGGTCGTCGAAGGTCCTCGAATAATGCCCCCCAAGGGTCACAAAAACGCGGCCTCCGCTCTCGGGCGTGGCAACCCAGCACTGCGGCCGCATGGCCCCCTCTTCCTCTGCTGTCGCGAGGATTTTTGGGGTGATTTGAGGCGAGGAAATCAGTCCCCAGTAGGTTTCATCGACGACTTTGACTCGGTCAAAATTCCGGGTGATGGGGTGGTTGATCGTGCGATCAAAGAGCCATTCCACGGGACCGTGGCGGTAGTTCGTTTTGGCCGAGTTTGAGGCCAAGCCAATCCGCCCCGCAAGGTCGGCCGCCTGCTCACCACCTTCCACCGCCCAATGTAAAAACACGGCTCCTCCTCCTCCTGATAAAAACCCATCGAGCTCCCGGGCACGCTCGGTGGACCAATCACCTTTGCGATAGAAAATAACGGCATCGGCTTCCTTCCATTGCGCAGGGGTGGGCCAAATTTCGGCGAGCTGGATCGAGGTGTTTTGCGCCAAGGAAAGGAGCCGCGCCCAAGTCTGTCGCCAGCGAGGATAATCATGCTCGCCCGGACCGTGATCCTTGGGACCGGAGACCAGCAAGATGCTGAGCGGTCGGAGTTCAGCGGGAGCCGTAGGAGCACCGGCCAGGAGTTCTTGAATCTCCTTTTCGGTCCGGTTCACAGGGGGAGAAACTTCGGCATAGCGTCCCATGAGCGGAGGCTCGGTCAAGAGGTAGGCCATCAAGTCCCGGAGTTCGCCGGGAGCAAGGGCTTCGTCAAGTTTCGCGGGCATCAGCGAAGTTTTCAGAGCGGTCGAGCTCACGATCTCGCGTTGAAGAACCTTCACCTCGACTCCTGCTCCGAGTCCCAGAACGATCTCACCTTTTGACTCCGGTTGCGGCACCGCCACGAATTCACGCCCGTCCCGTAGAACAACCCGATGCGTTAAATAATCGGGATTCAGAACTGCCGAGGGGTCATGGATCTCACGCAAAGTACTCACGTAGTCACGACTCACCAGATTGGAGAGATCCGGCCCGATCTTTCCCCCGCTTGCCCGGACCTGATGACACTTGGCGCACAAGGCTTTATCGCTGTGGAAAATTTCCCGCCCTCGGGCCCAATCGCCCCCCTTGACCTCATCGCGGGCAAGCATCGTGGCCGGGTCCGGCGCCGATTTCTGATCGACCCACGGGAGCAGGAAGCGACGCAAGGGCAGCGCTCGCGGGTTGGAATCTTCAGCAGTGTGCCAGGAAACCCGCAGGTCTGGCAGTGTATCGGCTCCTGTGGGCAGGAAGACGACAAGGTCCACGGGTTCCTTGTCTTTGGGATGGTAGGTCAAAAAGAGATCGTGGCTGATCTGTCCAAGCATGGAGTTGAGCGCCTCCACTTCGGGCTGGAAACCTTGTTGAGCCCTGAAAGCAGTATTGGCAGAGGTGAGGGAAATCGTGACCGCCTCCCCGGGAACTTCGTAGTCAAGAGTCGCGCCCGGCTGGATGGCTGGACGAAGCATCTGCCAGAGATCGAGCCGGGTTCGAAGGGTCAACACGCCCTCCTGCCGCAGGAGTTTTTGAAGTTGTTGATGTGCCGTACTTCCTAGAGTTAGTTCCGTATTCACTTGGCCGTCGAGATGAGGAAGCCATCCCCGCCACTCGGAGCCATCTGATCCGCGCCAGGACGCTTCGACCCCGGTGAGCTGGAGGTGAAGGTCGTAGGCTGCGGTGCCGGGCAGGGTCAGCGCGAAGTGCTCGGGCTTGGTTTGCGAGGGCACGCGCAGAGTCAGGGTGCGCCGGTCTTCTGAAAGTTCACCGCCCGAAACCGGGAGATCGAAAACCGGAGCAGTGGCCTGCTGCTTCACCACTTCATATCCCGGCCACAGGTTCTCAAATTGATCTCCGGCGCGGACATAAGCACCCCGAGTCATTGTAGCGCCAGCAATCATCCTCTCCGCGGTCGCTTCATCAAGAGGCTGATCCCAGGCAACCTGAAAAACATCGGGTGAATCACTCCATGCCGCCGTGGCTCTCGGCGGTGCTTCCGGAAGAGGTTCCACCACAAAAATATGCCCCTTCCCTTCGGGACCTGTTCCCCAATCAGGATCACCACTGTGGGTCGCCACCAGAAGATGGCCGCGCGGCGAAATCGTGAGATCGACAGCGAGCTGATTGAGCGACGCGATCAGTTCGTTCTGCGCAACATATCCTGCTTCCGATTTCACCAACTTGGTGCGCCAGATTTTCCCGCGCGATTCACCTGCGATCAACGCATCCCCCCGCCACGAATCCGGCCCGAAAACGGGGCCCCCGTTTACCGGAAGATTGAAGCGCAGTCCGCACGTTGATTGGTGTTGCGGGCCGTAGTCGAAGACGCTGGGTTCGTCGATGACATCGGGAAGATGCTTGGGGTGTTGCGGAGGAAAGCCGTAGTGGCGCCCCTTCTTGATCTCTAACAATTCGTCAAAAGGATTCCCGTTCGGAAGCCAGGTCGCCCCCTCTTGGTCGGTGCAAAACAGGTCTCCTTCACCATTGAAGCGGAGCCCGATGGGCCAACGAACTCCCGTGCAAATTTTCTCGCGGGATTTGAAGTCGGGGGCAATGCGGAGAATCGCACCCCGCTCCGAACTGAGGTCATTCCGGGCCAGGCCATCACCATCAATCTCATAGGGATTGTCATACCATCGAACACCGAGCCCGAAATAGATCGAGCCATCGCTTGGGTCATAACAAACGCTCGCCGTATCGATCCCGGCCCGCGCCAAGGGCCAGCCTTCTGCCAGAACGACTTCCTCCTCGGCATGCCCATCGCCATCGCGATCTGTCACCATCATCACCTTCCCCTTGCAGGCAAAGAAAACGGCATCTCCGTGGGGAGTCCCAGCCGGTGCCAAATCCATTCCGATCGGCGACGTGATCTTCCCCTTCCCTTCCCAAAAAAGGGCGGATTCATCTTCCAAGCCGTCTCCGTCTGAATCGCGCAGGAGCCAAATGTTCCCGTTATACCCGAGGGCCACGAGCACGCCATCGTGCCGGTATTGCAGATTGACCAAATTGGGCAAACCAATGGGGAGACTCCGAACCGCAAAGCCGGGCACCAACATTTTCAGAGCCGGGGGGGCATTTACCGGACGATACTCGCGAGTTCTGAGAGCACTCTTCTCCTCACCATTCAAGACCAGGAGCAAGCCTCCAAGGGCCAATAGACAGGTGCCACACAGCGAAATACTTAAAGAAATCTTCGGGAAGCGCATCCCTTCCAATATCAATTTTACACTTCCTTGTGCAAGTTCCCTCTGAAATCCAGAGCCATTCGTATCAGCCTGTGGCCATCACCGAGCGATTTCATGCACACGCACTCTGAACTGGCGGCTGCCCCGATCTACTCGCCAAAGAGAGGGATCCCGCGGCCAAGGAGCTTGCCCAGAGCTGCCGGACGATCGTTCATGAGATTTGCCAGATCTGATGGCTTCCTCTGTCTGAGATCAGTCGCCTTTCGGGGATTTTTGATCAAGAAAGGTTTGGGCGTTCTTTTGAAGAGGGCCCTGCGGAAGTTCAGCGGTCCACTTCTGGAGACCGGAGAGGCCCTGGGTTTCCAAAACCTCCGTGGCAACGGTCCTGACATACTGGGGAGTGCCGGGGTGGTTGTCGGTGGCCAATTGGGTGACAAAGTCAGTCGCGGTGTCGATATCGTTATCTGCGAGACCTTCGATCAAGCGATTTCTGAAGTGATCTTGGACCGGGCCGGGTTCGTAGTCGTTGACGAACTCTGCGGCAGCGACGGGATCGGCAAAAGCCCAACCCGGGAGGGAATTGGAAATGAAACCCTGACGATGCTTTTCGGCGGTCTTGGGGAGATTTTTTTCGACGACGCTGGGATCACCTGCGGACCAAGCGTAGTCGAAGAGGCTCCACTGTTCGCCATCTGCTTTGTTGCGAGCGAGGGCGGTGCGAATGGGGATGGCGGTGGATTCATCGAGGGAAGACAGCAGTTGATCGAACGCGAGGCGGCGGGCGATGGGACTGGATCCCTTGGTGGCGGTCTGAACGAGGGTGTTGATTTCGTCCGAAGTGAGAGTTGGTGGAGAATCAAGAGGCGTTGTATTGTCTCGCTCCCGATTTCCAGGAGTGGACTTCGTTGACAGGTTGGCGGAATCAGGCGATCCGGGTGTGCTTGTCGTGCCAAGCCGGAATTTGCCTTGGGCGTCCGGGTTTTGTTTCTCCCGGATTTGAGGGGATGAAGGACGGGATTCCCTGAAGGTATTTCTAGTTTTGGAGAGTTTTTGGGAGTTTTTGGACTGCGGTAACGTCGATGTTTTGATCGATTCATCCCGCTCCTGAAACCGTGTTCCGATCAGAAACAAAGTGACGGTAAGAAAGAGCCAAATCAGATGCGCGCTTGTGGTCATTGGGTTATTTTTTGCTGTTCTTCCGGGGAGAGTCCACTGTTGGTGAGCCATTCTTGGGCGGCTTCGCGGTCCTTGCGGTAAAAGACGCGGCCTGTGTCAATCATGGCGCGGCCCCGGGCCTCTGGGTTTTGAATGTGAGCCGCCCACTCGACTCCGACGACGGGGTCATCTTGGACGACACGGGTCGCATAGCCGTAGGTGGCGGCATCGCGGTCGGCGGCGGGAACGGAGGCGAGGGCGGCAGCGGCTTCTTCAGGACTGCGTCCGGCCCACATGTGAAAGGAGGTTCCAACAGCGTGGTTTTTACCGTCGCCTTCGGGGAGGCCGACAGCCCATTCAACCGTGTTGGCAGGGTGATCTTTGGCGAGTTCACGGGCAGCATGTTGGTGGGCTTGGATCGACATTTCGCCTTCGGGGACTGCGGCGAGAAAGGAGGTGATTTCTTCGCGGTCGCCCGAACGGAGGGCGGCGGAAGCTGCGATCTGGATCATTTTGGAGGCTTCCTTGTCTCCGTTTTGGAATCGCTCGATAGCAAATTCTGCCGCGAGTTGGGGATCAGCGTCGGCCAGGCCGAAGGCGGCGCCCCATTTCATGTGGGTTCCGCTGCTTTGCTGTTCAGGCGAGAGGGTGTCGAAATAAGCCATGGCGGAAGCGGGGTCGGTGGCGGCCCAGCCGGCGAGGGCGGCAGCCATGTCACGCTTTGGGGTGTCGGCTCCGTGGATGAGGGCTTCCTGTCCGGCCATGGACCCCCAAGCGTAGTGGAATTCGCGGAATTCGGCCGAATCCTGGGAGAGATGGGCGATATTTTCACGCATGAGACGGGCGTTCTCGGGCGTGAGGTTTTTGAGCATTTCGGAAAAGGCGAGGCGGCGGGCGATGGGACCTTTGGCGGCGCGGAATTCTTCACCCAGTTCGGCGATGTCAGCGTCGCTGAGGATGTTGGGTTGGTTTGAGGTCGATGAGGTGCGGGAGGATGTGCTTCGAGCCTTGTTCTCTCCGGGAGAAGAATTCGGGTCTTCGGACTGGCGGTCTGAAAGTCGGGGGGAGGAGGATTTGGACGATGAGGCGATTTTCGATTCGTCCGACTTGGTGAGTTGGGAACCGACGACGAAGGCGGTGACGGCGACGAGAGCCCAGATGAGGTGGTGGATGAGATTTTTTTTCATGAAAGAATGGGGTGGCATGTAGATCGATACGTGGTTGGGATTTGAAGGGCTCTTCTTACAGATCTACTTGTTCAAGAAGAGCTCACTCTGGACGACTAGGTGGACCAGGTCGCGCAGGCGATTTCCGTTCTGCTTCATTTCCGACATGATCCGATCTACTTCGCCTCGATCACCAGCTTCAAGCAAACGGCCGGTAGCATAGGTCAACATTTTCTCGGTGAGGCAGTGCACCACCTGTGGTTCGCGCTCCAGAAGCATGGCTTTGAATTCGACCAGGTCTTTAATCTCACGTCCGTTTGCTAGGATCGCGGAGGGGTCGATCGGCTCTACTTGCTTGGCCTTTTGATCGACCTTTGGATAGTGGTCCCGCCATCGACCGATCGGGTCAAAGCTCTCCAGAGCGAAGCCCATGGGATCGATTTTCCGGTGACAACTACTGCAGGCCTCTTGATCGCGATGTAGCGCCATCTGTTCCTTCAAGCTCTTCATCCCGCGCAGATCGGGCGAAAGTGGTTCTACATCGGGTGGTGGTGGCGGCGGCGGTGTCCCGAGAATGTTTTCGAGGACGAACACGCCTCGGACAATAGGCGAGGTCTCGACCCCGTTGGCGGTCATGGTCATGATCGCGGGCATGGTCAGGAGTCCGCCCCGTCGTTGATCCTCCAACGTCACCTTGCGCAAGTTCTCCCCAACTACCCTTTGCTTGTAGATCAACTCACCGAGCCGACTATTCATAAAGGTGTAGTCCGAATCGATGAAGTCGCGGATCGGACCGTTGCGCTCTAGGACGTCGCGGAAGAACGCGTCGACCTGGGGAATGAGATCGTCCTTCACGCGAAAGTAGTGCCCATACGGGCCTTTCTTATCTGGCTCCATGCGCCCCAGCTCATAGAGCTTCAACCAGCGCTCGGGAAAATGGCGAACAAAAGCCGCGACCTTTGGGTCTTTCAACATTCGCTCGACCTGTCGATTCAACTCCGAGGTGTTCGACAGCGCGCCTGCGCGGGCGAGTTTCATCAACGCTTCGTCGGGCATCGATGACCAGAGAAAGTAGCTCAGGCGCGAAGCGAGGGCGAAGTCGTCGAGCTTGCCGGGTTCCTGCCGCAGATAGACGAAATCGGGCGAACAGAGCATCGCTGCGTAAGCACCTTTCATCGCTTGCTGGCGCGAATTCCCGTCGGCCTCCAGCTGTGCCGCGAGATCGACAAAGGCCTCTACTTCTCCGGGTGTAACCGGTCGTCGGTAAGCTCGCTCGGCGAAGGCGCGAAAGAGTTTCTTTAGATCCACTTCTTCAATGGATCCGTTCCCATAGAGAGCAGTGTGACTCTTGGGTGGCCACTGGCGGGAGACGGGCTCGATTCGGAAGCTGTGCACGCGAAGGGTCGGGCCGAGATAGCCCTTTCTGAACAGCGCCTCCGCGACCGGCTTCTTGAACTCTTTTTGTTTCCGGTCAATCTTCTCATACTCCTCGGGATACCATTGTTCGAGCAGGACGTGGAAGGCGTTGTGCTGGAACCAAGGACCGTTCTCCCACCCAATCCAAGCGTTCCATGGATCGTCGATCCAGGTCTCGAAGGAAAAGGTCCGCTTCTTGCCGTCACCGGGCAGGGTCCGGCTGGCGACCCGATGGTGTCGCTCTCCGCGTTGATCCTCGAAGCGCTGCACATAGAGACCAATTTCGAACGGCTCATCGGGACTCGTGCGCCCATGGTGTATCAGATTCCCTTCCCGGACGGTCCAGTTCCCCCAAGCGCCCTTCTTGGGATTGTGAGCTGAGACTTCGACGGTGATTCGGTAGTTTGCGGGCCGACGGATCCCGCCGAGATACTTGTCCGGGCCGATTCGGTTATAGCGGTCCCAGCGTTGAAACACCTCGTCATAGGGATCGCCCTGCGCCCGCTGATATTTGCCGAGGCTATCGCCGTCTAGCGATTTCATGGAGATGGGTGCCGTGAAAGTCTCCGCCTCGAAGGGCTTTTCGGGCTTGTCGTGCGTCGCCATCGCTATGGTTTCCTCTGCGGCGTCGATCAGCATTTTTAGAAGGAAGTCGGACATCACCAATTGCTGGCCGATGGTGTCGAAACCCTCCGCCTCCTCGTCATCCTGAAAACTCCGCGTTGGCTCGATCGTCTTCTGCGCGGTGATGCCGTTGCCGTTGAAGTCGTAGAGCCCGGAAACTACCGCGGGTTCAAAATCCGGATGGTTGAGGTAAAACAGGTCCCGCAGCGTGTTGCGAATTTCGAACTTGTTCAGTCGCCGGATCACCGCCTGCCCCCCAGTGCTTTTCCGCGCCGCGTAGGCTTGCCGGAGCACTGGTGTCAGGGCTTCGATCACTTTCGCGGTCTCTTCGAAGGGCGGTTGCGGTTTCTTCTGCGGCGGCATCTCACCCAAGTTGAGTTGATCCAAAATACCCTGCCAAATTTCAAGGGTATTCAGGTCAGTGAGATCGCTCCCCAGCGTGTCGTAGCGGTAGTCGCCCTTTTGTTTCTCGGCGCCGTGGCATTCAAAACAATACTGCTTGAGGAATGGTTGGTGGGATTTCAGCGAATGGTCCGCACGCGCCACTTCACCGCAAGCAAGCAGTCCCGTCAGTAACCAAAATGTCGTTCGTCGCATCATATTTAACCTACTTTCTTTCACCAGCCGGACGAACTCGCGCATTGGGTAACACGTCCATCACTCGCAGAAAAATTCTTTCGGGCGAGCAGGCACGGAATCTTTCCGGCGCTTTCGGACTTCCGTCTCGCTTCTTGCCACGCGGGATCAGCGGAGAAGGCTTTCGAGTTCGCGGCCGCCTGTATCCGGTTAGCGTGATGAATGAGCACCAGCATATCGCATCATGGTCACGCCCACTCGAGTCCCGTAAGTGTTCCGGTGCTGGTGCCGAACTGCTCCACCTCCAAGCCAAAATTCTGCAGCATGGACAGCAACAGATTGCACGCCTTGACCCGTTCGGTTTTCCCCTCGGGCAGTGCGCGGTGCTCGCCCAGTTTGAAACCACCACCGGCAAGGACGAGCGGCATATTCTTGCAGGAATGAGTTCCGGTCGCCATGCCACATCCGAAGAGGATCATCGTGTGATCAAACAGCGTGCCGCCGTTGAGGGTGTCTTCTTTCCCCTTCAACAACTCGATGAGGTAAGCCATTTGTGCGATTTGGTTTCCTTCGATGAGTTTGAGCGCCTCAGTCTTCTCTGGGAGTTCCCCATGATGTGAGAAGCCGTGATAGCCGCCCTGCAAGCCGAAGTCGCCATTGGCAAATCCACTGGAGAGAGTCATAATCCGGGTCGAGTCGGTCTCGATCGCCAGAGCCATCAGCTCCATCATGATCTTCATCTGATCGGCGGTCTGCGGAGCGGGATGCGGCTCCGCCATCGCGGTTTTCGGCTTGGGCTGATCGAGCCAGGGATGTTGCTGAGCAATCTTCTTTTCCAGGCCGCGCACGGAATCAAGATACTCGGCAAACTTCTGTTGGTCCTGTTTTCCCAGTTCCCGGTTCACAGCCTTGGCTCTGTCCAGCACAGTGTCGAGAATGCTGCCGTGTCGTTGCAGGCGCAACCGCTCCTCCTTCTTTGCCTCCGCGGAGTCTTCAAGGAAGAGCTTGCGATACATCGCGGTGACATCGATCGTCGGCACCTGCACTCCCGTGCGTGTAAAACTGGTCTGGTTGGACTCCTTCACCTTCAGCGTCATTGACGAATAGCGGGTGGCCGCTCCGACGAACTCGGCCGCCCTTTGATCCATGCTGATGTTCCCTTCGGGGAAACTCGAGGCCATGTCCGGTCGGATCCCGTTCAAAAAAGTAGGCACACAGGCGTGCCCACCCGTGAGGCCGTGATCAAGGTTGGAGAAGACGGTGAAATCCTCGCGGTGCTTTTCCAGCGGTTGCAGGGTCGGCGGAAGCCCATAGTCTCGTCCCGCCTCGGTAGGAAAGAATGCCTTCTGATAGATTCCGTAGTTGTTCGACAGACAAACCATGCGCTTCACCGATTTTTTGCCTTCGGCCGCACGCGCGAGTGGCGTGAACGATTCCATCATCGGGAGGGCAATCGCGACTCCTCCGGCGCGCAGAAAATTTCTTCGGGTTAGTTGGGTTCGCATGAGATCAGCTGTTGAGAATCGCCCGATTAAGGCGCGAGTGAGAAGGATGCCAAACAAGAATGCCAAGTCAATCTAATAGAGATCTCTCACACGCACACGTTTGATGGGCGGGAAGTCGTGAACTTGTCGTAATTCATCGCCTCGGCTGCTTGAAAGGTGAAAGGCGCTCTCAAGATCAGAGATCAGAAAATTCTGATCTCCCCTCAGTATCGCCGCTCGATCGAGTGATTTACTCGACTTGGAATACCACGAAGAACCGGCGCTCGTCTGTGACTGGAATTCCGAAGGAGTTAAAACTGATCTCAACCGTCGTCGAGCCATCCTCTCCCACAACAGAATCGTCAAGTTCCTGCCAATCTCCCAGCTTCTCGCTGAGATCGTCTGTCGAGACGACGGCATATTTTCGCCCTTCCTTGGAGGCGAAGATCAGCGTGGCAATAATGTTTCCAGGCTGTGAAGTGTTGTCATAATCGATCCTGGAAATGGTCAGCTCTTGAACTCCCCCGCCAAGACGTCCCGCAGCCCAGTCGAGAGAATTTTTGAACAGCTTGAAGCCATCTTCGGTTAAGGAGCCGATGGTATTGTCGGTAAACGGAAGCATCACCCTGCGGGCGGGTGCAATGCTATCGAGCACGCCCGCATTTTCATCAACCGCGTCTCCAGCTTCGGCCACGAAGATCATGACATTATCGATTCCCCCCCCGTCGGCCCCGGTGGCAACAACCTGGAGACCGGGAAAAAGATCGGCGGTTCCAGTCGTTTCAGGACCCGTGTTTTCGAACAAAGTCAGCGTCTCAGGCAGTCCCTCCGCAATCGGATGATCCGCAAGGGTCACCTGAGTGGTGTCGGTGCTTTTGATCAATATCGAGGAACTCATCCCAAATTCTCCAAACGCCGAACTATCAGAAATGGCTTCTTCCCAATTCACGATAGGGGTCAGAGAGTCCTGATACTTACTGCGAAAGTCTCCCGATCCCGGGGTGGAAGACAACACGAGAAGATCGTAGTCACTCTCGTCGCCGGTATTCGTGGCATTGGCCTGCTGGTAAGTGACCCTACTCAGACCGTAGTTGTCTTTGAGAAATTGAAGCACGATAGCATCGGCTCCCGTAGTGCCCATTGAGCTGCCACCCAGAAAAAGAGTATTGGGACCGGCAGTGGGAGCACTCGTGGCATCACCGGGGTTCGTTCCATGCACGTTCACCTCGGCAGCATCGCCAAAATCATCGCTATCAGTATCGAAGAGCAACGGGTTCGATCCAGTGTCTCTTTCTGAAACAAAGATACCGGTATTGCTCTCAACTCCATCCAAGAGACCATCATCGTCGGTGTCAGCATCATTTGGATCTGTGCCAGTATCACTGGCGATATCATCAAATGTTTCGTCGTTCGATTCAACCCCATCCAAATAGCCATCATCATCCGAATCGGAATCGACGGGCGAGGTATTCATCTCGAATTCGTTCTGATTAGTCGATCCGTCCTCATCAAAATCATCTCCCGGTTGGACATCCCCCACTTCTGCCATGTCATCATCGGGATCAAAATCAACAATCAACGCTTCGTAGGAATCAGGAAGGCCATCACCGTCGGTATCGACGACGGTCGCGCTGTTCTCAATGACGATGTTATCAATATCCGAATCACCCGATCCCTCGCCACCAGAATACCAAAAGAATTCAACCGTAGTATTCGTCAAATTAGCATACTTGGGATCTCCCAAAACGACATCCGCCGAAACCAAGCCCGGCCTCGCGACGCCATTTGCACTATAGATCAAGTTGTCATCTAAACTAGTTCGGAAGGCCAACCATCGTTGGTTCGCGCTTGGGCTGGCATTGCTGAAGTCAAACTTCACGTTTGTCAAGGTCACCGGGGAATCACCGATGGTGATTGAAAAAGAATGAACTCCATCAAGGGGCGGCTCCGTCCCAACCTCGGGCGGGTTCGCAGAGGTGGCGTCGGGCCCGTTGAATTTCCCAAAAGGCGCAGTTGCATCACGGCCAGTATCTGAATTGGCATCGAAGGAAATTCCACCCGTCCCTCCAAAAAGCCACTCCTTTGAAACAGCAATCGAATCCGTCAGCTCAAGATCCTGGGGAGTGGGATCCCGATCATCAAAGAACACCCCGGCAATGGGAGCACCTGAAACGAGAGAAACTGAGAAGAGAGTGAGTAAGGACGGGGAAATTTGTCTTAGCAATGGCATTTTCATGAACTACGAGAGTTTAGCGTGCCTAAACATCATGAATCCGCCTCTCGGGGCAAGCATAAAGTTGCACGTAACACGCGTCAGCCTACCCCGGTGATCCGGACCCGCCCGCCTCCGTCGCCCAATGGAAAAGATCACCATAGTGGGTTCCCGTGTCGGCCTGAAACTCAAATCCTAGATAGTTAAAAAGCACCGGCCGGGATCGGACGATGCTTTTAAGAATTGCTAACGAAGAGCGCTCTAGCTCTTGCGGCGGCGGCGGAGGAGACAGAGCCCGCCCAACGCCAAAACAGCGGTAGTAGCTGGCTCGGGCACGGCCGAAATTACGAGGTTGTCGATCAACGTGTTCTCGAAAGTCCCGATTTCAAAATTCAAAGCTCCGCCATTGCTATCCAGCGTAAATCCCGAACCATTATAAACCTCGGTTCCATTCACATTGGCAACCATGCTCACAGAAGTGCCATCGGCAAAGCTGTTGAAGGTGTAATCCATCGTCACATGGCGCACGCCCACGACAGGAGCAAAGGAGCCCTGAGGACCCAGGTTCGTCCCGTTGTCGAAGAGTTCGGTATTCCCGAATGGCACCAACTTAAGAGCCCCTGTCGTGTCTTTTTTTGTTAGAGAAGCACTGCCAGTCACGTCATCTTTATGTGCAAAGAACAAAATTCCTGACAGGCTTCCCTACGAAATTATTTGGTTCGGC
>Ga0209284_10004568_pt1 | contig 15400 bp, 19 predicted proteins | sample FRY03_FD_187211 | JGI IMG/M metagenome (GOLD analysis project Ga0209284, IMG submission 187211) | Freshwater microbial communities from Lake Fryxell liftoff mats and glacier meltwater in Antarctica - FRY-03 (SPAdes) (version 2) | ecosystem: Environmental > Aquatic > Freshwater > Ice > Glacier... | reverse complement strand
AAAACGCTTCTGCAAAATATCAAGCAGAGAGTCTTTCTTTTTTCGCTGTCCTGGAATGTCGTAAGGTGTAGCGAAAATCCAGAAAATCAGCATGAGCCAAGTGAACCACCAGAACAGGTGCATTCCTCAATAGTGTTAACCGTCGTACATGTGCATTATTTTTAGTTTTTAAATTGTAAGTATTAATTGCTTTTTTTTGATACACATTATTTCTTCTTAGTGTCCATGTCGCTCATTCCCTTCATGGAATTCATTACATTGGGATGAGACTGCATTGAACCCATCATCATCTTACATTTTGAAGGGTCAGAATCACACATTTCCATTGTTTTTCTCATCATCATTTTACACATAGATGTACCGTCTTTGCACATGCTCATCATTTTGTTCATGTGCATGCCCCTCTTACTAGGGTCGTTCATCATATTGCCCAGCATCATTTGTTCGCAACTATCGCTATTCATCATTTAATGCATCATCTCTGTGATGTAAGGTTGATGATGAACCCTGTAAGAACAACTTCCTTGCGGTGACTATCGTCTTGCAAATAATTGGTCAACGGATGGGTTTAAATTGCAGGAAGCAAGGAAAGTTAATATCGCTGAAAATGTAGATTGCAAGAATTGTTAATTTATTCATTTTTTAACTTTGATCAAATTAACGTATTGCAAAGAAGAGCAAGTTAAAGGAGGAAAGTATTACACAACTTTAGGAATAAGTTGCATGATTCATACATTGCTCAGAAAATAGAAAATAGAAATTTGATTTAAAATTAATGCTTGTCAGTAATTGTACCACTTGTTAATCGGCTTTATGTTTAGTACGTAAACATTGCCTACGCAGCCTATCTGACGCGGCTTACATGTAAGTATTTTTTCACCTGCTTTTTGTCCTTTTTTCTTGAGCGAATAAAACCCGCAACGTTGTTGCGCATTTCAACCTTATTAATAGCTCTTCTTTTACCAATATTATTGGTTTTCACATCTTGGTTGACCTATTCTTGAGGATTCAATTCGGGACTATACGGAGGCAGAAAAAACACTTCAATTCTGCCCTTATTCCCAAGGGGGGCTCAGTTTCCAGGAATCCCAAAAAAGGACGCTCATTTCAGCGCGGATTATACATCAAATCAAGAGATTAATCAGGAGGGGGGCAGTTTACCAGAATCCCAAAAAAGGACGCTCACTTTAGTCGAGATTATCCATGAAATTAAAAGATTAATGAGGTGGGGGTCAGTTTCCCGGAATAGGGGATCAACTTGAAACGGTACGGGGGATCAATTTGAAAGGGAATATACAGGTTACAACGCTCGATGTGTTGGCCCCATGAAAGTGTCTTCTTCATGGCTGCAATCAAAGAAATTAATTTGTGATTTTTGGACGTGCTTTAGCGGAGGGATACATTTCTCGGCTATATCAACCATAGTAGCATAAGCAATGGCTTTCATTTCCGCATCTTTCAACTGCTTTTCCAACTCGGTAATTCGCTTTTTAAGTTGCAGATTTTCAAAAGTATCTTGCTCTGTATTCGTTGACTTGTCGGTTGCCATTTTGGAACTGTTTACTTCAAATTTACGAATGCTCCTTTTACTTACAAACTGTTTATGATCAATCTTGCCAATATAGCCCAGCTTTCGCATCCAGCGCAATAACTGGCCGCGTTCTTCCAGTTCACCCGTATAGAGCATCCAAGCGTATTGTTTGGTCCAATTGTTTTTAACCATTTCCTGAATGATGGCATGACGTTCAGTTTCGGTAAAATGTTTCCCGCTCTTCTGAATGATTCTTCTTTTTTTGTTGTCCATTTTTACACTGTTTTAGTGTAAACCTATTTCAGGACAAGTCAGGTGCAGAAATTAGTGCGATGGGTTATGATACTGTTCCTAAGCCCTTGATCTGGAAATCGCAGGATGGTGGCGATTCCTGGAATCGTTTGCCAGAGTTTGATTTTTCGGAAATTCAATTATTCCAGGATCTTTTGGCCATTCCTGCCGGTGAAGACAATGTGCGTACGTATTTCAGCGATTTTGATATGGCTGTAGATGCGGAAGGCAACCTTCATATTTTTGTTGAAATGCTGAGCGGATTTGGCGGACAACTCGAAAATCTAACTTCCATTTATGCTGATCTTGCTACCCAATATTTGGTGCATGGCTGGACGGACAACGGAACCGACTGGATTTTTAATGAAGTGTCGCCAGTTATCAATACCGATGATGGTCTTATTGGAACGGCGAACATCTTCAAACGTCTGCAAATGTCGAGATCAACGGATGGTTCGATGGTTTTTATGACTTGGAATGAAGATAATGATCAGGAAGCCATTCAGTTTCCGGATATCATGGCACGTGCATTTAATGTAGCTAACGCCGATTACAGTGAAACTATTAATCTAACGTTGGACACTGATGCGGAGGAATTTGCTTTTTGGCAAACCATTGCACCCGTTTCTATAGATAATGGCGATTGTTATGATTATGAACTGCCGATAGTGTTTTCAGAACCGGGTGGAAGTGAAACTGATCCATTGCAGTTTTATTTTCTTCGTGGAGTTGGATTTAATTATCCCTACACAGGCATTGAAGAAAGCAAACTTGATTTGTTAGTAGATGTATATCCTAATCCTGCTCAAGATCAATTCAGTATTCGCAGTCCCTACAATTGGAATATGAATGTTGAATTATTTGATCAATGCGGCAAATTGGTGTCATCTAAGAATTTCAGCAATGGAATTACCCAAGTTGATGTTTCCAATCTTGCCCCCGGCATGTATTTTGCTGAAATCAGCAGCGGTTCTGAAAGAACCACGCGCAAAATTATTGTAGAATAATTGTTGGGATTGGATGCACATTTACCCGCGCAATTGTGCGGGTAAATGTGCATCCCCTAATCAATGGTAGATCCGCACTATTTCGCGGATGTATGCACGCCATTGTATGGCTGTATGCACGCCATGGCGTGGTTTTTAAAGCCACGCAATTGCGTGGCTCTAACGCCGCGGTAACCGCGCTAAAATGGTATTTCTACCTTGCACTTTTTGTCCGATTTGCACTTTGATTTCGGCTTCCAGGGGAACCATAATGTCTACCCTTGAACCGAATTTGATAAATCCGAATTCTGCGGCCTGTGCTGCAACATCACCCTTTTTGCAATAACAAATAATCCGGCGAGCAACCGCACCCGCAATCTGACGAAACAAAATGCGATGACCATCAGGCCTGTCAACTACCACCGTAGTGCGTTCATTTTCAGTGCTCGATTTTGGATGCCAAGCCACTAAGTATTTACCTGCGTGGTATTTATAATAGGAGACAATTCCCGGAACAGGAAACCAATTTACATGAACATTGATAGGCGACATAAACACAGAAATCTGCCTGCATTTGGCTTGCAAGGATTCCTCTTCAAATATTTCTTCTATCACCACTACTTTCCCATCTGCAGGACTAACAATGTCCCATTCATCTCCCCGCAAAACACGCTTAGGAACCCTGAAAAATTGAGCAAATAGTAGAAATAATAGTATAAAAATGATACCGATAATGCTAAGTAACGATGTACTAAATAGTAGATATTGCCAGAAGAAAATCCATACAATCAGTAAACCGAAAAATAATAATCTCAGAAATTTTCTGCCTTCTCTGTGAAGTGTCATGTGCGCTTAAATAAATGAACTGAAAACGTAAAAGTACACAAACACCACTGGAAGAGCGAAAAGCATCCCGTCGAAACGGTCTAAAATCCCCCCATGACCCGGCATAATCCTTCCGGAATCCTTTACCCCTGCGGTTCTTTTCAATAAAGATTCATATAGGTCGCCTATCGTTGAAAATAGGGAAGTGAGAATTGCGGCAATCACCCAATCTTTCATCCCAATGGAATTAAAGAACCAGATATCAATCAAAACTGCAGCAACAATTGTTGTTAAACCGCCACCTATGCAGCCTTCCCAAGTTTTTCCGGGTGAAACAGAAGCGTACAATTTATGTTTACCAAGCATTTTGCCCCAGACGTAAGCGCCGGAATCATTAGTCCATAGGAGAATGAAGAAACTGATGAGCATAATTGCGCCATCCTGTTCTGGATCTGAACGCATATATAGGGCCATCAAAAATGCAGGTAAAATATAAAGCCATGAGGCAAAAGTGAATCCTGAAGCCGGACTTTTCTTCTTTCTAAAAAGGTCTATACTTAACAAAAGCACGGGCAAGATTCCCAGTGTAATAAGGTAAATGGGATTAAGTGCTCCCAGAATCCATAAACCAATCAATGTAAACAGAACTAAGCCAGAAAGAAGAGGGAATGCAAATGTCTTAAGATTCAGCAATTTATAATACTCAGCCAGTCCACCCGCCACTAGCAAAAGAAACACTCCTGCTGTGGCCCATGAAGAAGTTAGAATGGCTAATACAACCAATAGCACGAATATTGCGCCTGAGATTGACCGCACTAGCAGTTGATTCATTCTTCTTCAAAAGTTCGAATCAAGGCCAATGCAGATTCGGCATTATCTTTATGCACCCATATTTCTTGATGTCCAAACAAGTACATAGAGTCTTGTTTACTCATGAGAATGGCGTCCATTTCTTGGCCCTGCAAAGTGGCAAGCGTAATTTCGGCTTTATCTCTCGAAACACATGTGTAAACACAAACCCAATCTGCACCCATGCTTACACAATTGTAGGAGTTTCTGGGGCCGGATCTTTTGGGATAATTAAATCAGGTTTTACAAAAGGACGTTTACCCATTATTTGTTCCAAATCATCCTTAAAAATCACCTCTTTTTCCAGAAGTTTTTTCGCTAGTGAAACCAATTTATCACGATTATCACTTAGCAATTGTTTTGCCTTTTCGTAAGCTCTTTCAATGATTTTTGAAGCCTCATCATCAATGATTTTGGCCGTGTCTTCGCTATATGGTTTGGTGAAATTCTGTTCGCCGCTGCTATCGTAATAACTGCGATTTCCAATCTTCTTGTTCAATCCATAAATAGAAACCATGGCATAAGCCTGCTTGGTCACTTTTTCGAGATCGCTGAGGGCACCGGTTGAGATTCTCCCGAAGATTATTTCTTCGGCAGCTCTTCCACCCATAGCAGCGCACATTTCATCGAAAATTTGCTCTGTCGTAGTTATTACGCGCTCTTCAGGAAGGTACCATGCAGCACCGAGTGATTGTCCACGAGGAACAATAGTAACTTTCACAAGAGGTGATGCATGCTCTAGCAACCAACTCACAGTAGCATGACCTGCTTCGTGAAAAGCAATGGTCTCTTTTTCCTGTGGTGAAATAATTTTATTCTTTTTTTCTAAACCGCCAACGATACGATCTATAGCATCCAAAAAGTCTTGCATTCCAACCAGACTTTTCTTTTTTCTTGCAGCAATAAGGGCTGCTTCATTGCACACATTGGCAATATCAGCTCCTGAAAATCCGGGGGTTTGTTTAGCAAGAAAATCGAGATCAACAGTAGTATCTACCTTAATTGGACCAGCGTGAACCTTGAAAATCGCTTCACGTTCGCGGATATCAGGCATATCAACATAAATCTGTCTATCGAAACGTCCGGCACGCAAAAGGGCTTTATCTAAAATGTCAGCTCGGTTGGTAGCGGCCAAAATAATTACTCCACTATTGGTTCCAAAACCATCCATTTCAGTTAAAAGCTGATTGAGGGTATTTTCTCTTTCATCATTGGATCCGAAATTCACGTTTTTACCACGTGCTCTGCCAATAGCATCAATCTCGTCAATGAAGATAATGCTCGGAGCTTTTTCTTTAGCTTGTTTAAATAGGTCACGCACTCTGGAAGCACCAACACCCACAAACATTTCAACGAAATCAGAACCCGAAAGACTGAAAAAGGGAACCTGAGCTTCGCCGGCAACAGCTTTGGCTAGCAACGTTTTCCCGGTTCCAGGAGGGCCAACCAGCAATGCTCCTTTTGGGATTTTAGCTCCAAGTTCGGTGTATTTGGCAGGAAATTTTAAAAAGTCAACAATTTCTTGGATTTCCTCTTTTGCACCCTCAAGACCGGCAACATCTTTGAACGTAACATTGGTGCCTTTGGTCTTATCGTAAAGCTGGGCGCGTGATTTACCTATATTGAAGATTTGACCTCCACCACCGGCTCCTCCGCCTAATCTTCTCATGATAACTACCCAAACAGCAATCATTACACCTAGAATGATTAGCCAAGTCAGAAGTTGTTGTCCCCATTCATTGGTGCGGGTTACGTCAACTTTAATATTATAAGTTTCTCCAAGGGTGATGATTTCCTCATAAAGCGTACCGTCCATAGGTGCTTCAAAAAAGAAATGCGGGCCTTTGCTTGAAAGCCCCTTGAAATACTTGCTTTGGAGTTCTTCTTTCTTAGCGGTGAAGCCATTTTCATTCAAGGTAATTTCTGCGATTCTATAATCGCGAATCATCAGCTTATCTACGTAGCCTTGTTTAGCCAGTACTTTGTATTCTGAAAAGGTGATCTTTTCACCTGTTGAACCCCGCTGGAACATCATCATTCCAAGCAAAACGACACCAATTACTGCATAAATCCAGTAAAATCCGCCGGGACGCTTGGATGACTTGTTGTCTCCCCCTGAATTATTTCCTTGATTATCTGACATTTAATCTATTGTTTTCATGTTAACCACTACATCTTCGATGTGTGTTGCCTTTGCATCTGCCCAGAGTTCTTCTAAGGCATAAAAAGGTCTTGCTTCTTTATAAAAAATGTGAACTACCACATCGGTATAGTCCATCAGCACCCATTCTGAATTGTTTCTACCTTCAATATGAACGGCTGATTCATTAAGTTGACTTTCCGTTTCTTTATCTATTGAACGCGCAATTGCATCAACTTGTGTGTGAGAGTTACCATGGCATATCACAAAATAATCTGAAATAGCATGCTTAATTTCTCGGAGGTCTAAGCACACTATATCGTGCCCTTTTACTTCTTGTATTCCCGCAATTACAACATCAAGAAGTGATGTCTTGTTTACAGGGGATGTTTTTTTCGTCATTCTTCGAATTCTCTATTCGTCTCAAAAATAATACTTTTGACCTCATGGATTTGAAGCACTCTTAATCTTTCACTAACAGATGAACTCAAGCATTGTTGCTGCACCTGTGATCCGCCTAGATAGTGTGAACTCTACGAACAATTATGCTGCCAGTTTACTTGAACTGACACATCCGACAGAGGGAACTGCAATACTGGCACAATTTCAGACGCTTGGCAGAGGTCAAAGAGGTGCCATGTGGCAGAGTGAAGAAGGTAAAAATTTGTTGATGAGTCTAATTTTGTACCCGCAATTTGTTGAAGCTTCAATGCAGTTTGACTTGAGTCGCGCAATTTCACTTGCCGTTTTTCATGCATGTATCGATACTTGTGGAAATCCCGGACTAAAAAGTTCACTAAAGATCAAATGGCCAAATGATTTGTATTTGGCAGGTAAAAAACTGGGAGGTATTTTAATCGAAAATGCTATTCGGTCCAGTCATTTGGATTCAAGTATCGTTGGGATTGGAATCAATGTAGATCAACAGAGTTTTGGAGTACTTCCGGCGATGTCGATTGCTCAAATAGCGGGTCGTTCTGGTTTGTCAGAACTTCTATTTGAAAATATCAGAGAGCGGATTCAATATTATTACGCTTTGCTAGGCAATTCGGGTTCAGGGAAGATAAGGGAAGAATACGAGACCTATCTTTTTGGAAAGGATGAAGAGTTACCTTATCAATCCGGCTATCAATTATTTCGTGCGAGAGTGCTAAAAACCTTGCCAGAAGGAGCCTTGGTAATGCACGGAGGAGGTAAGCAATATGGGCCTTTTCAGCCTAGAGAAATTCAACTTCTTCAGGCGGAATAACGCGCCTGTAGTTTGTCAGCAATATGATCGAAAAGATTTTTCAAAGGCTTTTCTACCATCATTCGCAAGAAAGGGTTTAAATCAGCTTCACAAACCTGCCAGCCCAATGTTCCTGTTGCACTTTCTTGCAAAATAATATTCAATACAAACTTAAATGGTGAGTCAGAAGAGGAGTTGAGAATGATTTTGCTATGAGGCTCCACACTGCCCATGATGAGTCCGATTTTGTATCCACCCTGTACTTTGAATGAACAAGATTGAGTATCGGATTTCCAATCTGAAATTTTGTCTTTTGGCAAAAGTTCGATGAAGTTGTTTAGGTCAGTTAAAAAAGAGAAAACAACTTCCCTTGATGCTTTTACATCTACCTTTTTGCTTTCTATGGCGCTCATGAATTGCTAAGTTCGGCTATAAAACGATGACTCCATGCTTCAGGATCTTTTCTCCATTCTTGCAAGGTTTCCAGTTGAGCCTCGCTCACAAATCCTGAATTTGTTGCTTGTTGAAGAAGTATGTTGTAGTCACTGAGTGTTCTCAATTCGCACTTCGCTTTTTTGAAAGCTTCTACCGAAACAGGGAATCCGTAGGAGAAAATGGCTAGCATTCCTTTTACATTTCCACCTGCTTTGCGAATGGCTTCAACAGCATTTAAACTGCTTTTGCCTGTTGAAATTAAATCTTCTATTACCACTACATCTTGGCCTGGTTCCAGCACTCCTTCAATAAGATTGCCCATTCCGTGCTCCTTGGTTGAAGAACGCACATATATGAAGGGAATGCCCAATTCCTGAGCCACCAATGCGCCAATAGCTACACCACCCGTTGCCACTCCAGCAATGACTTCAGGCTTGCCAAAACTTTCGGCAATGGCATTTACAAATTGCTGTCTGATGTGAGTGCGTATCTTAGGAAAGGATAGTGTTTTGCGGTTGTCGCAGTATATGGGCGACTTCCAACCTGATGCCCATGTAAAAGGTTTTTCAGGTCTGAGTTCAATAGCTTTAATTTGTAGCAGAAATTCCGCAACTTTCAGTCCGTTATCACCCTTAGTTGTCATGCTGCAAAAGTACAAAGTTTTCATTGGCGATAATCCGCTGTTAATAATTGCTCCTGAGGCGCTCTCAGACCCTCATTCTTGCGACTACGAATTGGAGGCTGATTGCCCTGATTATGAGCTTGATAACCTTTATATTCAGATGATAAGACATCAGAATGTGAAGGCAATTTGGCAACATTCCGATCCTCTGAAAGCATTTACCCGGTTCTGTAAATTGTATAAAATCGTTGAAGCCGCTGGAGGACTTGTTCAATTTGAAGACAAATACCTTTTTATTTTGCGTCATGGTAAATGGGATTTGCCTAAAGGGAAAGCAGAGAAGGGCGAAATGCATCACCAAACCGCTAAGCGTGAAGTGGAAGAGGAGTGTGGTATCAAGGTCGATTTTGTAGGAGTGGAAGCCGGAATCACGTATCACACCTATGAAAGGGATGGATTTAGAGTGCTAAAACCAAGCTATTGGTTTTGGATGGAAATTTTTGAAAATCAAGAACTTATTGCTCAAGAGGAAGAAGGTATAACGCAGGTCGCCTTCCTAGATGCCAGTGAAATCGAAGCTATTTTGGATGATATGTATGTGAGCATTAGAGAATTAGTTATTTCACTAAAACTCAATCATCCCAAACCTTGAGTTTTTCCTCAGGCTTTTGTGTCAGACTGTTGATGTCCTTTTCTAAATTCTTGCTCGGCAAAGGGCTCTGATCTTTCAATAAAATGCCATCCGGGTTAAATAGCATTGCCGTTGGAAAAGATAATACCCCCGTTTTTTCACGAATGAGGGGGTCAGAAAATCCGTACAACATATTCAATTTGTAACGATTGCTGCCTAAGCAGAAGTTTTTGTATTCCGCAAAATTCTCATCCAATGAAATACAAATCACTTGTAAATCTTTGCGGTATTGTTCTGCCAATTTCTCCAATATTTGCATTTCTTCAATACTTTGCTTGCTCCATGAACTAAAGAAAAACAGATAAGTATAAGTGCCAACTTTTGGCTCAATTTTCACAATTTCCTCCGATGAATTTAGCAATACAAGCTCTGGCATTTCCCATCCCGATTTTCCTATTTTGTCCCGCTCAATGAGCGTTTGAGGCATATATCCTATGCTGTTTGGGAAACAATGATTCCTACAACGCTCCAGTTGATAGATGTAAACATCTTTTTCAATCATTCCTTCTTTCCTCATGTTGCGAAGCATTTGAAGAATGCCGATTTCGCGCGGACCTGTTGCTGAAAAAACTTCGTATCGGCTTAAGAATGAAACGATTGAGTCACAAGGCTCGGCTTCATTTACCATTTTTGCTATTTGTTTGGCAGAACCCACAAATCGCATACTTTGAAAGGCATTGTTGTAAAATACTTCCAGCAGGGTCACATAGCCTGCATTATGCAAATCAAATGGCTTATTCAAAATATAATCCCTGAAAATTTCATTCGGATTGCGATTTGCACTTAATTCTAACTCCCCGCAAATGCTCAAGGCAAACAGTCGGGAATACTCATCCCAATTTTTGCTAATAGAATCAACGCTGCGGGTAAAATCCAACGCCAAATTGAGAAAGTTCTTGCTTTTTTCATGTTGAGTGCTGTCTTCGCCGGTGATGAGTTGGGTGTTTTTTAGCTTGTCAGCACTTGCTTTGATAAAAGTTTTGCTTCCTGGGTAACTCGACTTGGCAATTTCAAAACTGTGCTCAGCAAAGAATCGATTGTACATTTCACTAAAAGCCCCAATTTGTGCATTCGGGTCTGATGTGTCGAGATTATTGAATATTACGGTACTATAAGTTTCAGTGGATGCACTTCGCAGCAATCCCTCATTTTCAGTTGGAATACGAATGTCATATTGCCCCCCGGGGCTTACAAAAAACTTGAGATTTGCAAATCCAAAGCGAAGCACGATAACTCTGGTTTCGCCCAAAGGGATATTAATACTAAAACCTCCTGTTTCGTTGGTTTCAAAAGTCCCGGCTAATAAAGGAGTCCGGAGCAATTCATCCTCATGAAGAATAACACTAAAGCTGCGGTTTGGGTATGCGGGAGCATTGCCTGTAATGCTCAACTGTGCATTCAAAATGCTCGTGAAAAGCACTAATATTCCCGCAAGTAAAAAGCGCATTCTAAGCATATACATCAATACCTTCCGGAACGAAACGATCAACGCGGCCTTTGTTTCTGATAATTTCTCTGACAACTGTAGAATTAATGGCTGCATATTCGGGATCTGTGAACAATATAACGGTCTCGATGCCCGAGTTCATATATCGGTTCATCTGTGCAATGGTTCTCTCGTATTCGAAATCCCCTCCGCTTCTCAGTCCTCTAAGCAAATACTGTGCATTTTGTTTTTTGCAGAAGTCGATGGTCATGCCCTCATAAGTTTCGACTCTCACATTTGGATTGGCGGCAAACACTTGTTTAATCCAATGCAGGCGTGTTTCTGTAGAAAACAAACTTGCCTTGGTGGTATTCACTCCAATGGCTACAATAATTTCATCAAACAGCCCAGAAGCCCGCTGCACAACATTTTCATGTCCTTTTGTGATGGGGTCAAAAGAGCCCGGGAAAACGGCTATTCGTTTCATAACTTTATTTTTTACCCAAAAATGAAAAGTTTACACTGCCATAGCTACGGGTTTCCAGAAATCCGGGCCAATCTGTGGCCTTAGAATCCTTGCCATGCTCAATAATAATCAGTCCATCTTCGTTCAGAACGTCCTTATTCATCAGCAAGTTAGCAAGTTCTGCGTACTGAGGATAATTATAAGGCGGATCTGCAAAAATCAAATCAAATTTTCGATTTAAACGTTGAACGGCAGCAATGGCATCCTCTCTGCGGATTACAACGCCTTTCATGTCTAGCTTGGAGACCAAATCAGCCAAGTATTTGCAACAACCAGCGTGCTTGTCAATCGCCACCACATCTCTACTGCCCCTAGACCAGCATTCTACAGTGATGCTGCCGGTGCCACAAAACAGATCGAGCACAGAAGATTCATCCAGATCGATACGATTATTGAGAATATTAAAAAGCGCTTCTCTCGCGAAATCAGTCGTTGGACGAACCGGAAAATGAGCCGGGACGCCAAATTTGCGGCCTTTCAGCTCTCCTCCTATAATTCGCATAAACTCTTGAAAAAGAAAGGCTGAAATAGTGAAATCGATTCATTTTCAATTCCTTCGCTGTTGTCGATGGATGTCGGTATAGAAGGAAACTGAATTTTGGCAAAGTATTTTTGAAGCAAAGCAAAAGCCAAATGCTGTGAACCGCTCAAATAAACGGGATTGCTATTTCGATCAAAATGGTACTCTTCTGCGCACAGTCCAACATAGTACAAAAGATCTTCGGCACTTCGGGTTTCGAAACAATTGGCAAAGAGCAGCCCATCTTTATTGCTCAGGCAAATTTCCAGAAAACTATCAGAGGTGTATAAGCACATCAATGGTTCTGAATCCTTGGCCATTACTTGAGCAAAATTGTTCATGTGAAACATAAGGTTATCAAAACGAACATTAGGAAAAACCCGGGCCACAGCTCTTTTCCATTCATTATTTTCTTCTGTCACCAAGACGATTTTACCAGGTTCCAGTTGCTGAATTCTCACATTATCGCTTGCACTGCCAAATGCCAGATCAAGGTACGCACTTGCAGCTGCGGGGTCGAAAAAACGTTCGGGAACTGTTGCCAGCGGAAGAGATGCGTTGCTGCAAAACACTGCATTTAGTTCAAATGCTGGTTTTATATGTTGCAACGATTTTAAGAGCCAATCTCCATCTTGATGAGTAACTGCAAATGAACCTGCTTGATGGATTTTTTTATTTTGCGTATCAATAATGAGATAGCGCAACCCATCGCGGTCTAGAATGAGATGTAAGTCAATCGCAGAAGCGCTTTGCGGTTCGAATTGCTTCGAACGCCACTCATTATTAACGATTTCCCCAGTTACCACTGGTTGATGATTCAGTGAGCGAACCGAAAGCAAGGGTGTCTTTCTTAACACCATCTCTTCCAAATGGATTAGGGTCCTGAACAAGTAAGGTTGATCGCTTAATACCACCGCCAACTTCAATCGAGGATGTTTTAATGATAAATCGATTTCCTGAGGAAGGCGAATAAGGTAGGGAATCGATAGGTAATTCACGCAAGCCTTTTCTTTTTCGAATTTCAGCAGTAAAATACTGATCATACACAGAAGCATAACTGGTATCGCGTACGCTAAATCCCTTAGCAATGGCATCTTCTAGTGTAATTCCTAAAGAAGAAAGGCTATCGCGATGAACAATGTACTGTGCTTGAATTTCTTTAGGCTTGAGAAGGATAGAATCGTGTAAATCCCCTGATTTCCAAGGAATTGCAAGATTTGGCTCCATAATAAATTTGGCAAGGGTATCAAAGTTGTTGGAATAGTAACCTTTCACTTTTAGAAATTCTTCTTCGGACGTGCGAATATCTTTCAGGCGTTGAATTACTTCAGTATCAATGCGTTCTTTTTCAGCAAGAAACTCAATTTCATCATCTACCGTTGAGTAGAGCATGTAGGTAAGGTAAATGCCGATAGCTAAAAACGCCAACATTAGGAGTCGGCTAGCTTTAGTGCCAATTTTTTCGGTGACTTTGGGTAAAGAAAAGATGCCAGACACAAGCAGAAATAATCCTGCAATTAACATTTCCTTGGGCTGGTCTTCCATTTCAGGAGCAGACACATACAAATAGAGAAATACCAATCCTCCCAAAATAAGAAGGAAGGCTAAAATGTAATTACCGATTTCCTTGAAAAAGCTTTGCATGGTGCTAAGAAAATTTGATGCGTTTTTATACTTAACGCGCAAATCTACAATTTTTTGACTTTCAAAACTGACAAGAGCAAAGCATTGATATACATTTGAAAGATCTTTTGACTCCCCCAAATTATGTCGTCTTATATAGAAGAGCTTCTAAATCAGCACTTTCCATTTGAACCTACATCAGGACAAAAGGAACTTCTGTATGGAATTTCCCGCTTTTTAGATTCTTTTAAGCCCAAATGTGCATTATTGATCAAAGGTTATGCAGGTACAGGTAAAACAACCATTATCGGAAGCATGGTAAAGACATTGGCAGCACTGGAAATGAATGCTGTGCTCATGGCGCCAACGGGAAGGGCAGCAAAAATAATGAGTAATTATTCGGGAAAAGCTGCCACAACCGTTCATAAACGGATATACATGCGAAAAGTGAAATCTGGTGCCGGGTCGGGTTATGCTTTGGCTCCCAATCTTTTCGAAAATACCGTTTTTATTGTTGATGAAGCTTCTATGATCGGTGGAAAAGGCATCGCATCTGCCGAAGCGCAATTTGAATATCGAGATCTATTAACTGATTTGCTCAATTATGTTTATTCAGGAAAAAGCTGTCGACTAATTCTTATCGGTGATACTGCTCAGTTACCCCCGGTAGGAAGCGATCAAAGTCCGGCAATGGATTTGAAGTTTTTAATTTCAGAGTATGGTTTAACTGCTGCCGGATTTGAACTGACCGAAGTATTGCGACAGGCGGAGGGCTCAGGAGTTCTAATCAACGCAACTCAATTAAGAGAACAAATAAGAACCAAGGATACGGGTTGGCCAAGTTTCAGATTAGAGGGGTTTGATGATATAAAACGCATCAATGGGGCCGATCTTCAAGAAATTTTGGAAGATGCATTTCATAAACATGGTCCAGAAGGTGTTTGCGTAATTACTCGCTCAAATAAAAGAGCCAATCTTTTCAACCTTCAAATTCGCTCCCGAATATTTTGGCAGGAAGAATTGCCTGAAGCGGGTGATTTATGTATGGTGGTTAAAAATAATTACCATTGGATAGCCGGGATGAATGAATTTCCGGTTGATTTTATTGCCAACGGAGATACAGCAGAGATTTTAAAAATTATCCGAAGAGAAGAAGTGTTCGATTTGGAATTTGCTGATGCAATGTTGCGTTTGAGTGATTATCCGGGAGCTCAGCCAATTGAAGCCAAAATTTTATTGAATACTCTTACGAATGATGGTCCAAATTTGGATTCCGGAAGAATGCGAAAGTTGTACGATGAAATTAGCCTGACTTATGTGGAATTGGCAGATCCCAAACGAATAAGGGAAGCAGTGATGAAGGATCCGTATTATAATGCCTTGCAGGTTAAATTTGCGTATGCAGTTACTTGTCATAAAGCCCAAGGCGGGCAATGGCCATTTGTAATAATTGATCAGGGCTATTTAACAGAAGAATTAATTGACATTGAATTTTTGCGATGGTTATACACGGCACTCACAAGATCGAGTGGACAGGTGTATTTACTGAATTTTGCGGATGAGTTTTTTGGAGGGGAGATAGGGGGTTTTAGGGTTTAAACGCGGAGGGCGCAGAGATGATTCTAGGCGAAATGGGGTTTTAGGGTTTAAACGCGGAGGGCGCAGAGGTTTTGACGCAGAGGGCGCAGAGATGATTCAAGGCGGAAT
>Ga0209284_10004559_pt1 | contig 15429 bp, 18 predicted proteins | sample FRY03_FD_187211 | JGI IMG/M metagenome (GOLD analysis project Ga0209284, IMG submission 187211) | Freshwater microbial communities from Lake Fryxell liftoff mats and glacier meltwater in Antarctica - FRY-03 (SPAdes) (version 2) | ecosystem: Environmental > Aquatic > Freshwater > Ice > Glacier... | reverse complement strand
AAAGACCTAGAAAAACATATCCAGGAGGAACATCGATCTTCTCCATTTGGCACCTATCTTAAAGAGATTGTGTATGGTGGGAATGACGGGATTGTGACTACGTTTGCGGTTGTTGCAGGGTTTGCTGGTGCTCAAGCGGGCGGGAGCGTCGTAGGATTCGGGTATTTGGCAGTGCTCCTTTTTGGACTTGCAAACCTCTTTGCAGACGGTGCATCAATGTCGCTTGGGAACTTTCTTTCAATCAGATCAGAGCAAGATCGTTACCGTAAAGAAGAGCGTAAAGAAATTCGTGAGATCAATAAAAATCCTCATATCGAAAAGGCAGAGTCAGCGCAGATTCTCAAACAACAAGGGTTTTCACAAGAACATGCCACACAACTTGTAGAAATTTATGCTTCAAACAAGCCGTTTTGGGTTGATTTCATGATGAAGTATGAACTTGAGATGCCCAATCCATTTGATGTAAATCCTTTCTATACAGGTCTCGCGACACTTCTTGCGTTTATTGGTTTTGGTGCAATTCCTCTCATTCCATATATGCTGCCACTGAGTATTGGAGATCCCTTTAGTCTTGCCATTATCTCAACTATGGTTGCCCTCATTCTCCTGGGGTTATTGAGATACAAAGTCACTGAAGAGTCTCTTCTCAAGTCAGTAGGAGAGATCGTTCTTGTGGGAGGAATATCAGCGAGCATCGCATACTTTGTAGGGACGTTCTTTCGATTATAGCCCTTGGGATTTTGCGATCGAAACGACTGCCCAGAGGACGATGATAAGCGCTCCAATGAAGGCGATCTCTCCAGTGTGTTTCAAGATCCGCTGTTTTTGTTTTGGTGTAAGTGCCATGTATTCATAATACACGGATGTAAATTGAGTTGTCAATACCTCTCTGGTATTATGTGAAGATGCATATTGCAATAATCGGCGCAGGATTTACGGGACTCACTGCTGCAAAAGAACTTGTCAAGGCAGGACATACCGTGACAGTTTTTGAAAAGGAGAAAATTCCAGGCGGTCTTGCAATCGGGTTTAAGAAGGATGAATGGGAGTGGTCGCTCGAAAAACATTACCATCATATTTTTGAGTCAGATGCAGCAATCAGAGAACTTGCTGATGAAATCGGCGTCAAGTTTACATTTACTCGCCCAAACACATCTTCTCTTGTCGAAGGAGATATCCTCCAGCTTGACGCTCCATCAAAACTGCTTATGTTCTCGAAGCTGAGTATCATTGAAAGAATCCGCATGGGAATGGTGCTCGCATACCTCAAGTATATTGCTGACTGGAAGACACTCGAAGGCGAGACAACTCACGCATGGTGTATACAGATGATGGGCAGGAAGCCGTATGAAATGCTCTGGGAGCCACTCATGATTGCCAAGTTTGGCCCACATTATAAAAGCATCTCTCTCTCCTGGTTCTGGGCTCGGATTAAAGCGCGCACTACAAATCTCGGATACCCAACGGGTGGCTTTCAGCATTTAGCAGAAAAGCTTGCTTCGTATGTTATTGATCATGGCGGCACGATCAATTACGACACCAGCATTGATAGCATTCAAAATGATAAGAAGTCTGTCACGGTGTCTGCAGAAGGCACCACACACTCATTTGATATCGTGCTTGTCACAGTGCCCAATGTGTTTTTTGCAAAGATGGCACCGTCACTGCCATCTGATTACCAAGACAAGCTACGCGCATTCAAAGGAATAGGTGCGCTCAATATGGTTCTTGAGCTTGATGCGCCGTTTTTCAAAAATGATGTGTACTGGCTCAGTATTTGTGAAAAAGAGTATCCATTTCTTGCTGTTGTTGAGCACACTCATTTTGTCGATATAAGTCATTATGATGGCAAGCATTTACTGTATGTCGGGAATTATCTTCCACAAGGCCATGAGTACTTTACAAAAACGAAAGAAGAGCTCCTAGACATCTACGATCCATATCTCAAACGCCTGAACAGTGAATATAAATCACATATAAAAGACATCATTACATTTCCTGTTCCGTTTGCACAGCCCGTAGTCACGGCAAACTTTTCAAAACAGATTCTTCCATTCAAAACGCCATTGAAACATGTATATCTTGCAAATATGCAGCAGGTATATCCGTGGGATCGGGGAACCAACTTCGCAGTTGAGATGGGGAGCAGGGTTGCTGAAGAAATATCAGAGACTGAAGTACAATAACATATACCGTATGTATAAAACTCATACTCTGAGAGTCATTTTTTTGCTCACAGTCATTATCTCGTTTTCTTTCTTTACGGCACCCAATGTTTTTGCCTTGGATTTTTCTTTGAAGTGTGATGAGACAAAATGCACCCCTTCATCAGTTGCTAAGTTCTTAGATCAACCCGTGCAGTGGTATCCGTCAAAAACGGTTTCAAACTCAGTAACTATCGAGAACAAGAGTGAGAGTACACAGTACATAGGTCACAGAGCAGTAAACATGCAATCGTCACAAGGAGCTGATCTTGCCAATGCACTTGAGTTGAGAATTGTTCGAAAAAGTGTGAACAAGGAAGTTTGGAAAAGTTCGCTTACTGAGTTTTACACAACGAGCGAATCGGTACTTGGAGTTCTTGGACCAAACAAAGCAGATAGTTTTGAGTACACGATTACCATGCGTGACGTGGGCAATGAGTATCAGGGGAAATCAACCCAATTTGGTCTTGTGTTTGGGTTTTTTATGCCAACAGTGACCCCAACACAACCTCTACACCAATTTACACACAAATACCTCCCTCCATACCTCCTCTCACACCAATTTCGACATCAACACCCACACCCTCACCCACAACACAACCATCTGAAGGTCGGGTTCTCGGTGCTATAACGGCTCAGCATCCAACACCATCTCCTTTTATCGCACAGAGAGAACAAAAATCAAAAGTGAGTAATCAGATACTTGTGATGAGTACTGCTTTCTCAGATAATAATGAAATCAAAGCGGAAAATTTCTCGTTCCTGAATATGATTGTTGGAATAATCATTGTGCTCATTTTTGCCAGCATCTGGATTCTTATACCGAGTCGTAAACGAAAAATTTATATTTCGATGTCTCTTGCAACGATTATTCTTGCACTATACATCCTTTATACTCAGTTTATCTTGATTCAAGAACATATAAACTGGTACAATAAGGAGTATGAAGAAATCCTCCAGAATATGGACTACAGTACTTTTTACTGCGATTTTGATCGGCTTTATTGACGGGTCATACCTGACATATAAACACTTTTTTCAACCACTTTCGTCTTGCGGTGTGGGGCTTTTTGGAGGTTGTGGAACTGTTCTTCAGAGCAGCTACTCTATCATGTTTGGGATCCCGCTTGCTGTCTGGGGTATGCTGCAGTATCTGAGTGTTGGATTTTTTATGGTGTTGTCAGAGGTTACAGGAGCGCGTTTGTATAAGCGACTTCTTTTTATTCAAACTGCGATAGGAGTTGTCTTTTCGCTTTACTTTACCTTTTTGCAACTCGGTGTCATTGGCGCTCTTTGTCAATTCTGTCTCATTTCTGCAGGAATAAGTACTGGTATATATGTACTCGCACGGTATGTCTATATAGAAGATTACCACTCCTTTCTTCTTGAAAAAATGGAAGTTGTTTATAAACTTTTCTTCAAGCCGTTTCTTTTTTTACTTTCTGCCGAGTGGGTGCATGATCAGGCGATGTTCTGGGGAGAACAAATTGGGCGCGTCGCAGTCGCGCGTCAGCTTATCGCGCGGGTTCTTTCATATAAACATGATGCATTGAAAACTACAGTGAACGGCGTTTTCTTTGCAAATCCTATTGGTCTTTCGGCAGGGTATGATTATGTTGCTGCATTTCCTCTGATCTTACCGTCTATTGGCTTCGGGTTCGAGACTATTGGGACAATCAGCCACAAGTCTTTTGCAGGCAATTCCAAGCCGCGTCTAGGACGCCTTCCCAAGTCTCAATCACTTCTGGTGAATAAAGGTTTTAGAAATCCAGGAGCCACCGCTATTATCAAAAAAATCTCAAAAACAACATTTTCTTTTCCGGTGGGAATCAGTATTGGGCGGACAAACAATGCTGAGACACATTCACTTGAAAAGGCTATTGTAGATATTGTCTCAGCGTTTAAAAAATTTGAGAACTCCACAGTCCGCAGCTCGTATTACGAACTCAATATCAGTTGTCCCAATCTCAAAGGTGCGTTAAGTTTTTATCCTCCACAGAACCTCAGACAAGTATTAAAGGCAGTAGCAAGGTTAGATATACAGAAGCCACTGTTCATCAAAATGCCGATAGAGAAGTCTGACAAAGAGGTCACCGCAATGCTGAAGGTGATTGCATCGTTTGAGTTTGTCACAGGAGTCATCTTCGGAAATCTACAGAAAGATCGTTCTGACGCGTCATTTGACCCCGATGAGATTGCGTCAGCAGGAAAAGGAAATTTTAGCGGTAAGCCAACATTTCGCCGTTCAAATGAACTCATTCGACTTGCATATCAGCTCCATGGAGCACGCTTTGTCATCATCGGATGTGGAGGGGTATTCACCGCAGAAGATGCGTATCGCAAGATTCGCTCGGGCGCAACACTTATACAGATGATTACCGGGATGATTTTTGAGGGACCTCAGCGAATCTCTCAGATTAATCGTGGGCTTGTTCAGTACCTGAAACAAGATGGATACTCACATATTTCAGATGCAGTTGGTGTTGATGCATAAACACATATGAAAGAAAGATTTCTCCGTATTTTTGTAACGCTTCTTCTGCCGCTTTTCATATTCCCATATTCAGTTCAGGCGCAACCACATGATCCAATTCGTGCAGTAGTTCGAACGTTTACGCCAACAGCCATAACTGTCGAGCTTCAAGAGGGAGCTCAAAAGGGAAGTGTTGTAGAAGTACTGCAGTTTGATGAAAAGCAGATTGCGAACCAGGGTCTGAAAAAAGGAGATATGGTGCTTGTATCCACTGTCCCTGGACCCTTGGGTAGAAATAAAGTGATCATTGTCGATCAATACAGACTTCCTTGGCTAGGAGTGCTCCTCTTACTATTTTTAGTTGTTGTAATTGTTATCGGAAAAGGGAAAGGTATCCTGTCATTTCTTTCTATGCTACTGTCATTTCTTATTATAGGACGGATGGTCGTTCCGCAGATTTTACTAGGTAATAATCCACTTCTTATTTCCTTTTTTGCGGCAGTTCTTGTGATTCCTGTGACATTTTACGTATCTCATGGACTAAGCAGAAAAACAACGATTGCCGTTCTTGGTACATTCGCAGCACTATGCATCACGGGAATACTTGCTTTTCTTTTCGTGTATTTTACAAAGCTTACTGGTTACGCAGCTGAGGAGGCTGCGTTTCTTTCCACACAAGAAAAACAGCTAAATCTTCAGTCTCTTCTTCTTGCTGGGATAATCATTGGTGCAATGGGAGTGTTGGATGATATTACTATATCACAGACATCAATTGTTGCAAAACTTCAAAAAGCAAATCCGACCTATAAACGTTGGGAGTTATTTCGAGAATCGATGGATGTTGGGCGTGATCATATTGCATCTCTTGTTAATACGTTAGTTTTGGTCTACGCTGGTGCCGCACTTCCATTATTTGTCCTCTTCCAAAGTTCACAGTTTGGAACGCTTTCAGATGTCTTAAATATGGAGCTGGTGGCTACTGAGATCGTACGAACGCTGGTTTCGAGTATAGGTATAATTACAGCAGTACCAATCACCACGTTTCTATCTGTGCAGTTTCTTAAAAAGAAGTAGATTCCAGTCAACTCAGAGAATAATTATTGACAGATACAACGTTATTTACACCCACTCCACAGCCCTCTATTTTCTGCCTGAGCAGCGCGCTGCGCGGCAAATAGCTGCTCGTTGTACTTCACGTCTGGTGGGTAGGTGATGACTTGAGCATATCCTTGCTCGACGAGGTACTCGTTCACAAAAATTGCCTCACTTGACGCATCAGGATTGGGAAGGTAGATATATCTGAGCAGACGATCATATCGATCAGTGTTTGAAACATCTTTTTCCAGGAGGACTTCTTTTCCCTCGACAAGTTCAGTATTTCGTTTGGAGGCTTCTCTCCCAAAACATTGCACCGGTTTTGATGGATGCTTTGTCTCTGGCGTGTCAATTCCGATGTATCGGACTCGTTCACCTGTGTCAAGCTCGATTGTGTCTCCATCGATTACTCGCTTGACGACCGCCCGCTCCATTTCTCGAACATCTACTTCAGAAAGTGCAGTGGTTTCTGTAGCAACGTTTTCAAACGGGAGGAGTCGTTGATATGTTGTTGAGATATAATCAACACCAAGAATGAAGAGGATTGCAAGAAAAGGGACAACATACAGGTGCCAGAGCTTTGAGCGCTTGAACATAGGACTTTATTGTACTTGGTTTATGGTACAATAACACTCAGAACGGGACGTAGTTTCGGCCAGAGGCCGATCGTCCTTTGAACGACAGATGAGCATAATTATGGTTGTAATACGTGGTCATCATCAAGAAGACCGTTCAATCTTATATACTATGAAGAGTATGTTTGAAAAGCAGATTCAATACGAAGAGAAAAATTTTACAAATCTGGTTTTGGAAAGCAAATTAAGAAGGCTATTTTGTCAGTAATAAAAAGTTCGGGACGTAGTTCAGATGGCTAGAACGTACGCTTTGGGAGCGTAAGGTCGCGAGTTCGAGTCTCGCCGTCCCGACAAAAAAATATTCAAGAAAAGTGAAAGTTACCTATTTAATTTTCTCTATGAGTGAAGAATATTCTTATTTAAAGCTTACTGATGGGGGGGGGTATAGCTGGTTCTCATGCATCAGGTATTCGCATACTTCCAACACCAATCCCACCAGAAGAAGTATTGTATCCCCCTCCTGGTGTTGAATCTATCGTTCGGTCAAAAACCAAAACATCAAAATTTCTTGTAACAGATTATTCTGATGACATCTGCTGACGTTTTAGCGCATGACCAAAAAGACTCTAATTAGTATAAAACTGCTGTGTCTCGTTAGGAAATTGTTTTTTGTATCTTTCAAGAAGTTCAACCTGCATCTTGCTTGAGCCTTCGACAGCATGGCGAATAATTTTCTTTTTTTCACTTGGTTTAAGTGAAAAAAAGAAGTAGTGTTCTGGTTTTTTGAGAAACCCCCGAAGATAATTTAAGATAAATGTCATAGAAGTATTTTATGTAATTGATCACTATTATAACCTATAGTTAGATAGTTATCAATTTTATCAATATTCAATTGTAGTTTATATTTACCCTGATTTGCAATATCTTTTTGTACGAGATTTATTTTTATAGCTTTGCCAAAATCTTCTTTAGCCTTATTTACATTGTCTTTGGCAGAGAAAAATGAATTGATAAAGCTATCTTTTAAAATTGGTCTGCCCTCTAATTTTTCTCGCTTCCGTGTAAAATCCCAAGCAATTTTTGGATCAAGGTATAAATACCATATTTCAATAGGGCGAGAATGTTTGATCGAACGCTTTATATTTTTTATTGATGATACGTAGTGAGCAAAAGTCCCATCAATCAACACATTTTGATTTTTTGTATATACGTGATCAATGATCTTTTCCATGCCTGTGATAGCTGCATTTTGTACTTCATAAGAATTCGCTTTGTTGTAGTAGGGGATAAAGCACTTAATTTCATCAGGATCAGCTCGTACAATTTTGGTATGTGTATCTTTTTGGTACAGCTGATTGATGAGATTTATGGAAAACTCAGTTTTACCAGCGCCAGGAGAACCTGCCATTATAAAGGTAAATGGATTAGTCACGGGAGGGTACTTTATCAAACTTGAATATTTATCTATAAGAAGTTTTTTATTACTTTTGATAAATTGAATAGCCTCCTGTTCAATATTTTTGATGTCCATATGTCAATACAGTTTAACAACATAAAACGCATAGTCTCAAGAAGTCACATTTTTTTACTCCAAGCACTTCCACAGTGCAATTGAACCATACGTTCGATACGGCATCCATTTTTCGGTAATATCTTTAATCTGTTCTATAGTTGGAGCCTCAGTGCTATAAATCTTCTTTATCCCATTCTTCAATCCTACATCACCATATGAGAATACATCTTCCCGCCCCAGCGTAAACATGAGGAACATCTCTGCCGACCATGCACCTAATCCTTTTATTTTTGTGAGCTCTTTTACGACTTCTGCATCGTTCATTTCTGAAAACCGATTCCACTCAATAGTACTGTTCACAATTGAAGAGGCAACATTTTTGACATACGACGCTTTTGACCATGACATACCAGCGTCACGCATCGCTTGATCTGATAGGAGAAGTGTCTCTTCTGGAGAGATTTTTTTATCAGGAAAAAGAGCTACAAATCGAGCATGAATGGTCTCTGCTGCTTTACCAGAAAGTTGTTGAGAGATGATTTGAGAGCTCAGAGCTTCGAAGTACCGATGCTTTGACTGAACTTGTTTTTTGGGACTCAGCCATCGGGAGTAATCAACAGTCCTTGCAGCTTCATATATTTTTAGGTCAACTTTTTGGAAGTGAGAAAGAACATTTTGAAGTTGAATTGAATTCATACAGTATTATATCTTATCTGGTACTCGTCTTGAAGTCGCAATCCACAACACTCCACGAAGGATGAGGACGGTTACGCCAAACAGGAATGTGATGAGTCCAAATGAGGGGAATGCATTTCCTTTTCCAGAGAACCAGAGCGTCCAGAAGGGGAGACCTTTGACGGCAAAGTGATAGAGTGCGAGCACGTATGCAATAAAGCCCAGATGCATGATGGTCTTCCATCGTTTGGGACCAATGGTCTGGATAGAGAATCTATTCGAGATGAGTGCCATTATGATAAAAATAATCGAAGCTCCTGCAGCTGCAGCAAATGACATGATGCGCGCGTCAACTAGATAATATTCTGCAAATGGAGTGTAAGGAGAGGCTAAAAGAGAGATAGCAGCATGCAGGGTGAGGTATCCAAATCCAACAAGCCCCAAGTGCTTTCGATAGATGATGTATTTGTCTGCAAAATTCCAGAAGTAGCAGAGGCTACTGAGCATGAGGGAAAGCCCCATCATGATAAATGAAAGATCAGCGAGTATGCGATTTGCAATTCGGATGCTCAGCTCAGGAGTTGTTGCAAGGTAATATCCCGTGATCACAAAGAGCACGAGAACGCTATATATAACAGTCTCTCCAAAGAGGCGATTCTCTGTGAGTGGTCGCTTTCGCATGACAAGCTGTGTTTGCTGTTTCGCATCTATGTGTGTTTCGACGAGCATATCTTTTTTAAGTATACTATATGTTATGCAGATTATTTTCATCCGACTGGGGATCATTGTCGTTGCCCTTGTCTGTACGATTACGCTTTACGTATTACTTTTTCATAAAACACGTGTAGGGAGCGAAGGAGACATCTTGTGGGAAGGGTATGAAGTTATAGAAAAAGAGGTTGAAGGGGAAAAAATGAAGCTTGTTGTCGCAGACACGGGTGCGAGATGGCAGCAAGGCTTGATGCATATTCGCAAACCGGTTGCATTTGATGGAATGATCTTTACCTCAAAGCGCGCAATGCCGCAAATGTTCTGGAATATGAATACGTTTGAAGATATAGATATATACTGGATACGAGATGGAAAAATTATTGGAAAATCATTTTTGCCATCGATCGAGAAAAAGGGGATGACTACGGTGGCTTCACCTGGTCCTGCAGATTCGGTGATTGAGGTACTGAGAAAGTAGATCGTGTATCGCGAAGCGTGTAACGTATAATAAATTATATTCGAACTATGCACACTGAACGACTTACGATGAACGATTTGCGTTAGAAATTGTGAATAATTATGTTGAAAACAAATACAACGGCGCCGGAATTTACATTACCCGATCAGACAGGGACAAAACATTCGTTGTCAGATTACAAAGGTTCGTGGGTAGTACTGTATTTTTATCCAAAAGATGATACTCCCGGATGTACCAAAGAAGCGTGTTCATTTCGTGATTCATATGACGTATTTGAAAAAGAAGGGGTGATTATTCTCGGAGTTTCGAAAGACTCTGTTGTATCCCATGCAACATTTGTGAAAAAGCACTCTCTGCCGTTTACACTTCTCAGCGACGAGTCGACTGATATGATCAAAGCATATGAGGCGTTTGGAGAGAAGAAGTTTATGGGAAAGACATATATGGGAATCTGTCGCATATCATATCTCATTGACCCCAAGGGCAGTATTCGCCACGCATATCCTAAAGTCAAGCCAGCGGAACACGCAGACGAGATTCTTAAAGATATCCGATCATTATCTCGTTGATTAGGTCTCGTTTAAAGATATCCGATCATTTTCTCGTTGATTAGGTCTCGTAGTGACGAGTCTCAATATATCGGACTGTCTTTGAGACACTTCTCATCACGACAGAGTGAGTCGTAATTGATGTAGGATGGAACACAACTCCCGTGAGCATCGGTCCATCAATAACACCTGTTGCGGTAAATGTAAGATTATCTCCTTGGGCAAGATCTTCCATGGTATAGATTTTTGTCTCACTAAGTCCAAGCTCGTCCATCTCGCGACGATCCTCATCATTGCGTGGCACGAACCGTGTTTGAAGTGAACCTCCCAGTATTTTGACTGCAACTGCCGCAAGCACAGACTCTGCGCTGCCTCCAGATCCAAGGAGCATATCGATAGGGCTTTCATCGTTGCAGGTGGAGATTGCGACTGCGACATCGCCGTCTGTGATCAGTCTGATTCGTGCACCTGTTGCACGAATCTCATTGATCAGTCCTTCGTGTCTCGGACGGTCAAGCATGCTGACGGTGACCTCTGCAACATCTTTTCCGAGCGCTTTGGCAACACGAGTTATATTCTCACCGACCGAAGCCTGCAAGTCAATTGCATCTTTAGCACGTGGTCCGACAGCAATTTTTTCCATGTACGTATCAGGCGCTTTCAAGAGGCTTCCTTTTGGACCAGTTGCGATCACCGCAACTGCGTTGTATCTTCCATACGCAACACTGTCTGTACATTCCAAAGGGTCAACGGCAATATCCATCTCAGGGCCATTTCTATTTCCCAGCTCTTCACCAACAAAAAGCTCCGGAGCTTCATCTTTTTTACCTTCTCCAATGACGATTGTTCCAGAAAAATCAATTGAGTTAAAGCGCATCCGCATAGCTTCCACTGCGGCGCCATCTGCTTTTTTACCTTCTCCTTTTCCGATCCAGCGCGCGGCTTCAATTGCCGCTGCTTCTGTAACTCTTACAAATTCGAGTGCTAAGTTTTTGTCCATAATTATTTTTTCAATGCTTCAATCCCCGGGAGTGTTCCTTTTTCAATAAACTCAAGCATAGCACCTCCACCAGTGGAAATATGAGTTATTTTGTCAAGATACTCTTTTTTAGATATTGCTGTCAAGGTATCTCCGCCACCAACAATTGAGATGGCATCATCGTTATTCGTGATTGCATAGTACATAAAGTCAGTACCCTGTCTGTAATGGATATTTTCAAAGTAGCCAACAGGACCATTCCATACGATAGTTTTAGCTTTTGCAATAATACTTCCAATTCGAGCTTTTGTCTCGGGACCAATATCCAAAATTTGTTTATCTTTGGGCACTTCAGTCACTTTGCAAACAATGCCTCCTTTTTCAAGCTCTTGAGGGTCACCAACAATGCAGTCTGAGGGCAAGATCACAGAGGTATCATTTTGTGCCGCTTTAAAGAGAAGTTTTTGAGCAAGCTCTTTTTTATCGGTTTCATACAGACTTGTTCCTACATCTATGCCCTGTGCAAAAAGAAATGTGTTTGCAAGTGCGCCGCCAATCACGAGGTTATCTGCAAGCTCCATCATCCGATCAAGGACATTGATCTTTGTCTCTATTTTTGAGCCCCCAATAATTGCGACAAATGGCTTTTCAGGTTTATGCAGTGCCTTTGATAGCATCTCAATCTCTTTTTTGAGAAGGAGCCCTCCGTATGATGGAAGAAACTCCGTCACACCCACAACCGACGCATCAGCTCGATGAGAAACACCAAACGCATCATTTACAAATACTTCAGCAAGAGCAAAACTCCGTCACACCCACAACCGACGCATCAGCTCGATGAGAAACACCAAACGCATCATTTACAAATACTTCAGCAAGAGCAGCCATTTTTTTCGCAAACTCAGGATCATTCTTTTTTTCACCAGGATAAAATCGGCTGTTCTCAAGCATGATGATCTCGCCAGGATTCTGGTGTTTAAATGTAGCTCCTGGCTCAGTCAAAAAATCATTTATCAAAGTAATCTCATTGTCAGGAAGATATTCGTGGAGCTGACTACAGACAATTCTCATTGAAAACTTTGGGTCAGGTGTGCCTTTTGGGCGACCAAGGTGCGAAACCAGAATGAGTTTATTATTATTTTTGAGAAGATGTCTGATTGTCGGCATTGATTGGCGAATGCGCGCATCATCTGCAATAGTCAGATAATTTGGATTGAGACTCACATTAAAATCAACCCGAAGCAGCACTGTTTTTCCTGTAATTTCGATCTCGTCAATGTATTGTATCTCTGACATGTGGTTTTTTTTATGCAAATTTTTCAACGAGATCAACAATGCGAGAGGAGTATCCCCACTCATTGTCATACCAGCCAAATATTTTCACAAATGTCCCATCGAGAACGTTCGTATAGTTCGGGTCAAAGATACTTGAGAACGTTGACCCAATAATATCTGAAGAGACAATGACGTCCTCAGCATAGTCAAGGATCCCTTTCATCGGGCCTTCGGAGTAGCGTTTAAACACAGAGTTGAGCTCCTCTTTAGTTGTCGGCTTATTGAGTATTGCAGTGATATCGACAAATGAGCCTGTCGGTACGGGAACACGAAGCGCGATCCCATCCATCTTTCCTTTGAGCTCAGGAATGACTTCTCCAACTGCCTTTGCAGCGCCTGTTGTCGAGGGAATGATGTTGAGCGCCGCTGCGCGTGAGCGCTCTTCGGACTTGCCCGCGTCATCAAGAAGAGATTGAGTTTGAGTGTACGCATGTACTGTTGTTAAATATCCTTTTGATATGCCAAACTCTTTGTGAAGTACTTGAAAAAGTGGCGCCGCACAGTTGGTGGTACAGGACGCATTTGATATGATGCATGTTTCAGGAAAGGCTATTCCTTCATCATTGACTCCAAGAACAACATGAGTGGTTTCTTTGTCTTTTGCTGGTGCGGTGAGGATGACATGTTTTACAGATCCTCTAACATGCGGCATCAGCTTTTCGGTTGTTGTGAATGCACCCGTTGCGTCGATTACAAGGTTGACACCGAACCCTTCCCATGGGATCTCTGAAGGGTCCGCACACTGGGATGTCGTGATCTTACGTCCATCGACTTCTATTCCATCGGGGAGTGCTTTAACTGGCTTTTCAAATGTACGGTACACAGAGTCTCGTCGAAGAAGGTACGCAAGCATCTCGTTTGATGTTTTTCGTGTATTGATATGAACAATCTCACATGATCCGCGAAGGGTAATAATGCGCGTCACTGCTCGTCCGATACGACCAAATCCGTTGAGTCCGATCTTTAGTTTTGACATGTATTGAGTATAAATTTATATTATGCGATAAATCGTCTGCTATTCTTGATAGACTTTGATTGCCTCTTCGACAGATTTATCCTCGACGGTGATTGCATAAATGGCATTGGCAAATCGGATTGCTTCTTCAAGTGGTCGCTGATGAATATTACGTCCAGTTGCGTTTCCTGAAGTTCCACCAACATGCACTTGATCATGCAGCTCTTGGAGAAAATCTTCAGCTTTTTTGGATGACCCACCTGCGCAGACGACGTGTGTTCTTCCTGCCGCACTGGTTGCTTCTTTGAGAAGTGCTGGATCTGCGACACCATCTTTTTTAGGAGGATTGACTTTGACAAAGTCTCCACCGAGCGCAGCTATTGTGCCTGCTGCGCCTGCAATGAGGTGTGAATCTCCTTCATCTGGGATAGCCTTGCCTCGTGGATAGCACCAGATCACTGAGATCATACCATACTGATGCGCTTCATAGATTGCTTGTGCTGCTTCGGTGAGCATCTGTGCTTCGTACTCACTTCCAAGATATACCGTGTATCCAATGCCCAAAATATTGAGTCCGGAGTTATCGCGAAACTCAGCAACCTGTGAGACGTCAGTAAGAGCTGTGCTTATCGGATCAGATTGTGTTGTTGGGACAAGGTTTGATTTTGAGTTAAGTTTTACAAGATAAGGAACGTCAGCATAATCTTTGCCGTATCGTGCAATAAGTCCGAGTTGGGAGGCAAACACGCCGATCTTTGCTTGAGAGGCGATTTTGAACATATGTTCGGGGGTGTTATTCTCAGGTGTTACGCCCGAACCATAGAAATCATCATTCATGTGTTCTATCTTCTGATCGCCTGCAAAAAGCATAAGACGACCAGTATCATGAGTTGCGGTTTTGTAATTATTTTTATATGTTTCTTGAGATTGTTGAGGAACATCAGCTGGTACACGAATATTCATAGGAGAGTATAGAAATTAGTAACATGCGCTCATACACCATCATACACTTTTGAGATGGATTGTCAATATATGAACGGTATAGTATGATGGGATTCATATGGAAGACTGTATTTTTTGTCAGATTGTAGCAGGGAAGATTCCATCATATCGTGTATATGAAGATGATGCATTTTTGGCATTCATGGATGTATTTCCACGGGTGATAGGACATGTTCTGGTCATTCCCAAAACACATTACCGCTGGGTTTCAGACGTCCCCGAGTTTGGAGATTACTGGGAAGCTGCCCGCAACGTAGGCCTCAAGGTGCAGAACGCAACCAAGGCAGGATTCATAAGTTATATCACGATGGGAGAAGCAGTCCATCATGCACATATTCATATCCTTCCGCAAAATGAAGGTTGTATCTCAGGGATATCATTTACTCCAGTTCTGAAGATTCCGCATGAAGAAATTGAGAAGTTGGCAGAGCAGATTTTGCAACAAATCATATGAACCTCACCGAAAAAGTGTACGAGTATATTTCTACTATTCCGCCAGGAAAAGTGACAACATACGGAGACATTGGTAAAAAACTCGGAACAAAGGCGTACCGCGGAATTGGTCAAATACTTCACCGAAATCCAGACTGGCCAAAAGTTCCGTGTCATCGTGTTGTCATGAAAGATGGTTCCTTAGCCCCAAATTATGGAGCAGGCGGTCCAAACATTCATCGAGCACGACTTGAGAATGAAGGAGTCACATTTGTAGGCGAAAAGGTCAATTTAGAAAAACATAAAATAACCACATAACCTATGTTGACAATGTATTATCGGAATTTGAGAGACCAAAATCTTCTTGAGATCTCAAAAAGATCGTATGGGATCATGGATTCATGTTGAGGCACCCACGGAAGATGATATTGTTAACCTTGTCGAGATTTATGGG
>Ga0209284_10004557_pt1 | contig 15430 bp, 13 predicted proteins | sample FRY03_FD_187211 | JGI IMG/M metagenome (GOLD analysis project Ga0209284, IMG submission 187211) | Freshwater microbial communities from Lake Fryxell liftoff mats and glacier meltwater in Antarctica - FRY-03 (SPAdes) (version 2) | ecosystem: Environmental > Aquatic > Freshwater > Ice > Glacier... | reverse complement strand
CGGAATTGAGGCCCTGCTCAATACGCGGCAGATCGATTGCCTCTCGATCCAGCCACTAGACGACGTCAGCATGACTGACATCACGAACAAGGCCATGGCGCAGGGCATCCCAGTGTTCACGGTTGGTGTCACGTCCAATGCGAACGAGTTCTCGAACTTTACCCAGATCTCGTACGACGAGGGCAAGCAAGCCGCCCAGATCGTGATCGACTGGATGGCCGAGACAGGTAACGACCTGACGGTCTTTGCCGTGTCTGGCGGCGATCCGTCGGCGTCCTGGGCACAAGGCCGAATGAGTGGCTTCATCGACGGAATCACAGAGGCGGTCCCAGGTGCCACATTCGTTAACGGCGCCTCAGACGCAATAGTCACATCCTATGACCCAGCGAATACTTACGATGCTTACAAGGCGTTCTTGACCGGGAACCCAGATGTTCAGTTCATTGAGAACGTAGATATCGGCGCCGAGCACGCCAACCGTGCTATCCAAGACGCCAAGCGTGTCGGCGAGGTCTTCACCATCGGCTGGAACCTCAGTGAGGGCCAGTTCCAGGGCATCGAGGCTGGTGTCCAGGTAGCCGCCCTCGACCAGGCTTGGTCACAGCAGGCCGGATTCGGAGCCCTGTCGTGTGCAGCATTCCTAAAGGATGGGCTCGTCATGCCAAATACTCAGGAGTTGATCGCGGTTACCTCCGCCAACGTTGGGCCTCGATGGTATTCGTTCAACGCGATCATGAAGTAGAGGTACCCGCTAGATATGAACAGATACCATCGAGGCCGGTCGGTGTGCTGGTCGGCCTCGATGGTTCATAGCACTATTGGACGCGGAGGCGCAAGTGTCGAGTGAACAGTCAGAGCAGGCCACGCAAGAACCCGACCCAAGGTCCTCAATGGGGGGCGATGGCGCCTTCCTCCGAGAGTTTGGACGCACAGCGGGTCTGATCGGCACTATCGTTTTGGTGATGGCGATCTTTGCAATAGCCTCCGATGGACGCTTCCTAATGCCAGAGAACCTTCTCGGGCTGCTTAGGTACATGAGCACGCTGGCAATCGTGGGCCTAGGGCTGACCGGGGTACTGATGGTTGGGGAGATCGACCTGTCCTTTGGTGCCGTGTACGGGCTCAGCGCCATGCTCACCGCCGTCGCCTGGATCAATTGGGGATGGAGCGTGGGAGCGGCGATCGGTTTCGCGCTGCTCATTGCGGTCTGTGTCGGGCTCTTCAATGGCTTCTTCACGACGGTCGCAAAGATTCCGTCGTTCATCGCCACTTTGGGTGCCAGCACGCTCGTTTTCGGCTTCACGTTGCTCGTCAGCGCCTCCGCGACGTACTCGCCCATGTCCCCAGGATCCGGACGGACGATGAACGAGGGGCAGGTCTCATTCTTCCGCGGACTCAGCAACCAGGATCTTCCGCTCGGGCTGCCCATGGGCGCCATTTGGATGGCTGTCATCGCCCTTGGGTTTTGGTACATCATCAGTAAATCGTTGTTTGGCTTTCGCTTGAAGGCTATCGGCGGCAATGCCGTCGCTGCGCAGTTCGCCCGAATCCCCGTTCGACGGTACAAGATTTGGGCATTCGTCATCTGCTCCCTTTCCGCTGCGGTGGCTGCCATCTTGACCTTCGCCTTCATCGGGTCCGTGCAGCCGGACTCCGGTGTCGGACTGCTCTTCCCGACCTTCGCCGCCGTCGTCATCGGTGGGGCTAGCCTGTCGGGTGGGCGTGGCACGGTAATCGGCACACTGCTGGGCTGCCTGCTGCTGGCGATCCTCAACAATGGCCTCGCTCTCATGGCGGCCGGCGCATTCCTTCAGCAGATCTTCATCGGCGTCGTCACGATCGGCGCTGTGGTCCTAGACCAGGCAACTCAGCGATGGAGGAAGGACCGCTAGGGATGACGGACACACCAACGTTGAGCGGTATCGAGATCCACGACCTCGTTAAGACCTACGGTGACACGGTCGCCCTGGGGGGCCTGACCCTTCGGGCGTGGCCCGGGGAGATCCTGGGAGTTGCCGGCCCAAACGGTGCCGGGAAGAGCACGATGGTCAAGATCCTGGCCAGCGAAACCAAGCAGGACAGTGGGACCATCACCCTCAACGGTATGCCGTGGTCAGCCGATATGGACGCGCATCGCGTGGCCATCGTCCACCAAGAGCCGCAACTGTTTCCGAACCTGACCGTTGCCGAAAACCTGCTCGTGGGAATGGAGCCGTCCCGGTTTAACCGGCCCCAAGGCAGAGATGCGAACTTGGACGTCCTTTGCGAGGTGGGTCTACTCGAGCATGCAAACGCGACAGTGGACAGTCTCCCGCTCGCGCTCCAGCAGCGCACCGAGATCGCCAAGGCCTTGGCCAAAAACGCCGACGTCTTTCTGTTCGACGAGCCCAACTCGGCACTCACGGAGAGCGAGTCGGCGGAGTTGTTCGAGCGGATGCACGCCTTGGCAGGTCAGGGCAAGGTGGTTGTCCTTGTCAGCCATAGATTGGGCGAGTTGGCTACGCACTGCGACCGCGTCGTCGTGATCGTGGACGGACGATCAAGAACCGAACTCGTTCCTCCAGAGATCAAGGAGGAGAGGATCGCTCGGGAGCTCGTTGTCGGGCGCTCAGGCTCCAGCGCTGCCGCGCGGGCCGCACGCGAGGAAGGTGCTCCGACTTTGCTTCGCCTAAGTCAATGGACGCATCGTCGGGCTCGATTCACGAGTATCGATCTAGAGGTCGCATCCGGCGAGATTCTGGCGATCGTCGGAGTTGAAGGCTCGGGGGGTCGTGAGCTGATCCGATCAATAGCGGGATTCGAGAGGGCGCGGGGCACAATTGACCTGGGTGCACGAAGCGGTCCAGCTGCGCAGAGCCAAGTGGCCTTCGTTACGGGTGACCGAAGTGAAAGCCTGTTCGACAACTTATCGGTTGGCGAGAATCTGTTCCTGAGGGAGGCTGGTCGACTGACCACGCGGGCGTGGACGCTCAATCGTCGCGCGGCCCGCAACCGAGCGTCCGAGTCGCAGAAGGCCTTCCTGGTCAAGACGGCAAGCCTCAACACTCCCGTCCGGTCCCTCAGCGGCGGCAACCAACAGAAGGTGGCGATCGCCTCCGCCTTGGCCGTCGGGCCAGTCTTGCTCGCGCTGGAGGAACCCACCCGTGGAGTCGATCTGGGTAGCAAGGCCGAGATTTATCGCCTGCTCCGAGACTACTCGGACGCAGGCGCTGCTGTAGTCATGTATTGCACCGAAGACTCCGAGGTCTTTGATACTGCGGATCGGGCCATCGTCCTGTCTCGCGGCCGGATCGTCGGGAGCCTGCTCATCGCCGACTACGCAGATGCGGAAAGCCTGGCCGAGGCGATCGCATCCCTTGCTGGCTCTGACGCCCCACACCACCACCGTCCAGAGCCCCACCCGGAGGACACTGCCGCTTGAAGATTGCCAAGGGCGAGCCGATGCTGGTCGCCTACCCTGAGCCTGACGCCGGAGAGGACTCGATCGCCGACGAGGCGTCACATTGCGGAGATGGCGCACGGTGCCCTCACCGAACAGGGGTTCAGAGCCGGACTCAGCGAGAGGCGTGGCTGCTATGAGTAGTCACATCACACCCAAAGTTCCTGTGCGGATCCAGTTGGGGGGTTTGACCGCGACCTTCACCGACGGGGACCTGTTTGACGTCAGGTGGCGCGGGGCCGAGGTAATACAGCGCCTCTATCTGGCGGTTCGGGATGAATCGTGGAACACCATCCCTGCCCGCTTCTCCAACCTCGTGGTCAGCCAAACTGACGAGGTTGCGACGATCGACTTCGACGCACTGCACGAACAAGGGTCCATACAATATAAATGGCATGGCGCTATCGCAGCAAGTGCCGATGGCATTCTCAGTTATGAAATGCGCGGTCGGGCGCTTCAGGAGTTCCGCTACTGCAAGATCGGATTCAATGTGCACCACGGTCTGCGTTCTCATATTGGCCGGACGTTCCGGCTTCGGGCCCATGACGGCGAGTTTGAGGGAACCTTCGGGGTGGACCTCGAGCCGCAACTGGTCCGGTCTGGAACCCTCACAGCAATGACGCCACACTTCGATCGTCTGGAGATTGATCTCGATTGCGTCGACGTGTCCTACTCCTTCGACGGCGATCGATTCGAGATGCAGGACCACAGAAACTGGATCGACGCGAACTGGAAGACCTACGGGACCCCGTTGGAGGATGGCTTCCCCATGGATGCCCAAGATGGCGCTGAGTTGTACCAGCGGGTAACGCTCTCAGTGTCCGGCTCGGGTGCATTACAACCACAGGGCGGACATGTCCAACTCACCTCGGGCGAGTCGCCGACGGTGTACTTGCCGCGCATCGGGCACCTTCTGACGGTCGTACCGGACGATGCCCAGGTCACGCGCCTGCGCTCACTCCGGCCGGACCATGTCCGTGTGGACCTCCACCCAGGTTACGACTTACCCGTTCGACTTGCCGAGGCTGAAGCAGTAGCGATGTCACTCCAAGCGGGGCTGGAGATCGGAGCGTTCCTGCGTCCGGAGCACGCTGCTGCGGATGCCGTCGCCTTGGCCAGTGCACTTGCGCACTGCTCGAACCGTATCCATCGAATCCTTGTCCTCGCCGAAGTAACGGGCTTCAGTGCATTTCGGGGTGCCTGCCCACCTGAGGTGAGCGATCACGTGCGCGCGGCCTTGGCGGCGGAGAGAGTGGAAGCTCCGAACATTGTTTCGGGTACCAGCCAGTTCTTCGTCGACATCAACCGTGATCGGCCAGATTACTCGACGATCGATGGGATCGTGTTCGCCGTTAACCCGCAGGTGCACGCCAGTGACGACAGGTCCTTAATGCAGAATCCCGAGGCGATTCCAGATGTCGTCAATTTTGCTCGACGGCTTTATGGAGACGTCGACGTCGTGATGTCCCCGGTCGACTTGATAGGTCTCGACGGTCCCTATCCGGCCGGCCCCAGTCAGGAAGGCGAAGGGCCCGCCAACCAGGATCCCCGCCAGACGACCGCTTTCTGTGCGGTCTGGACCCTCGCCGCGCTTGCCCAGATGGTTCGTTCCGCTACCACTTCTGCGACTTTTTTCGACCTGGTCGGTCCGCGGGGACTTTTGATCGATCCCGAGCACGAGTTCCCCGTTGCAGACCTCCTTGTATGTCTGGCCCGTCTGCGTTCGTGCCAGATGGTCTCGATTCGATCAAGTGACCCCGACCGCGTTGCTACGCTGGCCTTCCAACAAGGTGATGACCAGGTGTTCCTCATTGGAAACCTGACCCAGGAGCCGATAGCCGTGCGGCTTCCTTCGGCGCAAGAGGTCCCCGTCCCCGGGTATGGAGTCGTGCTCTCTTCGAGGCACTCGACAGACCGGATCGCCTGATGGCACGCATCGGGAGTCTGGTGGTAGGCACGCGCGGCTCGATGCTGATTGTGGGAGTGGCAAATAGCGAGGGCCGCGACTAATGTTGACAACAAGATTTCCACCGGAACACCAATCGCAGCAATGGAAGCAATTTGAAGGAGAAGTCAAATGACCCGCGAACCCATCATCGACACGCACGTGCACTTTTGGAACATGCGCAATCCTGATCCGGGCCTCGCTTGGGTATGGCTGGAAAAGGATGCCGACCATCCGGTACTGGGCAACATCGATCCAATCAAGATGCTCGCCTACGACATCAACAGCCTCTGGGCGGAGGCGCGGTTCGCCGACGTGCGGGCCTTTGTCCACGTTCAAGCGGCCATCGGCTCCGACGACCCGGTCAAGGAGACTGCGTGGCTCACCCGGATGCGTGAGAACGCACCCGCTCCCTTCACCATCATTGCGGACGCGGAACTCGGTAGCGACGATGCGCTGCGCCAGTTGGACGGTCATGGCGAGTCCCCGTACTTCGTCGGAATACGTGACTTCAGAACTGAGCCGATGCTGGCGTCGGGCGAGACGATTCCGAAATTCGAAGCATCGTTGGCGGTGATGGCCGAGCGAAATCTGGTCTTCGACTTGGACTGCGAATGGCAGAACATGGCCGCCGCCCGAGACCTGGCCCGACGACATCCGGACCTTACGGTAGTTTTGCAGCACATCGGATTCCCGCGCAGCCGAGATGATGAGTACTTCGTCAACTGGGCGGCCGGCATGCGCACACTGGCGGAGGCACCGAATGTGACCTGCAAAATATCGGGTCTGGCAATGACCGACCCGAGGTTCACAGCCGATTCGCTTCGTCGGTGGATCGACACCCCGCTCGAGATCTTCGGGGCGGACCGCTGTGTGTTGGGCTCGAACTGGCCAGTCGACCGTCTCTACAGCAGCTTCGACGTCATCATGGACACCTATCGTGACCGGCTTGCCAATCTTCTTAGTCCGGACGATCAGCGCAAAGTGCTCTCTGAGAACGCGGCACGTATTTATCGACTGTAGTCGGCCTGATTGCGCGCTTTTCGGGGTCGACAGTTGCTCCATGGACCGTCACATTGGCCGGGTGTGACTTGGTGAGCTGTCAGTTTCCAGTCCAAAATGGTCGTGGGATTGGATACTTGTCGCTGCGATTACGGTCCTCAGTTTGACGTTTTACGATCACTATTTGTTCACATTTTCTGAATTGATGGTGCTCGACTCTCGGGCAAAATGCCCGGGGGGACACTGATCCCTTGACAGCCGGTTGGCGCAGGGTATAGCCTCAATGGTAACGTTTCCAGAAAGGGAGAAAGCTCATCATGAATTTAGGTGTCGGCGGTGTCCCACTGCCAGATCTCACAATCGTCGGAATTGAAACTATCCCGATTCGAGTACCACTTGATCGGGTGTATAAAGGCAGCCATTACCAAATGACTCACCGCTCCACCATCATTACCAAGATACGAACCGCGTCCGGTATCACCGGAGTGGCTTATGCGGGTGATGAAGATGCGGGACTCTTAGAAATCAATGACATTATCAACAACGAAATAGGCCCCCTCCTCATTGGACAGGATGCATTCGCCGTTGAGAAGTGCTGGGAACTGACTAGACCCGCAACATGGAATATTTTGAGAGATCGCAGGCTTGGATTGGTTGCTACGGCGAGTCTTGATGTGGCTATTTGGGATGCAATCGGTAAAGCTCTGAATACACCCCTCTGGAAGCTATGGGGCGGGTACCGCGATGAAGTCCCAGTGATCACAATTGGTGGTTACTATGCCGCAGACGCCAACATTGAGGCCGAGGTTTCTGGCCTTGTTGAAGCTCAATTTGCCGGAATGAAATTTAAGGTTGGTGGTCTTAGCCCTGAAGAGGACGTCGAGCGAGTTCGGATTGCGCGAAAAGTGGCGGGACCAGATTTTGGACTGGCGGTTGATGCTAATCAGGGTTGGACACCGCAGGAGGCGATCAGATTCTCCCAACTTGCTGACGATTTGAACCTAATGTGGTTCGAGGAGCCATGTCAGTGGCAGAATGATCGTAGAGCCATGCGCGAGGTGCGTTCGCGGGGAACGATTCCAATCTGTGCGGGTCAAAGCGAATTCTCAGCTGCGGGCTGCCGGGATCTCATGGAAGCGGGTAGTATTGACTATTGCAACTTCGACTCATCGTGGTCAGGCGGCCCAACCGAATGGCGCAGAGCGGCAGCCATGGCGACCGTGTACGACGTGAAAATGGCACACCACGAAGAGGCCCATGTATCAGCTCATTTACTTGCCTCAATCCCCCATGGGACTTTTGTTGAATTCTTCCACGCGCAACGAGATCCCATTTGGCACAACCTGATTGCAAATGCGCCGCCGCTAATTAATGGAAAAATGAAATTGAGCGATCGACCTGGACTCGGTTGGGAATTGGACGAGGATTACATCAAAAAGTATCGAATTTAGTCACACATTTTTCAGTCGATCCAGGAGGGCAGCAAAGAATATGAAGATGAGAATGAACCAGGCAATTGTGAGCGCCTTTGCCGACGAAATGCGCTTGGACCCGTCCGTAATGCTCATGGGGGAGGACATCGCGGGAGCAGGTGGACCTTTCAAAACCTCTGAAGGTTTGCTTGATGAATTTGGACCAATGCGCGTGCGAGACACGCCGATCTCGGAGATGGGATTCACCGGAGCGGCTGTAGGTGCTTCGGCCCTTGGATTGCGACCAGTTGTTGAGATCATGTTTATGGAGTTCCTAGGTGTTGCCCTTGATCAACTTGTCACCGAGGCCGCAAAGTTCCGCTACTTAAGCGCAGGTCAAGTATCTTGCCCTTTAGTTATTCGGGCCTCGGTTGGATCTGGTCTCGGGTTTGGGAGTCAGCACAGTCAAACGCTTGAAAATTGGGTGAGTTCCACTCCTGGGCTCAAAGTTGTCACCCTTAGTGGGCCACAGTCTGCTTACGATTTAATGCGCTCAGCAATTCAGGATCCAGATCCTGTTATTGTCCTGGAACCTCGCGTTCTGTACGGCGAGCGAGGCGAAGTTGAAACAGGTGATTCAAGAGTCAAGCCACTTGGCCAAGCAAATGTGATTCAAGCGGGCAACGAAGTAACCATTGTTGCAATGGGTCAAACTGTCAGGACTTCAATAGAGGCCACTGCACAAGCTGGCATCGATGCTGAAGTCATCGACCTCGCCACACTCGTTCCTTGGGATCGCGCGACGGTTTTCGAATCTGTGAAGAAAACTGGCCGACTAGTTGTCATTGAAGAAGCACCGGAAAGCGGGGGTTGGGGAGGGGGCATTGTTGCAGCTGTGGCTTCTGAGTTATTTACTTCCTTGAAGGCGCCGCCGATTCGAATAACTACGCCGAATGTTCCAGTTCCTTATGGAAAATCCCTTGAAGTAAAGTTCCTCCCTTCAGCAGACGCAACCGCGGCGATATTGAAGGAGTTTCTCGAGACTAATACGGCACCGGCCCCATGGTGGATTAGCGAAGGGTTTGTCAAATGAACAAGGAAGCATTTACAAAAGAGACAGCATTGCAACGTCGCGCCAAGTTGCGTGAGGGTCTGAGACCACAGTACGAAAGAATGATGGAGATTCGCACTCTGGAAAACTCAGTCAATGAGTTATTTGCTGGCGGTAGTATCGCTGGAACAACCCATCTCTGCTTGGGTCAGGAAGCACTTGATATTGGTATTGCACTCGCACTGAAACCAACGGACGTGGTCAGCGCGACGTACCGAAGCCATGGCATCGCACTCGCACTGGGCATGCTGCCAATGGAGGTCATGGGCGAGATTTTAGGCAAGACTGTTGGTTGTACAGGGGGTGTGGGAGGTTCCATGCATCTTTGTGACATGTCCGTGGGATTGTTGCCAACCAGTGCGATCGTAGGCGCCGGTTATCCTGTTGCGGCGGGAGCAGCATTGGCCTTCCAAAACTTGGGACAGTCGCACGTGGCGCTAGCCATGGCAGGCGACGGATCCACCAATATTGGTGCGTTCCACGAGGCTCTGAATCTTGCGGCTATTTGGAAACTGCCAGTTATCTTTGTTATTGATAACAATGTTTATGGTGAATATTCGAGAATAAACGTGACAACACCGATTGAGGATCTATATCTACGGGGAGCCTCGTACGACATGCCTTCGGTCGTTGTTGATGGAATGTCCGTGGAAGCCGTTGAAGATGCGATTGCCGCAGCCGCTGAAAGAGCGAGGTCGGGCGAGGGTCCCACATTAATTGAAGCGAAGACCTATCGTTTTGCAGGACATTCTCGGGCAGACACTGCTCCGTATCGCCCAGAAGGCGAACTTGAGAGCTGGGCCGAACGTGATCCAATCAAAGTCATGCGGAAAAGACTCCTTCAGGACAAGGTCATGACACAAGAAGAAATTGACCAAGTATCGATCGATGCAGATAAATACGTCTCTGAACTTGTACAATTCTTGACCAAAGAACCGGAGCCAGAGATCTCTGCAATGTTTGATCACATTTGGGCGCAAGACAGGGTGAGTTAATGCGCACTACAGTGAAGATGCCGCGTGTTGCCGACACAGTCGATGAAGTTGTCATTGTTGAATGGTTAGTCGAAGTTGGAACCAATGTGCTCGCGGGCGATGTACTCATGAGAGTGGAGACGGACAAAGCACTGGTAGAAGTGCCAAGTCCGGTAGCGGGAACTCTTACCGCCCAATTGGTAGCAGTAGATGATGAAGTTGTTACTGGAACACCTATTGCCCAATTGGAAACCTAAATCTATTTAGGCTTAAGAACCTCAGAATTTCGTTTAATCCGATGACACAGAATTGAGTAGTAGGTGCATCAGCAGGAGATTTTGGATTCGGTTGCCCAGAGGGTGTTGTGGCTTTCGACTCGGATTGTGGATTCGGCTAATCGTGAGCGCGACACGGGTGATGGTGTGAAGGTTGGTGGCCATCAAGCTTCGAGTGCGAGCATGGTTTCTATCATGACTGCGTTGTGGTTTTCGCACATTAATTCCCATGACCGGATTAGTGTGAAGCCGCATGCTTCGCCGGTTTTTCATGCGGTTGAGTATTTACTGGGTGAATTAGATCGTTCTTATCTGACTCAATTACGTAAGTTTGGTGGGTTGCAGTCTTACCCTTCGCGCACCAAGGATCCTGATCGGGTTGATTTTTCTACCGGTTCCGTTGGTCTAGGCGCGGTCGCGCCACTTTTCGCTGCGGCTACCCGACGTTATGTTGACGCCCACTTTGGTGAGCGTCCGCATTCACGCTTTATTGCAATCATCGGGGATGCGGAACTGGATGAAGGCAATATTTGGGAAGGGATCGCTGATCCAGCGACCGCGGGTCTAGGAAATGTCACCTGGGTTGTTGACTTCAACCGCCAATCCTTGGATCGGGTAATTCCTGGTGTCCGTATTGAGCAGTGGTCCGCGCAATTTAATGCTGCTGGTTGGCATGTTGTTGAAGTGAAATACGGTCCCCAGTTGCATGCAGCTTTCACGCAACCTGGTGGGGTCGAGCTGGAAAAATGGATCGATGACATGCCCAATGAGCGTTATCAGTCGCTTTTTGCCATGTCGGGGGAGCAGGTACGTGAACGTTTCACGGAAGGCGCGCCGAGTGTGGTTGTTTCATTTTGTGAAAAACTTAATGATGAAGATTTGAAAGTCCTCGTTACTGATTTGGGTGGACACAATATTGAGTCTTTACTCCACGCATTTGCCCAGTGCGATGCGGTAACGGATCGACCGAGCGTGATTTTCGCTTACACGATTAAAGGCTGGGGTCTGCCTATGGCCGGGAATCCACGTAATCACTCCATGTTGCTTACCGGTGAGCAAATAGATGATCTGCGGGTCACAACGGGCTTAACGCCTGAGAGTGAATGGGACCGGATTGATCCCACCACCGAAGTGGGTCAATGGGTGACACAGCGGGCACATCACCTCACCCGTGCCCCGAAATCAACTCCTCCACTCATTAGAGTTCCCGACTCATCAGGGATTAATCCAAAGTCGGCCATGTCCACTCAAGAAGCGTTCGGTCGAGTTGTTGTTGAGCTTTCGCGAAATGAGAACGTCGCTCCTTATCTTGTGACAACAGCCCCCGATGTCGCCACTTCAACCAATCTCGCCGGCTACATCAACCGTGCTGGCGTGTTTAACCCGACCGAGCAACGGCAGTGGAGTGAAGACGCGTTGGTTAAGTGGAAAGAAAGTCCGGACGGTCATCACATTGAACTCGGTATCAGTGAGATGAACCTTTTTCTTTTGCTCGGACAGTTGGGTTTGAGTTTTGATCTCTCTGGTCAACAACTCCTACCGATTGGCACGCTGTACGACCCGTTCGTGCTTCGGGGCCTGGATGCGTTTGTGTATTCGGTGTATTCCGAGTCCCGTTTCATTGTTGCCGGGACACCATCAGGGGTCACTCTTGCTCCTGAAGGCGGCGCGCACCAGTCAACAATTACTGCGTCGGTCGGGATGGAGTTACCCAATGTCACTTTGATGGAACCAGCGTTTGCCACCGCACTTGACTGGCAGATCTGCTTTGCGCTGAGCCATATTGCTGATCCGGGCAAAGGGGGAGTCCACGGTGACCCAGAAAAGGGTTCCTACTATTTCAGGTTGACCACCAGGCCGATTGACCAAACACCATTCGAGGAAGCTAAAGCTCGTATCGGCGAAGCCATGCTGCGCAGGCAAGTAATTGCTGGCGCGTATTCACTTATGCAGTTAGGTTCGCAAACCCTCTCGAGTGAACTTAACTCCGAGAACTCAGTTTCCCCACGGGTTCAAATCGCTGCCGTCGGTGCGGTTATGCCAGAAGCGATTGCAGCTGCCCGTGAACTCGCCAGCGAAGGAATCTCGGTGAACCTGGTGGACATTACTTCCGCCGACAGGTTGTATGGATCCTGGCAACGCACGATTCGCCAAGGTATCCGCACGGCAACCACACCTTCAATTCCTGGTGCTTTACGTGCGGCGTTTGACCTCACGGCACCGATTGTCACCGTCCACGACGCTTCGAGTCACGCCCTCGCTTGGCTTGGTTCAGCACTCGGTGTCCCGTGCGTCAGCTTAGGAGTTGATCGATTCGGTCAATCAGGAACCGTCACAGACCTGTATGAAGAACACGACTTAACCAGCGGTTCCATTGTCAATGGTGCACTCGCCGCACTCACGTTTATGCGGTGAGACTAGTGATCGAGGATTTAAGCACGCCACCATCAGGCGCGAGGGCGTCCCCTCAAGGCGCGCCAGCAAAGGTAAGTTGTTACTGGAACACCGATTACTCAATGGGAAACCAAAATTTTTGAAAACAAAACTTGCAATTATTGACACTCACATCCATTTCTATGACCAGGGCGATGTCGAGTTTGATCTAGAGTGGTCTTGGCCAGAGGCTGGAACAGCTCACCCTATTCTTGGCGGCATCGATCCGATAAAGGCTATTCGTTTTGACTTTGATGCAGTAGAGGCTGAATCCCGCTTCGCTGACGTAAAGGGATTTGTTCACATTTAGGCTGTAATTGGATCAAAATACCCATTAGGTGAGACCACGTGGTTGGAGAAAATGCGGTTGGAAACAAACATTCCCTATCAGATTGTTGGCCACGCGGACATAGTGTCCCCCGGCGCGGTTGATCAACTTGAAAAGACACTTGTCAGCTTTAGAAAATTTTGTCGGGGTGCGTGACTTTGCGATAGAATCCGCGTTAGCCACCGGAGGTATTTCGACTTATTCTCAATCCTTCGCATTCACGGCCCGTGAAAATCTAGTCTTGGATTTTGATCGTGAATACCCAAGTATGCAAGCTGGCAGGAAGATGGCGGAATCTATTCCGAATCTGGTCTTAGTGTTGGAACACATTGGTTTCCCTCGCAGTCGTGACTCGGAGTATTTCCGCAATTGGTCAGCAGCTATAAGTGAACTTGCTCAAGCACCCAATGTCGTGTGTAAAGTTTCGGGGCTTGGAATGACAGACCCTCGATTTGAAGCGAAGTCACTCGAGGCCTGGATGCAACATTGCCTTGATTCCTTTGGACCTGGCCGGATTATCGTCGGATCAAATTGGCCAATCGATCGCCTCTACAGTTCCTACTACCCGATTATGAATATTTATCGAGACTTCCTTTTAAGCTTAAGCCGTGATGAACAAGAATCGATCCTCAATGGAAATGCACATCGAATCTACAGGTTTTAACAGCTCCGGGTGTTCTTCTAAATAACTAGGATTTGGGACGAGCCAAAGTGTCTTGAATACTAATTTAGCGTTCGACCCAAGTCTCTGCCCGCGCGCTCTTGTAGATTAGGTCAAGAGCTTCAACAGTTCTGGCACCCAGTTCAAGAGGTGCGTCATTTTGAACCTCTTTTCCTCGCGTCAGGTCAAGTATGGTTTCGACCGGGCCAAAACAATCGTAGTGCCCCGCCGCAGGTGGAAGATCCACGTCGATATTGGTTTCATCTGGCCTGTAGAGCCACACTTGATCACGTTCTACATCGATCCGGAATTGACCCTCGGAGCCATATGCGGAGATGGACAATTGGTGGTGATTATTGGCAGCACCAATGTGATTGGATGCACCAAAAACAGTACCAATGGATTCATCTTCGTATCTCAAAGTTATGGCATCATGTAACTCAACGGGGGCATCCATCGAATTCAGCATCAAAGCAAAAGCGCCTTTAACCCTTTGATCAAGTAACCACAGACTCATGCCGAAGGCATGCGATAACTGAGCTTGAGCGTAACCGCCGCCAGAGAGGCTGGGATCCGTCCAAGTGGTCTGCTCCGGAATAGTGTCTTTAGCTGCCTCAGGATAGGCACCCGTATTCGAGAGTAGCTCGCGAGTTTGTGAAGCCATTACGATCGAGACGGCTTCGATCTGACCAATCCCAATTTCAGTCATGAGGTCCTTGGCTTGATGCAGCATTGGGCTGAAATTCCAACCGAAAGCACAAGTCACTTGACGGTCTAGCCTTTTCGCTATTTCAACAAGTTCCCAAGCATGATCAGGGTTGAGAGTTACTGGTTTCTCTATTAGGACATTTGCGCCTGATTCCAATGCAGCCTTTGCGTGCTCGTAGTGCAAGCCTGAAGGACTTGCGACGAGAACAACATCAACACCAGCGGCAAGAACATCCGTATAGTCTTCGCTGGCAATTTGAAAACCGAAATCGCTCTTAATTCGTTCCATAGCATCTTTTCCATGGCGAGAAAGGCCTACAAATTCCACGTCGTCGTGTTTTGCGAAAGTTGGTAAGTGGGATGAAACTGCCCAGGAACCAGCCCCAATAACACCCAAGCGAATCTTTTTCATACTATTTTCCTTTTCGAGTAGTTGCTGCTAACTGCGATCAATTGTCAAGGCACTTTGCAAAATTGTTAGTCGGATGGCGCCTGCCTTAATTCGCACTCGCTGCACTCTGCGCGGTTTCTTGGTTCATATGCCAGACCTCATTGGCTTGAATTAGGTTTCCTTCTGGGTCCGTGAGGGTTGAAATTACTTCGGTAAACCACTCTGCCCAACGCCGGTTTGCATCTGAATTCCCGATGGATGCGAGTGCTTCAGCTATCGTGGGATGGCATTCTGCATAAGCGTAGACATTAGTGCCACGCCGAAACAGGCTGTAATTTCTCCAGCCGGCATTCCACAGGTCACCGAGCAACTCCGGCCAGACCGCTTCATGGCGCTTTTCGTACTCCTTTATTTGACCCTCGTGTAATTCCATGACGAACATGAGGCGTTCCATGTATTCCCCTTGCTTCCGGTAACGATTCCTGTCTGATATCGAAATACTTCTACCTTAGAAGCGTCCCGTCAACCGGTTAGCAGAAATCGATAGTCATTTTCAGGATACTTGCAGGAAAATAAAGTTTTTGTCCACAGGGTGTGGATCCCGTTTCGTGAGGGAAAATTCGGAAATCATCGAAAATAATTGGCTTTTCCACAGGTTATCCTGCTTCAGTCCACGAGATAACAGGATCAGTCCACAGGGGACCCACAGTTGGGCGCACAGGGGAAATAGACACGGCGGCCCGTGGACTCT
>Ga0209284_10004555_pt1 | contig 15433 bp, 17 predicted proteins | sample FRY03_FD_187211 | JGI IMG/M metagenome (GOLD analysis project Ga0209284, IMG submission 187211) | Freshwater microbial communities from Lake Fryxell liftoff mats and glacier meltwater in Antarctica - FRY-03 (SPAdes) (version 2) | ecosystem: Environmental > Aquatic > Freshwater > Ice > Glacier... | reverse complement strand
GCGACCTATTGCAAAGCCACACCCCTGAGACAGCCGTGCAGGAGATCGCCGCGCTGCTTATGGCCTGTGCGCTGGTCGCGCAGGAGCGGCTGGCCGTAGCGGCCGAAGTTGGCGGCGAAGTGGAGGCAGCCGGAGCCGTGCACATCAGCCTGAGCATCTGCCTGGAGTACACGCAGGCGTTGTGGATCGTGTTGAGCGCATCGCAAGGACTCATGGAAAAAGCGGCGCAACAAGAACTGGTGCGCCGGATGCGGCAGCAAAGCGGGGCCTGTGCCCTGCCGCCGAGAAGACCGAGGAGTTGTGATCGTAAAGTGCGTCAACCCATCAAAAAGTGGCCGCGCATGGTAACCCCCACTTCATCCACCTCGCCCTCTATGTATGAAGTCACCATGATTGCTTAACGGCATTGCTGCTAGCACGCATTTCTCACACTCGTTTTTGCCGCAGAGGGGCAAAGAGGCAGACAGAGTGTCCCTGTGTAGCGAAGAGGGTGTGAGAAATGCAGGCTGGCCGGAATGGCACTCGGTTATGGGTAAGGTTCGAGGAATCAACCGCCGCAGACGCAGGCTGAGGAGCGCGCACCCCCGTGCCAACCCACGTCTCACGCTGGAACGCACGGCCTGCCAGCGGCACCGCTCCCAGACGCTGCTGGCGGCTCTGGCGCTCCGCTGCCATGCTGTTTTCCAGCGGCGTGGAGATCAAGGACGCGCAGAACGGGAGGGTGGTGCGCCAGGGCGTGACTACTGACGAAGTGCGGCAGGTGCTGAAGGAAAAGGGTAAACTCAGTAACGCCGAGTTGGTGCGATTGCGGGTGCGGTATTTCAGCGACGGGCTGGTGCTGGGGAGCAAGAAATTCGTCGAGAGCGTGTTCATCGAGCATCGCGACAAGTTCGGCCCCAAGCGCAAAGGCGGGGCGCGGAAGGTCCGCGAGTGTGCCACGGCGATGTTTTCCCTCCGACGACTGCGAAAACCGGCGGTCGGGTGAAGGAATCTGTGGTTTGAACGGATCGCTTGTATCCCGCCGTTTCGCCTGCCATCGGTGGAGGAGTCCCCGATCACCTTTCCGCGCCCCTCCTTCCATGACCCTCCGCGAGCCTGAAACCGTCGAACTCTCCACGCCCACCGGTCCGATGCGTACGCTGGTGCTGCGGCCTGCGGCTGCCGGGCGTTTTCCGGGGCTGCTGTTTCACTCGGAGATTTTTCAGAACACCGGGCCGATCTGCCGCACGGCGGGGTTTCTGGCCGGGCATGGGTTCATCGTGGCGCTGCCGGAGATTTATCATGAGTATCTGCCCGCCGGGACGGTGCTGGCCTACGATCAGGCGGGCTCGGATGTGGGTAACCGGTTGAAGACTGAGAAGCCCGTGGCCGCTTACGATGCGGACAATCGCGCGGTGCTGGACTACTTGAAGGCTCAGGCGGACTGCACAGGACGCCGCGGTTCGTTCGGCCCGTGTATCGGCGGTATCTGACCTACCGGGCGGCGTTGCAGCCGGATGTGGCCGCAGCGGCGTGTTTTTACCCCACCGATCTGCACAAGCGCAGTCTCGGCGCGGGCATGAATGATGATTCGCTCGCACGAGCAGCGGACATCCAGGGCGAGCTGATGCTGGTATTCGGCCGTCAGGACCCGCATGTGCCGGTGGAAGGTCGTGCGATGATTTATCAAACACTGACGGATGCCGGGGTAAACTTCACCTGGCATGAGTTCAATGCCGCTCACGCCTTCCTGCGTGACGAAGGGCTGCGCTACGATGCTGAAGTGGCCCGGCAGGCGCTGGGCATGACGGTGGATTTTTTCCGCCGCTGTTTGTGCGAGTGATCAACGCGGACGCCATCATTCCCCGCCAGGGGTTCCCGCCGCACGAGATCACTCCATGACTACTCTGACCGTGCGATTTCCCTGCCAGCGGCGCCGATGATTTTGACGGAGGTGCCTTCACCCAACTGCTCGCGCAACTGCTGCACGAGCGTTTTGGCATTCCAGAGGCATCTGACGCGTGATCGACCCGCTGAAATAGATGAGGCCAAGGCGGTTGCAGCTCATGCGGGATGCTAACAGCAGGGTACTGGGATTCAAGCAGGCCGCGACGAGACGCGAGCCGCAGCCGTGGACCAGCCTGCGCGTGCTTCCGCGATGAAGCGGGCGACTTGCGCGAGATCCTTGATGCCGGGCTGGGATTCGACGCCGCTGGCGACATCGACGGCGATTGGTTGCGTCTGCTGCACAGCGGCACGTACATTGTCGGGTACGAGACCGCCGGAAAGCAGGACGTGTTTGGCAGGAAACATCTCGCGCGCACGCTCGGCCAGCTCCCAGGGGAAGGCATGACCGCCGCCGCCGTAGGTGCCGGGGTTGTAGGCGTCGAGCAGGATGGCATCGCAGGGAAAGTCGCCGATCTGCGCGAGCGAGGCGGCGTCGCGCACTTGCAAGGCCTTGATGACATTCACACCACGCTGCATGAGGCGCTCGACCTCCTGCGGGGTTTCATCACCATGGAGTTGCAAAGCGGTAAAGAGACCGCTGGCGACGGCGGCATCAAGCAGGGCGGCAGCAGGATTCACTAGGACGGCGACGAGTGGATGCTGTGCGGCCACCTCCTGCAAGGAACACTCTGCCACGGCGAGCGGCAGGTGGCGCTTGGATTGCGGCCAGAGATTGATGCCCACCGCGTCCGCCCCGAGACGAAACAGCTCTGCGGCTTGCTCTGGCTGGGTGATGCCGCAGATTTTGACGCTGTGGCGGCGAGGATCAGGAAACATGCGGCGTGGACAGGGGTGGAAAAGCCATGCCCTGGCGTTCGGGAAGCAATGAGGCGGTCAAGGCGAGCAACACGTCGAGTTTCGGCGGCAGGGGCATGCTGCCGCGCACGCGCACGTCGCGCTGGAGTTCCTGCATGCGCAGTGCGTCGATGGGGCGACTGAGAAAGATCACCGGTGGTGCGGTATGGACGCCTGGATGCACGCGGGGATAAGCCTTGCTGATCAGGCGATCAAGCAAGTCGCCCGCCAGGTCTGGCAGCGGCAATGAAAACAGGAACAGCGCATAAGGGCGGTTTAGTGCCATCTCAAAGGCACGCTCGCCGCTCGGGGCGTCATCGACCTCGCACACGCGGAAGGCCGTCAATGCCTCACGGATGACGCGGCGGAAGGGCAGGCTCTCCTCTGCAAGCAGCACCCGTGGGACTGCGCTAGAGGCCGGATCAAGCATCATGGAAAGCACGTTCAGCTTTCAGGATACACTGCGACGGCCATCACGCCTTCGCTGGGCAACCAGCCAACGATTTCCGCGCGCTTGAGCGGCTTGGCGGTGGAACCCATGCCTTTGCGGACAGAATCCAAAACTTTTTTCTGCGTATCTTCCGTCACCATGGAGCCAAACAAATCGGCGAGGTCGGTCAGCATCGGCGCAGACGCGTTGACGCCGCCAGCGGTGGTCACTGGGGTGCGCGACAGGCCGCAGGCAATGATGGCATCACGGATTGCCTCGGGCGTCATGGTGCCAGAAACCACCACGAGGCGGCGCAGGCGCGTTTCTGCCGTGGGAGTCTGCACAATGGCCACCGGCGTGACGGTAACAGGGGCGCTCACCGGCGGTTTGATGGATTTACTGGGCTTCAAAAAGCCCTGTGGCCCATCCGAATGGAAGGTCCGTCCAGGAGTGAGCGCCTGCGGCAGCATCGGCTCCTGCGCGCTGACGAGAGCGGCAGAAAACAGCAAAACGGAAACCAGATAAAAGACGGGAGAAGTCACAAAGAGACCGGGTTTTATCATGCCCCCTCGAAAGTGACAATGATAAAAGATGCGAATGGGGATTAAATTTCCCGGTGAGGACAAGCACATGACAGGAATAATCGCAGCGATGATGTTGCGGCGTTGCACAAGTCCGGCGGCTGTTGGAGGTTGTTGGCTATTGCATGATTCGCGCTGTCGGCAGCCATACCCTCACCCTAGTCCATGATCTCGGCGATTTCGCCCTGTTCACGGGGCGGGCTTGCAGCTCTGCGCTGGGAGCACGGCGGCTGGGACGGCGGATCGTACGGGCAGGTTTTGAGCAAGGCGTGCGCTGCCTCCCGGTGATCCTGATTGTCGGGATGTTCACCGGGTTGGTGCTGGGCTTGCAGGGTTATTATGTACTGAACCGGTTTGGCTCGGAGGGGCTGCTGGGAACGCTGGTGTCGCTGAGTCTGGTGCGTGAGCTGGGTCCGGTGCTGGCGGCGCTGATGCTGGTGGGACAGGCGGGATCAGCCCTGGCGGCAGAGCTGGGCATCCAGCGTAACACAGAGCAGATCGCCGCACTGGAGACCATGGGGGTGAGCAGCCATGCTTACTTGGTGACGCCACGGCTGATCGCGGCACTGCTGGTGTACCCGATGCAAACAGCGCTGTTTGTCACGGTGGGCCTGTGGGGCGGCAGTTTGTCAGGATCGCTGCTACTGGGGCTGGAGTCGAGCGTTTACTGGTCGTCGGTGGAGCGGGCGATCGAGGCGCAGGATGTGCGCGAGTGTTTCACCAAGGCGGTCACGTTCGGCCTGCTGACGATTAGCCTGTGTGCCTACCACGGCTTCAACGCGCATCGCTGCCGTGGAGCCACCGGAGCGCGTGCCGTGAGCGCCTCCACGACGCGCGCGGTGGTGCAGTCGAGCATCATCGTGCTGGCCGCCGACTACGTCATCACCTCATTTCTCATCTAATCATGGGCAGTGACACCCCAGACCTGCTGCTGCGCATCGACGGCCTGCACAAGCGCTTCGACGACCACATCGTGCTCGATGGGGCCAGCCTAGATGTGCCGCGTGGCAGCCTGGTGACGGTACTGGGCCGCAGCGGTACGGGCAAATCCGTGTTGCTCAAATGCCTGGCCGATGTGATCCGGCCGGAGGCGGGCAGCATCCAGTTCGACGGCAAACCACTGAACATGGACGATGCCAGCGCACGCGCGGAGTTCCGCCGCCGGTGCAGCTTCCTGTTTCAAAGCAACGCCCTGTTCGACTCGCTGACCGCCCTGGAAAATGTGGCCCTGCCACTGGAGCAGACCACCGATCTGAGCGATGCGGAAATTCGTGAGCGCAGCCTAGAGGCGCTGCGCCAGCTTGAGCTGGAAGCACACCGTGACCGCTACCCCGGTCAGCTTTCTGGCGGCATGCAGAAGCGTCTGGCACTGGCACGGGCGATCGTGACGCGTCCTGAACTGGTGTTGTTTGACGAGCCCACGGCGGGCCTCGATCCACTGCGGCGCAACGCGGTGTTTGCCATGATCGCCAAATACCAGCGGCAATTCGGCTTCACCGCACTCGTCGTCACCCATGACGTGACGGAGGCGCTGGTCGCCAGTGATCGCGTGGCGCTGCTTGACAAGGGGCGGATGCGCTTCGAAGGCATGCCCGCTGAATTTTCCGCCTCCACAGAACCAGTGGTGTGCGACTTCCGCGACAGCGCTGCGGCACTTGGCACTTCTCTGGCTGCCATCCGCCGTGGCGAGGCACTCCATTCCGAAGACTCATGAAACAGACCAAACTGGAATTATTCGTCGGAGCCTTTGTGCTGCTGGGCATCGCCGCCGTCGCCTACCTGACGGTAAAACTCGGCGCAGGCTCCATGATCGGTGGCGACACCTATGTCATTGAAGCGCGGTTCACCAATGCTGGTGGCCTCAACAGCGGCAGCAGTGTGCTGGTGGCCGGTGTGCCCGTGGGCCGCGTCGAAAACATCCGCGTGGATGCCACCGACTTCAGCGCGATGGTCACACTGCGCCTGCTCGTCGGCCTGAAACTGCCGACGGACACCATGGCGTCGATCAAGACCACCGGCCTCATTGGCGACAAATATGTGGCGCTCGCTCCCGGGGCGGATGAAACGTATCTTGAATCAGGTGCCTTGATCACAATGACGGAATCCTCCGTTGATATTGAATCCTTGATCGGCAAGATGGCTTTCGGTAGCGTTGAAAAAGGAAATGAAGTAAAAGAACCCGCCCCATGACCCTCCGTTCGTTCCTCGCTCTTCTCGTGTCAGCCCCTTGGCTGATCCAATCCGCCCCCGCCCAAACCGCCGAAGCACAGGCCCGCCTCCAAACGGCGGTGACTGAGGTGCTCGCCGCTGCTGACCGCGCGCCCAGCCGCAACGTGCTGCCAGAGCGCATCCGCCCCGTGCTGCAGAAGCACGTCAGCTTTGAAACCATGACCCGCCGTGCCGTCGGCCCCGGCTGGCGGGAGTTCACCGCGCAGCAGCAGCAGCAGGCAACCCAGCTCTTTTCGACGCTGATCATCCGCACCTACAGCAACAAGTTCACCCCCGGCGAGCGTCCCGCCATCACCTACAAGACCGCAGTGGCACCCGCTACCGGACGGGTGGATGTGCCCACCAGCATGCTCTACCAAGGCGGACGCTACAGCGTCACCTACCGGATGGAGCAGGCCGGCGGCTGGCGCATCGTTGATGTGGTGATCGAAGGTGTCAGCATGATCGCCAACTACCGCACGCAGCTAGATGCACAGTTTAAAAAAGGCGGTGCCAACGCCGTGATCAGTTCCCTTTCACAATCCGCCTCCCGTCCCCAATGAAATCCAACGCTCTCCGCCTCCCGTCCCCAATGAAATCCAACGCTCTCCTCCTCCGCGTCCTGCTGCTGGCCACCGCCCCGCTGCTGACTGATTGTGCTTCCACGGCAAAAACCGCTGCCGCGCCGTCGCCTGCAACCAAGCCTCAGTCGGCCGCTGCAAAAACCAGCAAAGCAGCCCGCCAATCCGCCAAACCGGCTTGGGATGATTTGGATGAATACGACACAGCACTCGTTTCTGATCCGCTGGAGAAGCTCAACCGGGGCGTGTTTTGGTGCAATGACAAGCTATACACCGCCCTCTTCCGCCCAATCTCCAAAGGCTATGAACTGGTGCTGCCCAAACCAGTTCGCAAAGGCATCGACAACGCCTTCGAGAATGTAAAATACCCCGTTCGTGTCGTGAACTGCACGCTCCAGGGCAAGTTCAAACGCGCAGGTCAGGAGACTGGCAAATTTTTCGTCAACACCATCGGCGGTGTCGGCGGCATTTTCCAACCAGCGGAAAAAATCCCGGCCCTGGCCAACGTGCCAGCGGAAGACACGGCACAGACCTTTGCTAAGTGGGGCATCGGCCATGGCCCCTACCTTGTCCTCCCAATACTCGGCCCCAGCAGTGTCCGTGACACGCTCGGCTTGGCTGGCGATTATGCGCTCAATCCCGTCAATTGGGGGATATTGTACTGGCATGGCGGCCACGACTACGAGCATGACTGGACCACCATACCGCCGTCCGCCAACACCCTACGTTCGTTGCCCGCGCAACTTGAGACGTATGACAACGCCACCAAGGACGCCGTCGATCCCTATCTCTCCGTGCGCAGCACCTACATTCAGAATCGCGCCGCCGAGGCGAACAAGTAGCTCGCCAGAAAACAACGTCTTGGCCGGAAGGACGTGCGCCGAACTTAACCCTTGTGTTTGAAAGCATTGGTCGATAGAATTTTTGTAAGACCTCACCAACGTCATGCTTTTCGATCCCGCTTCTTCCTCTGGCGGCGCTGACATCACCAGTCCGCCGAAGAAGCGCCGTCTCTTGACCGGAACTCAGACCGAAGGCAACCGCATTGGCCTGCTGCCGACAGAAGGCTGGCGCAAACGCAACCTGCAGTTCCTCAACGAGGTGCTCATCCCTTCCCTGCTCGCCCCTCGGCAGCCGGGCCGCGAGTTCGGTCATCTGCCGGTGGCGACGCAGGCTGAAATCGCCGTCACTTGGCTCGGCCATGCCGGCTTTTTTGCCCAGGTCGGCGGAGTGAACATCGCCATCGACCCGAATTGGGCGCTGTGGCACGGCCCGGTGAAGCGCCTGCGCCAGCCCAGCGTCTGGGCGCATGATCTGCCGCCGATTGATCTCGTGCTCGTCACGCATGCACATTACGACCACCTGCATCTGCCTAGTCTGCGCAAACTGGCCGCCGCGCAGCCGATCATCGTACCCGAAGGCGTCGGCAGAATTGTGAAAAACTGCGGCTTCGGCCGCATCGTGGAATTGAAAACCTGGCAGAGCGCCACCTTCCAGGATTTGCGCATCACCCTGACCCCCGCACGTCACTGGGGCGCGCGCATGATTCACGACACGCACCGCCAGTTCGGCGGTTACTTGATCAAATCTCCCGACCGCTGCCTCTACCACTGCGGTGACAGTGCCATGTTCGACGGTTTCCAGGAAATCGGCAAACGTGCCAGCATCGACCTCGCTCTCATGCCCATCGGCGCTTACGACGCGCCCAGCGGCCGCCCGGTCCACATGAATCCCGAGGAGGCACTGGACGCCTTCGAAATGCTCGGAGCCACATCGATGGTGCCGATGCATCATGAGACTTTCCCGCTCGGTGGCGAACCCATTCACGAGCCGGCCGAGCGTCTCGTCAAAGCCGCCGTCGAACGCCATATCGAGCATCGTGTGCGCCTGCTGCGCGAAGGTGAATCCGTCATTTATTGAGTGAGTTCCCGTCCTGTGCTAACCCTCATCGCCGCTGTTTCAGCGGATGGCTTCATTTCCACCGGCCAGGGCATACCGTGGCACCTGCCCAGAGACACAGCACACTTTCGCCGCACCACCCGCGCCCAGTGGTTGCTGGTTGGACGCCGCACTTATCAGGAAATGCTCGGCTGGTTTCAGGACCACCAGGTACTGGTGCTAAGCCACGATAAAACCTTCGCTACGACCGTCGGTGCGGTCGTTTCAAGCGTTGCAGATGCCTTGACCAGCGCCGCCCAAGGTGGAGCCGCAGAACTCTTCGTCTGCGGTGGTGGCGCAACTTACGCCGCCGCCATGCCGCTGGCAGACCGCCTCATCCTCACCCATGTGGACACGATTCTCGGTGGCGGCGTCCCCTTCCCGTCCCTTGATCTAAAGCTATGGCAGCTCCAAACTCAGCAAAAGTTTCCACCGGATGACAAAAACGCGTACGGAATGCGCTTCACCACTTATGAACGCCTGCAAGATGAAATGCCCCATACAGGCATTCTAGAAAATTCAAGATGAGCAATTTCCAGCTTGGTGTATCTAATACAATTCAATGAGCATCCAACCACGGCTTCACTCAACCACCACCGCATTGCTGGCCAGCGCCGCTTTGCTATGCGCTGGCTGCTCCACCCCGCGCACGAATTCGGCCACGGCACAGCCTAGCACCGGCCATAAGGACGCCGTGCTGATAAAATCGCCCACCGATCTGAGCTTCCTGCTCAGCATGAGCTTCTCCGAGGCCAAAAGCATCTCCACGCAGCAGCTTGAATTTCCGCCGCACATCAAAATCGCCGCAGATTCGATTGAGGTCTTCAAATACTCCGCTGACGGCAAGCCGCTCAAGGCACGCGCCCGTGGCAAGGTCTTTGTCGAGATGGATTTCGCCCAGCCGGCCAAGGCGCTCTGCCAGGAGGCGTTCATCACCAATGATGAGATCATCCTGCGCGGCACCCCGATCCTGCAACGTGGCGGCAGCATGGTGGAGGGTCTCGACGAAAGCACCATCTTCTACATGTTTGGCACTTCGCTGCGCGTCATTGGCCTGCACAAAGTGAACAATCAAAACGAAGTCACCTCCTTGCTCCCTGCGCTTGGCACTTGGGCACAGGGGCCGAACCCGCTGCTGCCACCGCTCACCGAAGGTGCCGTCCCCACCAACATCCGCGATGCCATGCACCGTGCCGCCGAGGCCGAGATGCTGCATCAAAAGACCCGTGAACTTTACGGCCCCGCAGACAGCCCACCCGCGGCACCGCAACCAGCAGCACCTGAGAAGTCGTCAGACAAGCCCAAGGCCACACCGCCAGCCACCCAAAAGCCGTCAGGTATTGAGGTTCGCAGAGCTGTGCCGAACAAAAAATCCTTCTGGGGCCGCACCGACAAGACGCGGGCCTGAATCGTTCAGCCCACGATCGCCCGCGGCACGCGCCCGTGAACGTCCGTGAGACGATAATCACGCCCCGCATAGCGATACGTCAGCCGCTCGTGGTCCATGCCCAGCAGGTGCAGGATCGTGGCGTGGATGTCATGGATGTGCATCTTGTCCACTGCCGCCTTGAAGCCAAACTCATCGCTCTGTCCATATGCGGTGCCACCCCTGGCACCTCCGCCTGCCAGGAACATGGAGAAGCCGTGCGGATTGTGATCGCGGCCATTGCCGTTCTCACTCACCGGCGTACGGCCGAATTCACCGCCCCAGACGATCAGCGTGTCCTCCAGCATACCCCGCTGCTTCAAATCAGCCAGCAACGCCGCAATCGGCCGGTCAATGTCCGCCGCCAGCCGCCGCGTCGTCGTATCATGATTCGAGTGCGTGTCCCACGGCTGCCCGTTGCCATAATACAACTGCACAAAGCGCACCCCGCGCTCCACCAGCCGCCGCGCCATCAAACAACCGTTCGAGAAATGACTCTTCCCATACATCTCGCGCACGCCTTCCGACTCCAGGCTCACATCAAACGCATCCGTCGCCGCTGATTGCATGCGGAAGGCCGTCTCCATCGCCTGAATACGACCATTCAGCGCCACATCCGCCCCGCCACGCGCCGCCAGATGCTCCGCATTCAGCGACTGCATCAGGTCAAGCTGCTTGCGCTGCTCCGCGCCCGCCAGCCGCTCATTGCTCAACCACGGGATCATCTGCTTCGGCTCCAAGTTCGAGTGATTGATATACACCCCCTGATGCTGCGCTGGTAGAAACGCACTGCTCCACAGGATCGAAAACCGCACCGGTTTCCCCGGACACAGCACCACATGCGACGGCAGATTCTCGTTTTCATTACCCAGACCGTAGCTCAGCCATGATCCCATGCTCGGCACCCGCTCCGTCATCGTGCCATTGTTCATCAGCAGCAGCGCCGGGCCGTGATTCGGATTGTCCGTGTGGCAGGAGCGCAGCACGCACAGCTCATCCGCATGCCGCGCCAGATGCGGCAGCAGCTCGCTGATTTCCAGCCCGCTCTGGCCGTGCTTGGCAAACGCATACGGCGACGCCAGCAGCCCGCCCGTGGGCCGCTCCGTGCGCAAATCCGCACCCTCCGGCTTCTGCCCCGCATACTTCAGCAGGCCCGGCTTCGGATCGAAGAAATCCGGCCCAAACGGCCCCCCATTCATGAACAATTGGATCACCCGCTTCGCCTTCGGCACGAAGTGCGGCCGCGCAGCCCCCTGCACCGCCGAAGCCAATCCCAGCGCCCCCAAACCGCCCCCCATGCGAGTCAGCAATTCACGGCGAGACAAAGCGGAGAGATCGGGCATGCAAACAAATACGCACCACCCATGCCACCGCTTGCGATAAACCGAGTCCTCCGCCCTCCAGCAGGCTGGCAGCTTGTCCACAGCGCCAGCCGCCCCTGCGGCCCCCTGTTTCCACTTAATTGGTTCTTGCCAAATCACGCCTCTTTTGTCAGCATCGTGAGAATCAGTTCATTGAATGAGCTGAGGTCGTGCCAGTTTTCCCCATCATCCGATGCCGTGTGAAGCTCGGATGCCTGGGTCACTCCTGGCGACCGTTCCTCGTCCCGCGCGCCTCTCATGACTCCCTGCCGCACACACCCGCACTCGTCCGCGACCGCTGCACAGCGCACGGCCCAGCGTGTTTTGGGCCGCTTCTCCCCCACCTTCAGCCTGCACTCTCATGCCTGAGCCTTTACGCTGGGACTCCGTCTCTCCTACCACCGGCCAGCCACTACGCTGGGACCAAAAAGATGCCACTTGGGACGGAAACTGGCCCGAAACCCCGAAGCCCTCTGTGCCCAAGAAGCACAGCCAACCCAAACTACCACCACCCACCAACCTACCCACCATGAGTGACCCGTTCAAATACATCACGCGCCCCACCTCCAACGGCAACGCCACCACCACCCAGCCCGTCTATCGCGGCACCAAGACCCAAGCCGAGGTCATCGCCGAGATCACCACCCGACACGGTGCCACCCCGATCACCATAGATAGCGTCCTCTGCGCCTTCAGTGAGGTCGTCATCGACTGGGCCACCCAGGGCTGGAAAGTCGCCCCCTGCCACGACCTCATCGGCTTCCGCCTCACCACCGGCGGCAGCGCCCCCATCGGCGGAGCGGAGGACTGGGACTTCGACGGCATGAACATCAATCTCACCTGCCAGTGGGGCGAGACCGGCGAGGCCCGCAGCCGCGCCCTCTTCGTCTCCGAAAAGACCGGCGAGCAAGGCCGCGCCGCCCCCGTCTTCGTCGATGTCTATGACAGCGAAACCAAAGAGCCGAACCACTACCAGCCCACCAAGGGCCTCTACACCCGCTTCGGCAACCGCAACTTCGAGTTCGACCCCGCCAAGCTCTGCAAAGCCCGCTTCCGCAAAGCCGACAACACCTACGTGGACGCCGCTGGTTACCCCTACATCAAAGGGAACAACGTCGTCATCACCCCGCCCGCCGGCCTCACCGGAGCCGTTTACCTAGAGATCAGCGCCCTCATCAATGGCACCCTGCGCACCTCCGAGTACCCCTTCGCGCTCACCTAAATAGCCTCGCAGATGCCGCTGCAGCCGCCCGCAGGAAGCCCCCGCCCCCTGCTCCCCTCTCCCCGCGCTGGGAGAGCGGGAAAGCAGACCCCACTCCCCACTGGGGAGAGGCTAAGTGAGGCGTTCCCGCCTGCGCGGCCACCTGCGGCCACCCTGGCCCAGATTACAGCAAAATTGGGCCGCCACCTGCTGCCAGCATGTGCGGGGGGAGGCGCTTCCTACCCCCGCACATGCAACCCCAGCCCCGCCACCTGCCCGCTCCCACTGCCGCACCCCAGACCCACAGGTGCGGCAGCAGGAGCCAGCCAGTGCCGCACCCCGAGCCAGCAGGAGCCGCCCCTGCAACTGCAAGGCCGCCTCCTGCCCGCTCCTACCCACGGCCCACAGCTCCTCCACCCCCGCACCTCATCCTGCCCCCTCACGGGAGTGGGCCGAGCATACTGCGCATAATGGGTGGTATCTGTTCCAAAGGCATCTTGTGCTTGTGCGGCCACCGCGCAGGCACCCCACCGCCACCCGTAGGCCGGATGTGTTTGGCGGAAACCGCTAACGTCTGCCCCCTGGACACCCCTCGCCAAACTATCCGGCTGATGGCGTGTCGAAGGCTCCCAGGACTCCCGCGCTTCCAGTTAAATGTCTAGCATCGTTTCCAACGGGAAGCGCCACACTTGCGGCGTCCAAGCGCCGGTCTGCCAGCCGTCCGAAGTTGCAAACTCACGCACGCGCAACTCGGTGGAAGATATTTCAATCTGCATAAATGCCTGCGACTCGCTGCCGAAATGGCCGGCGTTGTCGGTATTCAGAAAAGGCACGCCGCTGGTAGTGCGGTCGTCCTTAGTCCCGTTCCAGCGCACGAGCCTCCGCACGTGCGTGTGGCCGCACATCGTCGCAGCGATTCGATACGGTTTCAGCGTCCGGTAAAATGCCTGCGCGTCGCCGTAGTCCCACTCGTTGTTGAGCACCTTCTCTGCAGTGACTTCGTCCGAGTAGCGGTGCACATCGACGTGATGCACCAGCACGACCGGGCGTCCGCTTTTACCAACGTGTTTTTCCAGATCCTGCTGGAGAAACGGCAGACTGCCCATCGGCGCATAGCGGCGCTTCCGCGTCACTTCCGGCGCGTCGCCGACCACGATGCCAAGCGCGACGAAATGCACGCCGGCCCAATCCCACGAATAATGCAGCCCATTCTCCGATAGATTCACAATGCCTTTACGCCGTTGGTTGCGCTCCTTGATGGCAGTGATGATCGGCCCGTCTCCGTGCGGGCTGTCGTGGTTTCCATGAACTTCCCGCACCGGCCAGCGCAGCTTGCCCTCGCCACCATTCAGCCCCCAATCCCCGACAAACGCATTCAGCTCCGTCTCCGCCATTTTCCATTTGCCCGGGCCTTTGTCGCCGCTGTCCACGATGTCGCCCGCATGGATCACACCCTGCGGTTGTGGCACAGCACCGCCGCCGGTCTCGGGCGAAAAATGCGTCCCCGGCAGCTTGTTCAGCCAGCCCACCAGCCTTGCATTGTAGTCGGCAGAGGTCTCGTCCATCACCGAGATGTTGTCCGCCTCGGCGCGGTAGTGGGTATCCCCGACGAGGAAAAAAGAGACGGCGTCCTTAGCATCCGCAGGGGCGGGCGCGGACTGGCCATAAGCGCGCGGCAGGAATCCAGCGGTGGTTGTGGTGAGCGCGAGATTCCGGAGGAAATGACGGCGTGTTTTCATGGAGTGAACAGATGGGATTGATTACTTGGATTTAGAGCCGACGGGGTCAAATGCCAGGCATTTTTCCGCCTCACCACCGGCGGCAGCGCCCCCATCGGCGGTGCGGAGGACTGGGACTTCGACGGCATGAACATCAATCTCACCTGCCAATGGGGCGAGACCGGCGAGGCCCGCAGCTGCGCCCTCTTCGTCTCCGAAAAGACCGGCGAGCAAGGCCGCGCCGCCCCCGTCTTCGTCGATGTCTATGACAGCGAAACCAAAGAGCCGAACCACTACCAGCCCACCAAGGGCCTCCTCACCCGCTTCGGCAACAGCAAGTTCGAGTTCGACCCCGCCAAGCTCTGCAAAGCCCGCTTCCGCAAGGCCGACAACACCCATGTGGACGCCGCCGGCTACCCTTACATCAAAGGCAACACCGTCGTCATCACTCCGCCCGCCGGTCTCACCGGAGCCGTGTACCTAGAGATCACCGCCCTCATCAACGGCACCCTACGCACCTCCGAATACCCCTTCGCGCTGACCTGATGGCCAGCGCAGCAGCCAAATCTAGCCGCCACCGCAGGTGCTGCGGTGCGCCTCCGCCGCCCACGCGGAGCCGCACCGCACCATCCGCTCTACCGCACCACAGACCACGCGGAGCCCCACCGCGCACCTTACCCTGCCGCACCGCGAGTCTCGCCCTGCCGCACCGAACCCTTTGCCTGCCCGGCCCGCCGCGCCCGCACCCCCGGCCTCGCTCCTTGGCTCTGCCGTAGGCATGCCGCCGAAAGTGCTCGGTCGTCGCGGCAGCGTCGTGGAGTGCGCGTGGCAGAGTGGCGCGGCGCGAGCCTTGCCCCGGCGACACCGCTTTCGAGGGCGGATGGCGGGCGCGCGAGTCTGGCAGCACTCGACAGCGGCGTCGCCGATACCGGGTGGCCCCGGCATCTCAGTTGCCGCACTCCACGACGCTGCCGCGCACGAAGGCCAGGCCATTTCCAGGAAGGCCCTCCGCCACCCGCTGCGGCGTCAGGATGTCATTGCCTCCACGCCGCATCGCGTCCATCTCTCTCTAGTTTCAAACCCACCTGTTCTATGAACCTCCGCTCCGCCCTGCTCGCCCTCGCGGCGTTCCTCTCCCTGCTCACCGCGCCCTCCGCACGGGCGGCAGCGGGGGATCTGGATCCGCTGAATCTCAATATCACCGGCAG
>Ga0209284_10004554_pt1 | contig 15441 bp, 14 predicted proteins | sample FRY03_FD_187211 | JGI IMG/M metagenome (GOLD analysis project Ga0209284, IMG submission 187211) | Freshwater microbial communities from Lake Fryxell liftoff mats and glacier meltwater in Antarctica - FRY-03 (SPAdes) (version 2) | ecosystem: Environmental > Aquatic > Freshwater > Ice > Glacier... | reverse complement strand
CAACCGATCCAACGTCGCATCATCAATCAACGGGGACGAGCCGAATCTTGCCTCAATATTTTTGGTAGCCATAGCTGTCTATCCTTTCAGTAAGGGACACACCTCACACAAAGAATTCAACACCCCCCATCGCGTACGTGATTGACACAACCATTGATAACGGTAATGGGACCAGTGTGTTGCAGGTTCCGTTCGGACACTCCACCATCGCCACCCCAGGGCTACCTCCCAGCCACGATGCATTTATCTTAAAAGGCGAATCAGTCACCGTGAGCGGTATTACGGTGACGGTGACTGAATCTGGCGACTATGACACTGTGAAAATCAGCAAGTGACCCAAGCGCGTAGGTGTCACGCCTCAATCCTCGGGGATGCCTGCACCGCATGTAGTGGAAAAATGACAATGCGCCCGCCACCCGTGTGAAACGGGCGACGGACGCATCGGGGGGATTGCTTTATTAAGGTTTAAAGCCGAGAGCCTTAAGGGCGTCGGACTTGATCTGCGTGGCATCGCTGACAGCGGTCTTAAAGGCCGACTTTGCGGCCTTCTTGGTCTCGTCAGTTGTGGCCGATTCTTTCGCAGTCTTATACGTGTCCCTAGCACTTTCCATGGTGGCTCGGAAGGTCTCACGAATCGCAACTCGCTTGACCTTGAATGCGGCTTTTTCGGCCCTGTATGCGGCCTTCTGCTCATCGCTGACCGGCTTCAGGCCAAGGGCCTTAAGGGCGTCGGACTTGATCTGCGTGGCATCGCTGACGGCGGTCTTAAAGGTCGACTTTGCGGCTTTCTTGGCCTCGTCAGTTGTGGCTGATTCTTTCGCAGTCTTATACGTGTCCCTAGCACTTTCCATGGCGGCTCGGAAGGTCTCAAGAATCGCAACTCGCTTGACCTTGAAGGCGGTCATTGCGGCCTTGTATGCGGCCTTTTGGGCATCTGTCAACTTGCTGTTTTCCGAACTGCCCGCGACGGTGGTTGATATATTCGTGGATTCGGATCCTGTGTCTGCAAATGCGACCGAGGCCCCGTTTGCAAGTATTAGCACTGTCGCTACTGCGACGATCAATTTCTTCTTCATGGCTACTTCTCCTATGTGTAGTAGTGGCTTGCAAATTTCACCATAAAGAATGAATGTGTGGATTTCTTGTGGATTTCTTTGGTAAATCCACTGAATATATAGAGACCTAGTCGACCCCTTATGGTTTGACTGTGGTTGTGGTCCGATCAGTGGTCCGATCAGTGTTCAGAGCCTTGAGGGCCGTAGTTCTCTCCTGGTTCGCGGTAGCGACGGCAATCTTGAAGGCGTCGATCGCGGCTTTACGTTTCGGGTAAGTCTTTGCCGACTTGAGCGCGGCATATCGCGCCTTATTCGCGTCGGCCATGGCGGTCTTGAATGTCACCAAAATTGTATTACGAGCTTTTTTCGCCTCAAGTACCTTGGTCAATCCGGCCTTCCGCTCCGCAATTCTCTTTTTGTTGGCGGGCTTCTGTTCTTCGATCTTTTTTTTGTTGGCGGACTTATTGTTATTACTCGACCTGGCTGCGACAGTCGTTGACGAACTTGAGTTATCAGAGTCGGACACCTTGGCCGCAAAAGTGACCGAGGCGCCGTTGGCAAGAACCGATGACGCCACTAAGGCGACTATAAGTTGTTTCTTCATTTTTAGTTTCTCCACTGATGATCGAGATGACTGTCTCAAATACGACGATAGACAGCGAACTTGTGAGATTCATGTGAATTTCCTGCCATGTCGGCACGAATTGGGAGGAATACCCTTGTTGTGGGTTTAGTAAGTTGGGCTGAGTTAGCCGATTTTTGAAAGCGGAGGAATTAGTGGAATCACAGCTAGTGCTAGTGGTCGATGATGAGGACGCGGTGTGCGACATTATTGTCGACGCGTTGCACCTCGCCGATTACCGCACCCTGCGGGCGGGCGATGGCGCCACCGCGCTGACTCTGATGCGTGAGCAACAGCCCGATCTTGTGATTCTCGATGTGAACATGCCGCGAATGACCGGGTTCGAGGTTCTCGAGCGGATGCGAAAGGCGGGGATAATTACCCCGGTCATTTTGTTGACTGCCCAGCACTCGCGTGAAGACACCGTCACCGGATTTCGCCTAGGTGCCGACGACTACGTCAAGAAGCCGTTCGGGCTAGAGGAACTTCTTCTTCGCGTGTCCGCTGTTTTGAAGCGAACGTCTGGGTCCGACGCCGAGGCGGTAATGCGATGTGGAAAGGTCGCGATGAACCTCGATACGCACCAGGTGACACTCGGCGATGAACCGATTGAACTCTCGCCGACCGAGTTCCGTCTTCTGCGTTATCTAATGGAGAACAAGAACCATGTCCTAAGCAAGCAGCAGATACTTGATGCGGTTTGGGGTATCGACTTCGATTCAAACACAACGGTCGTCGAAACATTCGTGTCGTACCTGCGCAAGAAGCTTGCGCATGGTGACGAGCAGTACTTAATTACGGTCCGCGGGATCGGATTCAAGATTATGGAACCAAAGAAGAATGCATGAAGTTACGGACCCGCTTAGTCGCCACGCTTGGTATTGCCCTCGTATCTAGCGGTGTAGTCATTGGCGGTGTGACGGCGTGGCTTTCACGGGCAGATGAGATCCACAGGATCGATGCCGTACTCGAGGTGATTGTGCAGCGCATCGCTGTAGACCCGAGCAAAGATGTGGAATCGCTGCTCACAAGCGCCGAAACTTCTCCATTCTCGCTCATCGGCGAGGTCTTCTTCGCCGATGCCGATCCGTTTTCGGTTGTGGAGGGTTACGACCGCGGCAAGGTGCTGACGCTGCCAATGCTTTCGGTGGCGACGGTTAGCGAGGCCGCATCAAAACCAATCACAATTGACGGGGCATCATCGCTACGAATTCGTGCGACCTCAACGGCCGAGGGCCAGTGGATTGTTGTGGGAACGTCGCTGAGTGTCGTGAACTCGCAGTTCGTTGAATCTTTGTTGCAGAGCCTGTTGGTTTCGATTGGAATCGCATTGGTCACGGTGCTCCTGATCTGGTTAGTGCTGCGTCGCGAATTGCGTCCGATCACCGAAATCACCGAGAGCGCGATTGCCATCGCGAGTGGCGACCTTGGGGTGGAGCTACCTAGATCAGCGCGGACTAACGAGGTCGGCGATCTCACCTCTGCACTGCGGGTGATGACCAATAAATTGCGGGAGGCCATAGCCATTAAGGCGCTCTCAGAACAGCGAATGCGCGAATTTCTCGGTGACGCGTCTCACGAGTTGCGAACACCTTTGACCGTTGTCCGCGGGTATGTAGACATTTTGTTCAGTGGTCGGGAACTGTCTGAGGAACAACGCGATCGAGCCTTGCGGCGCCTGGTCTCAGAGAGCAAACGAATGGATGTCATTATCAATGACCTACTACTACTCGCTGAACTGGGCGAAATAGACATGATGCTCACTGATGAAGTCGATTTCTCGCAGATCGTCGCGGACCACTTCGCCGATCTACGAATGCACCAGCCGGAGAGGAAAATCACCCTCGATGTTGAACCGTCGATCGTCTTGACCGGCAACGCCGAACTACTTGAGCGGCTCGTGGCCAACATCAAGGCCAACATATTGCGACACACCGAGCCGAATGTCGAGGTCCGCGCATCTCTTGCCCGCCGCGACGGCGATATTGTGCTCGAAGTCGCCGACGCGGGCCCCGGGCTTGCGCAATCGATGTATCAGAATTCGACGACCGCGTTTCAGCGATTTGATCATTCGCGGTCGCGCGATGGTGGGGGATTCGGTCTCGGGATGAGCATCATTGCGTCGATCGTGCAGCGACACTCCGGCACCCTCGAGATGGCACCAAGCCCATTGGGTGGACTCCTAACCTGCGTCGTGTTGCCAGCGCGCCAGTAATGGACTACTGTGAATCTATGAAAAAACACACATCACGCGTCCGCGTGCTGAGGGGGTTCGCCGTATTTGCTGCCGCTGGTCTTTTGATCAGCGCTTGTGGCTCGGGCGATAGTTCTTCAGACACGTCCGGATCAGACACAACAGCCGCCGCTACGGACACCTCGTGCCCAGATGCGGCCTTAATAGATGCAGCAAATGCCGAAGGACAGGTGAACCTGATTGCGTTGCCCGACAACTGGGCGAACTACGGGGGAATCTTGCAGTCATTCCGCGACAAGTATCCAGGCATCAAAAACCCGGTCGCCAACCCAGATGCCTCCTCGGCTGATGAGTTGACTGCAGTCGAGACCCTCAAGGGTCAACCCGACATGCCAGACGCACTCGACGTTTCACCTGCAATTTCGCAGGAAGTTGATACAAAAGGATTGTGGGAGCCGTACAAGCCTTGTGGTTGGGATGAGATTCCTGATGTCATGAAAGACGCCGACGGCAAGTGGGTCGCAGCATATTACGGCATCATGGCAATCGGCACCAACACGACGATTGTGAGCGACGCGCCAGATAGTTTCGCCGCATTGAAGGACCCAAAGTACAAGGGTCTCGTATCGCTTAACGGCGATCCGCGCGAAGCCGGTGCAGCATTCGCAGCCGTTATGGCCGCGAGCATCGCAAACGGTGGTTCGTTCGACGACATCTTGCCGGGAATCAAATATTTTGCGGAGCTCAAGAAGCTCGGCAACCTTGCTGGTACCGACGTCACTGAAGCAGGTGTGATTTCAGGTGAGACACCGGTGTGGCTCGACTGGACGTACAACTATCCAGGCCTCGAACCAAAGCTCATTGAGAACGGCATCACGTGGGCAATCCGCGTGCCGACCGATGGTGTCTACGGTGGCTTCTATGCCCAAGGTGGCGTGGTCGGCAGCCCGAATCCAAACGCAGCGAAGTTGTGGATCAACCACATCATTTCTGACGAAGGTGCGCTCGGGTTTCTCAAGGGCGGCGCCATCCCGGCTCGCTTTGATGCACTCGTTGCCGCTGGCAAGGTGAGTGAGGAGCAGATGATAAATCTGCCAGCGCCAGAACTGATCGCAGGGATCACGTTCCCGACGCCTGCTCAAATCAAGGCGGCCAAGGAAATTCTTGCTGCTCAGTGGGGTCCACTGGTCGCTGACCAATAGACCAAGATTCATAGAAATCGGTTAGAACAGTTACCGATGTCTATTACCAATACGCATAGTTCGAGGGGACCGTCGTCACGACGGTCCCCTCGAGAGTTTTTCAGTTCATTGCGGGGCTGGTTGCCGGTTGCGCCGTTCGTTGGTTTCGTGACCGTATTTTTGTTGATGCCCGCAGCGGTCGTGTTTCAGAAAGCGTTCGTGCGGGTGGACGAACCGACGGCTCCGATGATCGAAGCAATCACCGGTCAGTATCGCAAGAGTTTCATCTTTAGCATGCAACTTTCGGCCATCACCGCGGTGCTTGGCGTGGTGTTTGGCACCATGGTTGCTGCGTCAATTGTGCGACTCGGGCATCGTCGCGGACTCCGCAACGCGATGACCGGTTACTCGGCGGTGGCCGCCAACCTGGGCGGCATACCACTTGCGTTTGCGTTTCTAGCCGCACTCGGCATGCAGGGTCTCCTAACCAAAATCTTGAAGACATCAGGGATTGATCTGGTTGGCATGGGCTTCAGGATCTCCAACTTTTGGGGAATCGTAGTGGTGTATTTGTATTTTCAGATTCCGTTGATGACGCTCGTGATGTTGCCGGCAATCGATGGTCTTAAAGTGACATGGCGCGAAGCAGCAGCGAATTTAGGTGCGGGTGATCGTCAGTACTGGCGCCTCGTGGCGCTTCCGTTGCTCTTGCCGTCGTTGATCGCCGGCTTCTTGTTGCTCTTTGCCAACGCGTTCGCCGCGTATGCGACTGCGTATGCATTGTCGTCGGGCTCTTCAAAGTTGGTTCCAGTACAGATTCGGTTCTTCCTTCAGGGCGATACCATCACCGGCAAGACGAATCTGGGCTATGCGCTGGCAGCATGGATGGTCATCATCATGACCGTGTCGATGACGGGCTTCCTTTTGTTGCGTCGTCGTGCCGAGCGGTGGCGACGATGAAACGTCGCAATATCCTCGCCAAGTTGGTGCTCGTTGCAGTCGGCTTGTTCTATGTGCTACCGATGATTTCGATGGCTCGGTTCGCGTTTCAGCGAGTACCTGTGGCGCTGCTGGGGTGGAATAACTTATTCGATAGGTGGACGATCAGGCCCCTGTTCACAATGATGGGAAATCCGATATTCCAGGAGGCCGCATTTCTCAGCGTTCGGCTAGCGGTTCTCAGTGCGATGCTGACCCTGATCATCCTCGTGCCTACCGTCGTATACGTGCATGTGAGCATGATGCGAGCCAGAGCGCTCGTCGAAGTGATCTCGGTGCTGCCCTTCGTAGTGCCGGCGATTGCGCTCGTCGTAGGAATCTCGGGTGCCTTTCGTGAGTTGGCACCATGGTTCATTCGCTCCGACTACAGCCTCGTGCCATTTTATGTCATCATCGCCTTGCCGTATACTTTTCGCTCGATCGACAATGGCCTGTCCTCGATCGACGTCAAGACGCTCGTAGACGCCTCGCGCTCGCTTGGTGCGTCGTGGACACGCACCATGTGGTCGGTCATTGTTCCGAACATCCGTGTGTCGGTTGTGACCGCATCATTTCTCACGATGACCGTGGTGCTAGGAGAATTCACCATCGCATCGTTGCTTTTGAAGGAAACGCTGCCCCTTATATTGGCTCAATCACAGGGGCAAGATCCGCAAGGGTCTTTTGCGGTCGGGCTTGTGCTGTTGATCATGACGGCGAGCCTGCTCGGATTGGCCAATCGGTTCTCGCGTCGCAGGAACATCACTCAACCAGTGGCGATGCTGTGATGCGTGTAAATATTCGAACGAATCAAAGTGGAGGCAGATCATGTCGAGTGAGTTGAGTTTCTCGGGGGTTCGTAAAACCTTCGGCGAGGTCGTCGCGCTCGACGCATTTTCGCTTGACATTCAACAGGGTGAGCTCGTGACGTTGCTCGGGCCATCTGGATGCGGGAAGACGACCGCGCTGCGGGTGGCCGCTGGTTTCGAGCATGCCGATTCAGGGACCGTGACGCTCAAGGGGGTTGACATTACGGCCATGCCACCCAATAAGCGCAACATGGGCATGGTGTTTCAGAACTACAGCCTGTTTCCACACCTGAGCGTCAGCGAGAACGTCGGCTTTGGGCTGAAGATTCGCAAGCACTCCGCGGATAAGCGTCAGTCGATGGTGGACGAGATCATCGCGCGCGTGCGACTCGCCGGGCTCGCCGCTCGCTACCCGCATCAGCTGTCGGGCGGTCAGCAGCAACGCGTTGCTCTTGCCCGAGCACTAGCAATCACTCCAGAGGTTTTATTACTGGATGAACCCCTCAGCGCCCTGGATGCCCAAGTGCGCGGGGAACTGCGGGATGAAATTCGCCGTGTGCAAAAAGAAACCGGCGTGGCGACGCTGTTCGTCACCCACGACCAGGACGAGGCGCTAGCGATTTCGGACACGATTTGTGTAATGCGCGATGGCGCGATTCAGCAGGTCGGCGCGCCGAGGGACGTGTACCTCTCTCCGGCGACGCCGTTCGTGGCTCGCTTTGTCGGCGCCATGAACGAATTTGCGGGAGTCGTTGCTGCCGATGGTTCTTTGGCGCTTGATAACGCCGCGGGTTCGCTGGCCGGTCGAAGTTTTGGCGTGGGCGGCACAAAACTTACGTTTCTAGTTAGACCCGACGACGTAGTTGTGTGCGCCGCGAGCGAACCTGGCAGCCTGTGCGCAACGGTGAACACGGTGCTGTTCGGTGGCTCAACGACGGTCGTGCGCGTGACGTTGCCCGGTGGCTTAATGGTCGGCGCGCTGGTTATGTCGCGAGATGTAACAGTGCGCATTGACGATGTGGTCGGTTTGCGTATCGATATCACTCGGGGCGTAGTCGCCGAATAAAAAAGGCCCGCCCTTACGGGCGGGCCTTTTAACTATGAGAACTATTTCTTTTTCTTCTTGGCTGCTGGCTTCTTCGCTGCGACAACTTTTTTGGCTGCTGGCTTCTTAGCTGCGACAACTTTTTTGGCTGCTGGCTTCTTCGCTGCGACAACTTTTTTGGCTGGCGCTGGGGCTGGTTTGCGAACTGTTACAAGCTTTGGCGCTGGCGCAACACCAAGGGCGATGTCTTTGAACCCCTTGAGTGCCGTGATCTTGGCGACTGTCTTGGCCTTGATCTTGATTGTCTCGCCAGTGGCCGGGTTACGACCCATGCGCGCTGGGCGATTCTTCTTGGCAAACTTGGCGAAGCCCGAGATGTTTACAATTTCGCCCTTGGCAACATTTGCCAAGATAACTGCGATCGTCCCGTCTACGAGTTTGGCCGCTGTTTTGTTATCAACGTCGGTATGGATGGCTACTGCATGGATGAGGTCACGTTTTTTCATGTCTCTGACTTTATTGCATCCTCGCGCCCGCATCGGTGATGCTGCCCAATGTTTATAGGCCTGTTCGGTGACTTAAGGCATAGAGTTTGGGTATGCAGCCAGCCAGCGAATCAAGCGCCGAACGCCATGAGACGGCCAGCCTCTCGGCCATCGGACAACGCCACCTGTGGGGCCATTTCACCAACCTGACAACCATTAACCGCACTGGCTTGCCTGTAATCGTCCGCGGTGAGGGTGCCTATATATACGACACCGCTGGCAAGCGATATCTCGATGGGCTCTCGGGATTATTCACGGTCAATGTCGGCCATGGCCGCCGCGAATTGGCCGAGGCCGCGGGGCGTCAGGCTGGCACTCTTGGATACTTCCCGCTGTGGAGTTTTGGTCACGAGCCCGCAATCAAATTGGCCGAGCGACTCGCCGATCTTGCGCCAGGCGATCTCAACAGAGTGTTCTTCACCTCGGGTGGTGGCGAGGCGCTTGAATCGGCATGGAAGTTGGCGGTGCAATATTTCGCCAAGATCGGTCAGCCGCAGAAACGCAAAGTTGTGAGTCGTTATTTTGCGTATCACGGCACCACGCTCGGCGCGCTAAGTATCACCGGGATCCCTGCGTTGCGCGAGCCGTTCGAGCCGCTGTTGCCGTGGGCAGTCAAGACTGTGAACACAAATCGTTACCGCTGCGGTGCGTGCGCCAACGCGCCCGAATGCACGCTCGATTGCGCAGAAGATATTGAGCGTCAGATAATTGCACACGGCCCCGAGACCGTGGCGATGGTCGTGCTTGAGCCCGTGCAAAACACCGGCGGCGCGCTGGTGCCGCCACCCGGATACTTCAAGCGCGTGCGCGAAATTTGCGACAAGTACGGCGTGCTGCTCGTATCCGACGAAGTGATCTGTGCATTTGGTCGCCTCGGCTACTGGTTTGGCTGCCAGCGCTTCGATTACCAACCCGACATGATCATTTTTGCTAAAGGCGTTACAAGCGGATACTCGCCGCTCGGCGGCGTGATCGTTAGCGATCGACTGGCCGGGCCGTTTCTAGAAGACGATGGTTCGGTGTTTATGCACGGCCTCACCTTTGGCGGTCACCCGGTTTCGTGCGCGGTGGCGTTAGCGAATATTGAAGTGATGGAGCGAGAAGACATTTGCGGCAATGTGTTACGTAACGAGCCAGTGTTTGACGAGGTGATGAACTCGCTGCGTGATCTGCCGCTGGTGGGCGATGTCCGCGGTTGCGGATATTTCAGAGTCGTCGAATTGGTCAAAGACAAAAAGACCAAAGAATCTTTTAGTGCTGACGAGTGCAACTGGCTTCTGCGAGACGTGCTCTCTCCGCGCATTTTTCAGGCGGGTCTGTGCTGTCGTGTCGACGATCGCGCAGACCCCGTGCTTGTGCTGGCCCCGACCCTGATTTGCGGCGAAGCAGAGTTGCGCTTCATCGGCGCGACGCTGACAGAGGCGATTACGTTCGCTGCGAGCGAGTTCGCCAAGCGTTGAATCGGTAGCCTGTTAGCGGTTACTAGTGGGGGTCTGACGATGGCTAACGAGTGGTTCGAGACGGTTGCAGAAGCGCAACGCCGCGCCCAAAAGCGCCTTCCGAGATCTGTGTACTCGGCTTTAATCGCGGGCTCTGAGAAAGGTCTTTCTTCGCGCGACAATCTCGAGTCGTTCGACCAGTTGGGTTTCGCGCCGCACGTTGCTGGCCTGCCGTCGCAACGCGAGATGGCGGTTGAGGTAATGGGTCAGCAGATGTCGATGCCCGTGATCATTTCGCCGACAGGCGTACAGGCCGTGCACCCCGACGGCGAGATCGCCATCGCCCGCGCCGCCGCCAACCGCGGTATCGCGATGGGGCTCAGTTCGTTTGCGAGCAAATCGGTCGAAGAAGTCGCCGCGGTGAACTCGCAGGTTTTGTTTCAGATGTATTGGTGCGGCGATCGCGACACACTCGTGCAACGAATGGAGCGTGCGCGGGCCGCGGGTGCGAAAGGTTTGATTATCACGCTCGACTGGTCATTTTCTAACGGCCGCGACTGGGGCAGCCCCTGGATCCCCGAAAAGATCGATCTCAAGGCGATGTTCAAGCTTGCCCCCGAGGTACTCGCGCGACCTGAGTGGTTGTGGTCGTTCACCAAGACGGGCCGCTTCCCAGATCTCAGCGCGCCGAACATGGCACGGCCGGGCGAAAAGGCTCCGACGTTTTTCGGCGCCTATTACGAATGGATGCAGACGCCGCTGCCGTCGTGGGAAGACATCGCCTGGTTGCGCGAGCAGTGGGGCGGCAACTTCATGGTCAAGGGCGTCAGCCGAATCGATGACGCCAAGCGCGTCGTCGACCTTGGCGCGACGGCGCTGTCGGTTTCGAATCACGGGGGCAATAATTTGGATGGCACGCCAGCACCGATTCGGGCGCTGCCTGCGATCGCTGAAGCCGTCGGCAGTCAGATTCAAGTTGTGATGGATGGCGGCGTGCGCCGCGGCAGCGATGTTGTTAAGGCGCTCGCGCTTGGCGCGCGTGCGGTGATGATCGGTCGCGCCTACCTGTGGGGTTTGGCTGCCAACGGTCAGGCCGGTGTCGAAAACGTGCTCGATGTTTTGCGCGGGGGCATTGACTCGGCGCTGTTGGGTCTCGGCAGGGCCAATGTCAGCGAGCTGACCCGCGATGACGTTGTGGCGCCCGCAGATTTCTTTCGCAGGCTCGGCGCCTAAAACTTCGCGATCGCGAACTAAATCATGGCAGTTTCGCGGAGGGCACGAAGTTTCGAAGCAGATTCTGCGCACAGCGTGACCCTGCCAGGCGGTCAGGTAGCGCACCGCGCCCATGTCGAACAGTCGCAGCGGCTGGCGCGTTCGTTTTCGCAAGTGTGCCAGGGCGTTTGGTGCCTGGTCGGTAACGGTCTTTCGAATCAGACATTCATCGAAGGGCCAGACGGCATAATCGCCATCGACACAGGTGAGTCGATCGAAGAGATGAACGAGGCGCTCGGCGAGTTGCGGCAAGTCACGAGCAAGCCGGTTGTCGCGGTGATGTACACGCACTTTCACTACGTCGCCGGCACTCGCGCGGTGCTTGATTCGGGTGTCGCCAAGTTTGGCCAAGACACGCCGGTCTGGGGCCACGAGCGCATCGCCGAAAATCGTCGGCGCACGGCGAGCGAGATTGGCACCGCCTACGGGCGCGGCCTGGTCGAGCAGTTCTCGATCATGTTGCCCGATTCAGGGCCAGACGGCAACGTCAACGTCGGCCTCGGTAACTTCTACAGAAACCCAGCGCACGCGCCGTTCACCAATGGGTTCGTTGTGCCGACTCATACCTTCGCCGAGCCGACGACGATTATCGTCGCCGGTCTCGAGATAGAGGTGATGCCGGCACCGTCTGACGCCGATGACTCGGTCACGTATTGGTTCAAGTCGCTCGGTGTCGCGGTCAACAACTTGGTGTGGCCCGTGCTGTTCAATATTTTTGCGATTCGCGGCGAAGAATATCGCGACCCGCGTGTGATGTTGCGCGGGCTTGATCACCTGTTGTCGCTCGGCGCGCAGCACCTGGTGGGCGCGCACGGCCCGCACATCTCTGGCGCCGTCGCCATCAGCGAGCGCGTGACCAAGTATCGAGACTCGATTCAGCTGTTGTGGGATCAAACGGTGCGCGCGACGAACATGGGCCTGACTAGCACCGAGGTGGCGCAGTTCGTGGATCTGCCGGCAGGATACGACGACGACTATTTGACATCTGAGTTGTACGGCGTCGTCGAGCATCATGCGCGCCAAATTCGCAGCGGCCTGTTCGGTTTCTTCGACGGCGACGAGGCCAACTTGTTTCCGACTCCGCCACAAGAGCGGGCCACGCGGCTTGTTGCTGGCATGGGCGGGCGAGACTCGGTGCGCTCTCAGGTAGTTACGGCGATCGATGCCGACGACCTGCGTTGGGCGCTCGAGTTGGGTTCGTGGCTGGTGCGCTCAGACGACGCGCAAGAACAAGACCGTAAATTGTTGGCACGTGCGTTACGTCTCGTCGCCCAGCGCACTCCGGCGGCGAATATTCGCGGCTGGTGCCTGACGCGCGCGCTCTCGCTAGAGGGCGCGATCAACACCGAGCGCCTGCGTACGCACCGTTTGCGTGAGGGCGCTGTCGTGTCGGGCGGTTACGACAAGAGCGTGCACATCTTGCGCGTGTTGCTCGACCCGCAGCGCGCCGAGGGCGTGAACATTCGGCTCTCGTTCGTCTTCGACGGCGTCAATACAACTGGCCTGCACATTCGTAACTCAGTGGCGGTGCCAACTGATGGCGACTCTTACGACGTGCAGATAAAAACTTCACTAACGGCATGGGCGAAGATCGTGTCGGGCGCTGTAACGCTTTCGCAGGCCGTTAGCGACAAGACGATTGCGGTCGACGGCGACACCGCTCAATTTCAAGCCGCGATGGCGTGTTTCGATATCGAGAGCCTGCGCTCGTGACGACCGCCAACTTGCCTCACGCAACCCCGCCATTTACGGGCGAAGTCGGCAGGCTGTTCGCTGACTCGAAGCCGAGCAAGTTGACACGCGGTGGTGCACCTACTGGCGCACCGAACATCTTGTTGGTGCTACTCGACGACGTCGGCTTCGGTTCGTTCGGCACGTTTGGCGGGCCTGTGCCAACGCCGACCCTCGACAAAATTTCGCGGCTCGGTTTGCGCTACAACCAATTTCATACGACTGCCCTGTGCTCGCCGACTCGCGCAGCGATGCTCACGGGTCGCAACCATCACTCGGTGCACATGGGCGGCATTACTGAAATCGCCAACTCGTTCCCTGGTTACGACAGCGCGATCCCGCCAGAGGCGGCGACGATCGCTCAGGTGTTGCGCATGTCTGGTTACGCGACCTCGTGTTTCGGCAAGTGGCACCTAGCGCCTTCGTGGGAGCAGAGCCCCGCTGGTCCTTTCGATCGCTGGCCAACTGGCCTTGGCTTCGACAAGTTTTACGGCATCATCGGCGCTGAGTCTTCGCAGTGGGAGCCACCCGTCTACGACCAGACGACGCCGATTGCGCCACACGTCGGCAAGCCCGATTATCACCTCACCGAAGATCTCGCAGACCAAGCGATCACGTGGATCGAACGACAGCAAGCCTCGCGACCGAATCAGCCGTTCTTCACGTATTTTGCTACGCCCGCTCTACACGCGCCGCACCATGTCGCGCGTGAGTGGATCGAAAAGTTCAAGGGCAAATTTGACGGGGGATGGGATTCGTTGCGCGCCGAGATTTACGCGCGCCAACTCGCGCTCGGCGTTATCCCACCAGACACCGCGCTGACTGCGCGACCAGAGCAGATTCCGTCGTGGGCCGATTACCCCGAGCGGTTCAGACCCGTGGCTTCTCGGTTGATGGAGACCTTCGCGGGTTTCCTGGCGCACACCGACGCTCAGGTCGGCAGAGTTGTCGAAGCAATTGAACGGCTCGGCATTGTGGACAACACGCTTGTCATCTATATAACTGGCGACAACGGCGCGTCGGCGGAGGGAACGGTGCACGGTGCGTGGAGCGCGCCGTCGTTTCAAAACGGAGTGCCCGAAGACCCCGAGTGGCTGCTCGAGCACATCGACGACTTTGGTACCGCGCGTTGCGAGAATCACTTCAACGTTGGCTGGGCGTGGGCGCTCGACTCGCCATTTCAATGGATGAAGCAGGTCGCTTCGCATTTCGGCGGCACGCGCAACGCGATGTCGATCTCGTGGCCCAAGCGCATCGCCGACGCGGGGGGATTGCGCCAGCAGTTTCATCACGTCATCGACTTGGCGCCGACTATTTACGAGGCGGTCGGTATCACAGCGCCTGCAAGCGTGAACGGCATCGAGCAGATGCCGATTCACGGCACTTCGATGGCGTACACGTTTGACGATGCGTCTGCGCCGAGCACGCGCAAGTCGCAGTATTTCGAGATTCTCGGCAATCGCGCGATCTACCACGAAGGCTGGATGGCCTCGTGTTTTCATGGCCGTTTGCCGTGGATTCGGTTGCAGGGATTCGAGTTCGACGGCCCGCAAGAAGTGTGGGAGCTGTACAACATCGACAACGACTTCTCGCAGGCTGTGAACCTGGCGAGTACGTATCCAGAAAAACTGACCGAGTTGCATCAAGTATTTCACCAGCACGCGATCGACTACAACATTTACCCGTTGCGCGATGCCGGCTCGCCGCGCCACGGCGAGTACTCGGTACCGAGTTCGTTGGACGGCATCAACAAGATCACCTACACGAAGGCTCACGTGCGCATGCCGGAGAGTTCGGTGCTCAACTTAAAGAACTGCTCGTGGCGTGTAAGCGCCGAGATCGTCGTGCAGGCAGCTGGCGCGCAGGGCGTGATCGCGTGTCAGGGCGGCAACATGGCGGGGTGGTCGTTATATATAGACAGCAACTCGCGACCCGTGTATCACTACAACTGGTTTGGCCACGTGCACACCAGTGTTGCCGCCGACGAGGCGTTGGCGCCGGGGCCGCATCTGGTCGTGGTCGAGTTTGCCTACGATGGCGGGTTCGGCGCGGGTGGGGTGGCGACTCTGATCGTCGATGATCGCGAAGGTGCGAGTGCGCGAATTGAAAAGACGGTGCCGCTGGTGTTCTCAATGAGCGGCGAGACGTTTGATGTTGGCACAGACACCGGTTCACCGGTCGGGCCGTACCCGCACCAGTTCGATTGCACCGCGCAAATTGTCGGCGTGACGATCGAGCGGCTTGACGAGCCGTCTTTCGCGACCAAGCAAAAGATGCGCGAGGGCGAGTTTCGCGCCAGTATTTCGACGCAATAAGTAAACACAGCGTTTAGCTAGTTGGCGAGATGCCCTGCGCCTCGGCCTCGGCGGCGATTGTGAGCCAGGCCTCTTCGGCTGTATCGACGGCATTTTGGGCTCGCGCGAGTTCGGCGCTGACGCGCGCAAGTTCGACGTGATCGCTGCCTGCGCTGGCAAGTTCGCGCTCGAGTTTGTTTTTCTTTTCGGTGGCCTGCGCGAGTGTCTTCTCATTCTGGCCGAGTAGTCGCCGCAGCGTGCTCGGGCTCTTCGGCG
>Ga0209284_10004553_pt1 | contig 15441 bp, 11 predicted proteins | sample FRY03_FD_187211 | JGI IMG/M metagenome (GOLD analysis project Ga0209284, IMG submission 187211) | Freshwater microbial communities from Lake Fryxell liftoff mats and glacier meltwater in Antarctica - FRY-03 (SPAdes) (version 2) | ecosystem: Environmental > Aquatic > Freshwater > Ice > Glacier... | reverse complement strand
TAAGGTGTGTGAACAAAGATTCGGTGCGTTCGGGTGAAGCACAAAGAAGGGCTAGCCTAAACCAAGGATCTTTCCCAGCGTCTAGGGCAATGTTCCCCAGGGCAGAAGCAGAAGCTTTATCGTCTGCCCCGCCCAGTGAGTAGATAGCTTGAAGTTTAACTTTTATATCTGAGTCTTTTAAGAGTTCAATAACAGTAGATCGAACTTCCTTGGATGCGGGAAGTTTTTCTGAAAGTAAAAGAGCCTGTTCCCGCACCCTAGGGTGTTCATCGGAAAGGGCGGCCAAGACATCGGAGTGATCCAGTGAATTGATGCCATCTAAAGCCCAAAGAGCGTGGATTTTTCCAAGGTGTGATTTAGATTTTTTAGCAAGGTAGCGAAGAGAAGGAGCCAGAGATTTATCTTGTTTTTGATAGAGAAGCCTGCTGGCGGTATCGCGATGCCAACCGTTGGGATGTTCGAGTAAAGCAACGAGTTCGGAATTAGAAAGCGAGCTAAGTTTAGGTTTAGGCCTGGGGCTGAAGTTTTCAGGGGAGATACGCCAAATACGCCCACGATCGTAACCCGCCATAATTTCAAGGTGTTTGACCATATCAGGTGGAAGAAAAGCAGCGCCCTCGATTAACCCGCGATACATATCAACAACATAAAGGCAACCATCGGGTCCGTGTGCCATCTGTACGGGTCGAAACCAATTATCAGCACTGGCAAGAAATTCGACTTCGGGTTCTGCTCGATGGGCGACTGGAATAATCTCATTTTCATCGAGTTTAGCTTGATAAATAAGGTTACCTGACACTTCTCCTACGAAAATATTACCAAGGAAAGAGGGTGGGAATGCATCTCCTCGGTAGGAAGTAATCCCAGTAGCCCCGGTGAAAAACCCCGAGACTTTGCCCCCTTCGTTAGAACCCTTGACGATGCCTTTGGTGCGTAAGTCGGTGCGAAGGATACGCCAAGGTTCATCGGGACTGATACGAAAGATACGAGTGAATTTGTTATCTGGTGCAATGTTGACCGAGGGTGAAGGAGCTTGAACAAAAGGGTTACGGGCGAGGTAACGGGTATCGAAAGCAAGAGTTTGCGCAGGTTCGGAATTACTACATACATAGGCCCGGTTGTAGTTATCGAAGGAAAAACCATGTTGGCCACCGCCACTACCTTTTTCAAAAGCATAGGATTTGGGGTTAAGAATAAGGCGATGGTTTCGTACGGTTAAGATTGCGCCTTTAGAAGCATTTGAAGGCTTGGCATCATCTGCAAGGCGTATTTCACCGCCTGCAAGATTTGTAGAAATATGAATGCGGTTATCGAGCCCCCAGCGAAAGGAGTTGAGCATAGCTTCGCCAGCTAGGTCGCGTCCAAAGCCGGTGAGGATTTTTTGTTTAACATCAGCGATGCCATCGTTATTAGTATCTTTGAGGAACCAAAAATCGGGTGCAGCACCAACAAAGACCCCACCGTCGTAGCAAAAGACGGTAGCACTCCAAGGGATATTATCAGCAAAGATGGTGCTTTTGTCGTAGGTGCCATTGTTATTAGTATCTTCGAGCAAACGAATGCGTCCCGAGTTTTTGAAGGAGGGAATAGCGTAGGCGTTGTATTCGGTGTACTCTGCGACGAATAATCTGCCATCCTCGTCAAAATCCATCGAGACAGGTGAACCGATGATGGGTTCAGAAGCGACGAGTTGAATTTTAAACCCCGGTCGGGTTTTGAAAGCTTTTAAAGATTCGGTAGGAGTTTTAGGAGGTATGAATGGAAGTTTTTCTTTGTAATCAACTTGCAAAGCATTGCTAAAACTTAAGCTGGAGGCTATTAGGAGAAGAACGATGATTGGAACGATTTTTAAATTCATCATAATCACTTAAACCTAAATAAATGCGCCAGACGGGGTACTAGAAGTATAGTCTTAGTTAAAGTTCAAGGGAAACAAGAAACATCGATTTTCAGGCCCATTGAAATGGGTCAAAGAAACATCTGGGTACCCGTTAAAACAGCTTGATTTTCAAGAAAAAAACTAGAGATTCATTTAACTCAGTCTGTTTTTGCGAATTTTTGTAAATCCATCATCCATCTGTGGCTATATCAAATAGAATACTTTGATATTATTCATTTTTACATGGGGAGTGTTCTGTGAAAATTTTAATTGGCTGGGAAGATCCTGAACAAGTTGATCTTATAACCATGTATCTTGGGGCGGGCGACAATGACATCACTATGGCAACGAGTAAGGAAGATTTTAGTGCCAACCTGTTATCCATCAAAGATTTAAGTGTGATATTGCTGTCCACCCGTTTTCCAGATTTGGAAGCTTCATTTGAACTATTCAAGGAGATTCGTTCGGCAAGGCCTCAGATCCCGATTGTTTGTGGTTGTATGTCGGAAGATATTTACCGACTGGCCCGCTATATGAAAGCGGGTATGAAATCCTACATCTTGCGCGATCCCAACGGGGACTTCCTCTTTCTGCTAAATGCTATGATGGATAGCGTGGTGGAATCAGTCAAGGCAGAGCGGGAACAAAAGCTGGCTGAAAAACTTCGTGAAGAAGTTGAGTCAGTACGGAAACTTCAAGAAACGATCGTTCCAAAAAACATCAAGCCCCCTGTTGGTTATCATGCGTGCGCCCGCTACGAACCTTCCCAAGTCAAGGTGTTTGGGGGGCAGGCAGTTACCATGGCAGGAGGTGATTATTATGACCTCTTCGGTTTGAAATCTAACAAATTTGTCATCTTGGTAGGCGATGCCTCGGGCCATGGCATGAAAGCCTGTATGTCTGTGATCACCATGCACACCCTCGTACGCATGCTAAAAGATGATGAACATTTGAAACCTTCCGAATTTGTCGCCACCGTTAACAGAAATCTTTGCGAACAAGCTATCGTCAGCGCAGATGGTGGTTTCATCACCCTTGCCTATGGCATTCTTAACGGTGATACGCATGAATTTCAGTGGTGTTCTGCAGGGCACCCTGCCCCTCTGATTCAATCAATAGAAACAGGCGAAGTCCGAAATGTTTCAACTGAAGAGGTTGGCGGAATGCCCTTAGGGCTTTTTGAAGGTGCCGAATACGATCAACATTCTTTTATCATCCCACCAAAGAGCAGAGTCCTGTTTTACACCGATGGTTTGCAAGAAGCCTTCCCTGATGTTGAAGTCCATGTCGAATTTGGGATCTCTGGGATTATTGCAACCATGAAAAAAAATGTATCCCAGCCCATCGAAAAGGTAATGATGGCGCTGTTTGATGATTCTAACGCCTTCACTCAGGGCAATGGCAGGCACGATGATACCTCGGTGGTTTTCATCGAGCGCTTTTAATCAAGGCTTTTTTTCGACTGCGTTCTTGCACTCGTGCCCAAAATCGGGGAAACTATTGAAAAGGGAATACCTTTGCAGGGAATGGCCCTGCACCCTTGTTGTTGAACCTGCCTGCGACCTGATTTTTTAAGGGCCTAACATGATTCATGCACTTTATTCAAAGCTGATTCCCACACTTCTTCTATTAGTCACTTTTTCGAACCTAACCCAAGCTGCCAGCCCCATAGCAGATAAAGCCCTCGAAGCTGAAATCCGAAAAATCATCCAAGAACCTATGGGCGAACTCACTGAAGAAAAACTCCTAAAACTGTTCATCCTCGAAGCCCCAGGCAAATCCATCAAAGATCTTGCTGGGATCGAAAAGTGCAAAAATATTGCGCTTATTCGGCTCTCCAATAATCAAATCACAGACATCAAACCCCTCAAGGATCTTACCAATGTGCAGTCTCTCGACCTGGCCAACAACAAAATTGCAGACATCAAACCTATCGCAGGATTAGTCAAATTGCAGTACATCGAACTTTCAGGCAACCAAGTTTCAGACATCTCCGCACTCGAAAAGCTTTCAGCACTCAATGCCATCTACATGGGCGACAACAAAATTTCAGACATCTCTGCAGTTAAAACTCTATCCAAGCTTTCTTCCCTTTCCCTTCCCAAAAATCAGATCTCAAACCTTGCACCCTTGGCCACGATCAGCCGCATCACGATGCTCGACCTAAGCGATAACCAAGTTGCAGACCTTGCACCCTTATCAAAGCAGACCGAACTTCGCATGCTTATCATTGAACGCAATAAGATCGCAGATCTCAAGCCTTTGGTTGATTCATGTAAGTCGGATTTTTCAGGCCCAAAACGCTTCGCCCCATTCCTCAGGCTTTACCTCGCAGGCAACCCACTCGGTGCCGACACTGTAAAACAACTTGAAGAACTAAAGGCCGCGGGCGTTCGCAAAGAATCTTAATTAAATATAAAAACCATACAGAAAGGTTTAATCATGTTGAACCGTAGAACTTTCCTCGCCTCTATGGCTTGCACCCCCATCGCCTTGGCTTTAGAAAAGCCTACCTTTCCCGATATTGCAAAACTGCCCGACCCCCTGCTCTTCCTCGATGGCACCAAGGTTGCAGATAAGGATGCTTGGTTTAATAAACGCAGACCCGAACTGAAACAACTCTTCCAACATTACATGTATGGGTACTACCCCACCAAAATAGTTCCGGTCACAAGCAAGGTGCTTTCCGATAACCAAAGCGCCTTCTCAGGCAAAGGTATTCTCAAAGAAATCGAAATCTCTTTCGGGCCCCCTTCAACTCCCACCATCAAAATGCTTCTTGCGATCCCCGCGGTGCGCAAAGAAAAAGTCCCCGTATTCATCGGCATGAACTTCGCAGGCAACCATGTGCTAGTTGATGAGGCTGCGATCAAAATCCCTACTGCTTGGATGTATGATAACTACCCCGGGGTCGTGAAGAATAGGGCCACCGAAAAAGGCCGGGGTGCCCAGAAAGATACTTGGAACATCGAAGAAACCCTTGCAGATGGCTTTGCTGTTGCCACTTTTTATTCCGGCGATGTTGATCCCGATGTGAAAGATAAACGCCTAGGCATTCAGCCCCATCTCGAAAAAGAGGGTATTGCGACCACAGGCAAAAACGCTTGGGGCACCGTGGCAGCATGGAGCTGGGGTATCATGCGTGCTATCGATGTGCTGGTTAACCAACCAGAACTCGATTCTAAACGCATTATTGTGGTTGGGCATTCTCGGTTAGGAAAAACCGCACTCCTTACTGCTGCATTTGATGATCGTGTTGCCATGGCAATTCCAAATCAAGCGGGATGTGGCGGAACTGCACCCAGCAGAGGAAAAGTTGGCGAATCCGTACAGCGCATTAACACTTCCTTTCCACATTGGTTCAATGATGCGTTCAAGGAATTCAACACCCAAACAGAAAAACTCCCCTTTGACCAAAACTGTTTGGTCGCACTTTGTGCACCACGGCCCGTGCTTTTTACCAACGCTGTTGAAGATACTTGGGCCAACCCCCAAGGCCAGTTTGATGTGCTTAAAGCCGCTGAAGGAACTTATAAGTTTTTAGGCGCAACCGGCCTCGCTTCACCCAACATGCCCGAACTTGGAAAACTCTCGGACGGCACGCTGGGCTACTTCATCCGCGCAGGCAAACATTCCATGAGCCCCATCGATTGGCAGGCCTACCGTGCCTTTGCCAAGAAACACCTGCCCAAGCAGTAAGCAACAAGACTATTTATGATTCTACTTCTGCCCCGGTTGAACTAGTCTAATTATTACAGTTCGGCGGGTTGCCGAACTTTACTTTTCTTGGCCTTGCTCAAAGAAAAGTGTCCTCTTTTGCAGTTCCTGCCATCAACCGGATCAAATCAAAAGCCCCCATCCCACCAGTAACTTTGCCAAGACCCTAAGTTTATAGCCTTTTGCTAAGTTGGTCTTGCTGGGACTTCAGCAGTCTCGCTATACCGTTTTATTATTGTTTTTGTACAAAAGGTAATAAGCTGTGAATCATGTGTGGGTGCGAAGATTTCCGGTATTAATGCTATTGCTTTTAAGCTTATTGTTATCTTCGGGTTGCAAAAGTTCGAGCAAGCGCTCCTTCAGTTATTACCCCTTGCCTAGTTCTCGTTGGACAGCGCAAACCGAACAGTATTTGCTTTCGCAAAAATTACCCTCGAAGCTTGAAGAAGCAAACCCACAATCCTTATTACGAGCCCTCAGAGAAAAAAACCTGAGCTTCCTTGACCTCGAATCCATGATGGAACTTGCTTTTGAAAAGGCAAATCTCACCAACAAAACCGACATTTATAGTAGCGTGGAATTCAATGCCTACGCGGCTTGCTTTGCTTGGAGAATCCTTGACCGCGAGGGGTTTGATAATCCAAAAACCAAAAGGGCCTCCGAAATTTACCAAAGCTGCCTCGCACGGGTTTTGGAAGATGGCACTAGAGACAACGGTTTTCAAATCAATGGGCAATGGGCTGTACACGAGAAGATTCCCTCTTTTCCCGTTTACGCCCATGGGTTCCCAACTAGAACTCACCTGTTTCGAAACCTCACCATTCCAAAAAACGATACCAGCTATAACCTGACCAATTACTATGTAAGAAAAGGTGCGGGCCTTCCTGTCATCTTCCATCCCGATGCTAAAGCAAACTCTGCAGACCCTCTTGATATCTATCATGCCCTTGGCCACCCCATGAGCGCCACCATAATTATTATTCCCAATGACGATATTGATAAAAGTTTTTGTAGGATCGAAGTTGTCAACTCAAGGGCCTTCAGCAGCATCAAGGTAAAGGGGAAGGATATCCCGTTGGCAGGCGATTTCTCTGCTGCTTATCAAGAAATGCTCGAAAGGGATCTTAGCTCTAAACTTTGGATCATGGGTTTCCTTGATGGCGACCGCGAATCCAAGTTCCAAGGTCTCTACATGGCGGAACCCTATCATCCTGAAAAGATCCCCATTGTGTTTGTTCACGGTTTGCTTTCCACGCCCGCAACCTGGATGGAAACCATGAATGAACTTGATCAAATCCCAGGCATCAAAGAACGCTATCAATTCTGGTTTTATATGTATCCAACATCGGGATCTATTCTTTTAAATGGGACTGATCTGCGTGAAAACATGCACCGCATAATCCAACAGTTAGATCCAAAAAATGAAAACCCAATCCTCAAACACATGGTGCTAATAGGCCATAGTATGGGCGGCCTTCTCGCTAGGCTTCAAGTGGTACATAGCGATGATAAATTGCACGCCGGTATATGCAAGGTACCTTTTAATGAACTGCAAGGCAAACCCACGGTACTCGAACTAGCAAAAAAGACTCTTTTTTTTGAACCCAATCCAAACATTTCCCATGTCATTTACATTGGCACGCCCCATAATGGCTCGCCGCTTAGTTTCACCCCCACTGGTAGGCTGGGCAGCCTGATTGCACACACGCCTACTTGGCAGAAAAATTTCCGCACCGAACTCATCGAACAGAACCCTAGCGTCTTTCTTTCTGCTTTCAAAATCCAAAGCCAACCCAATAGCATCGATATGCTTGGTTTTGAAAACCCTTTCCTCAAAGTTTTTCAAAGCCTCAGACCTAGCGAACACATTCAAGTTCATTCCATTGCGGGCGATATGAACCAATTCTTTGAATCCCGAAAAGGTGACACCGTTGTCCCTCTTAGCAGTGCACTTGCTACCAAATCTAATACCGTCACGCTTGTGGAAGAAAAACACATGGAATTGCATCATCATCCAAAGACAATTGCTGAAATCATTCGCATTCTTCAGCAAAACATCACCGAAGTAGATGCCCTTGCCCCCAATCCAAAATAGTCCAATTTTTTAAGCAACTTCACTATTCTTTCTGATACATTGGCTCATTATTATTGGTGCTTATTATCGTCTTACGGGAGTTCTCTTTCATGACTTCTAATTTAATCGTTCAAGCCCCTGAAGGCATTACCAAATACACCGACCGACTTGCAGACCCTTGTATCATGGTGATCTTCGGCGCATCAGGAGATCTCACCAAGCGGCTTCTCATGCCCGCATTGTTTAACCTTTATTGTGGGGGACTTTTAAGCAGCGAGTTTGCCATCATTGGGATTGCTTTTGACAACCTCGATACCGAAAGTTTTCGCAAAAAAATGTCTGACGATATTAAAAAGTTTAACACACGCAAAGTTTTTGATGAAAACCAGTGGAATGAATTTGTACAAAAACTTCATTACACTCAAGGCGATTTTTCAGACCCAGAAGCTTACAAAAGGCTTGCCATTTTAATCAACGACACCGAAGCTAAATTAAAAACGAATGGCAATATACTCTTTTACATGGCTACACCCCCATCGGTATTTGAGCTGGTTTCTTCCAACCTTCAATCATCAGGAGTTAAGAACGCTGAAAAAGGCTGGGTGAGGGCCATCTTCGAAAAACCATTCGGGCACGATCTAAAAACTGCAGTCGAGTTAAATCGCCTACTTTTAAAACATTGGAAAGAAGAACAAATTTACCGCATTGATCATTATCTGGGCAAAGAGACTGTGCAGAATCTACTCGCCTTCCGCTTTGCCAACGGTATTTTTGAACCCCTTTGGAACAAAGAACATATCGATCATATCCAGTTTAGCGTTATGGAAACCGTGGGCGTTGAAAGCCGTGGCAAGTATTATGAAACCTCTGGCGTTCTTCGCGACATGATCCAAAATCATATGTTTCAAATGCTTGCCTACCTCTGCATGGAACCCCCATCTTCCTTTAAGCCTGATGCAATCCGGAATCAAAAATCTGAGTTGCTCGATGCGGTTCGTATCATGACACCCGAAATGGTTCGCACCCACACCGTGCGAGGGCAGTATGGGCCAGGAAAAAAATGGGATGAATCCCCCGCGGTTGGATATCGTCAGGAAGCCGATGTTTCGCCTGCTTCGAATACCGAAACTTTCGCCTGCTTGAAATTGTTCATCGATAACTGGCGCTGGGATGGCGTGCCCATTTATCTCCGCTCGGGTAAAAACCTCTGGAAACGAGGCACCGAAATCATGATCCAATTTAAAAACCCTCCCGATATTCTCGCTAGGGGCCAGAGTGCTAGTAACACCAAAGTTCCAAACCGCCTTTTCTTCCATATCCAACCCGATCAAGGCATCGAGCTTCGCGTCCAAGGAAAATCCCCCGGACCAACCATGTCTACCCAAACCATCAACATGCGATTCGATTATGGCGAATCATTCGAATCCTCTAGAGGGACTGGATACGAAGTTCTTCTCTATAATTGTATGATTGGCGATGCCACTCTCTTTTCCAGAACCGATTTGGTCGAAACGGCATGGCGAATTGCCCAGCCCATTTTTGATGTCTGGGAAAAAGAAATCGCAACCGACTTCCCCAACTACCCCGCAGGCGGCTGGGGGCCAAAAAAAACCTATGACCTTATCGAACAAGATGGCCGTAACTGGGTTGAAGTTCTTAGTCGTGATGTGCTTGAAAAAATTCCACTCTTCAAAGATACAGGCAAAATCTTCCTCTATAATCTTGCCATCAACCTTAGGCCAGATATCTATGCCCCAGGCGATTTCATTATCAAAAAGGGCGATGTCGGCAACGAAATGTTTATCATTTCCAGAGGCACAGTCGAAGTTATTGACGACCAAGGCAAAACAATCAACACCATGAATGATGGGGCATTTTTTGGCGAACTCAGCCTTCTTAATGCGACACCCCGTACCGCCAGCATCCGCGCCGCTTCTGATTGCGACATCTTTATCTTGGAGAAAAAAGACTTCGACCGAGTACTTAAAAACTACCCCGAATTCTTGAGCAAAATCAGGAAAATCGCAGAAGAGCGTTATAAAGGTGGAGGGTTTGTGCCTCCTTGGGGCCAGCAAAAATAACACTCCTGCTGTTTCAACTGACTTTCATTTAACATCAAAAAGGATAACTGATGCCCTACTTTCGCACCTTCGCACTGCTTTTTTTTACCCTACTGCCTGCACTTCTACTCGCTGATGAAAAACTTAAGGGCATCGCATGCAGATCGGTTCATCTAGGCTTCCCTGCACCCGAAGGCAACTCTTTTTACATCGAAATGAAAATCCTTTCTTCAGCACCAGGAACCTACTTCATGGCCACTGGTTGGAACAAGGGATACTTCGGCGTACAGGAACTCTCCAACGGCAAAAAACTTGTCATCTTTTCCGTCTGGGACTCCGGGCAAAATAATCCCAAAGCAGTCGAAGAAGATAAACGCACCAAGCTTATTCATAAAGATGAAAAAACCCGCATCGGGCGTTTCGGGGGCGAAGGCACAGGTGGGCAATCTTTCTATGATTATGATTGGAAAATCGGCGAGACCCAGCGCTTCCTCGTCTCTTCCAAAATTGAAGGAAACCGTACCATTTACTCCGGAAACTTCTTCCATTCTGAACAAAAAAAGTGGATCCACATGGTTTCTTTTTCCACCGTCACCGGTGGCACCAATCTTAAAGGCTACTACTCTTTCATTGAAGATTTTAAGCGCGACAAGGTTTCGACCACCTTCGCCCGCAAAGCCGAGTTTTTCAACCCTTGGATCAAGAATACCAAGAACGATTGGGTATCCATCCCCAAGGCCAACTTCACTGCAGATGCAAACCCGGTTCTAAATATTGATGCAGGTACCACGGATGGCCATTTTTTCCTCGTCACCGGAGGTAATACTAACAATAACCTCAAGCTCCGCTCCTTAATCGACAACCCCAACCCTGGTAAAAATCCCCCTGCAGATATCCCCAAATAAATTTAAAATTAAACTGGATAAACTGTACAATACTACCCTTTAAATCACAATAATCTTGCGAGTCTGATCGGTTTTTGTCATTATCCAAGATTCATTAGTTATGATCTCGCTTGTAAAGACCCAATTGACTATAAATACATAGGTAGGAACAACTTTTTATTGTCGCAAGTGCCTTTTTTGTCGGATCTAGCGAGAGGATCGCATGAATTCTATTCTTCCTAGTAGTTCGGTTGCCTGCAAATTTTTCATGGGCATTACCGGCTTACTTCTTATTGGCTTTGTTCTCGGACATATGACGGGTAACCTTCTCATTTTTGTGGGCCCAGATGCTATTAATGAATATGGCGAGTTTCTTCAGACAATGGGTCACGGCGTATTAATCTGGGTGGCCCGCATTGGTTTGGTTTCCGCTTTTGTTATACACCTAACCCTTGCTTTTACTCTTCGCAGTATAAACTCTGCAGCACGCCCGGTTCCCTATCATACCGATGCAACTATTCAGGCTTCTTGGGCTTCTAGGCATATGATGCTTACAGGCATCGTTATTTTCTTATTCTTGATTTATCACATTGCACACTTCACCATTGGTGCAATTGATTCGGATAACCATAAAGAAAACATTGCGCGCGATATTCATAACAAGTTCGATATTTACACCATGGTGGTGAAAAGTTTCCAACAACCTTTTATCAGTGGGCTTTACATTCTAGCCCAACTCGCACTCGGCATACATTTAAGTCATGGCGCTGGAAGTTGGTTGCAATCTCTTGGGCTTGCCCGGGGTTGGGTTCGCAATCTTATTCTACCTTTAGGGTATGGCACTGCTGCGATCATTGTGATTGGAAATTGTTCGATTCCTGTTTCCATCTTAATGGGATGGGTGAAATAAAGTGAGGATTCAGGGACCATGATATTAGATAGCAAAATTCCGGATGGGCCTTTACAGCAAAAGTGGGATCGCTTCAAATCCGACATGAAGCTCATCAATCCTGCTAACAAACGCAAATTTAAAATCCTGGTTGTTGGGACTGGCCTTGCGGGTGCCTCTGCCGCTGCCTCTCTTGCTGAACTCGGTTTTCAAGTCGAAACTTTCTGCTTCCAAGATTCACCTCGCAGGGCTCATAGCATTGCTGCACAAGGTGGTATCAATGCTGCTAAAAATTATCAAAATGATGGCGATAGCATCTGGCGTCTTTTTTATGACACCGTCAAAGGTGGCGATTTCCGCTCTCGTGAAGCTAATGTCTACCGTCTTGCTCAGGTTAGCGTCAACATCATCGATCATTGCGTTGCGCTTGGCGTTCCCTTTGCTCGCGAGTATGGTGGCTTGCTCGATAATCGTAGCTTCGGGGGGGCGCAGGTTTCTCGTACCTTCTATTGCAGAGGCCAAACGGGTCAACAGCTTCTCCTTGGCGCATACAGCACTATGGCAAGGCAAATCGCTGCTGGCAGAATCAAATCTCATTCTCGTACCGAAATGCAAGACTTAGTTATGGTTGATGGCAGAGCTCGAGGAATTATCACCCGTGATTTAAAAACTGGCAAAATCGAATCTCACGCAGGTGATGTTGTCGTTCTTGCAACTGGCGGCTATGGCCCCGTCTTCTTCCTTTCCACGAATGCTATGGGTTGTAATGTTAGCGCAACTTATCGGGCACATAAGCGAGGCGCCTTATTTGCTAACCCTTGCTTTACTCAAATTCATCCTACCTGCATTCCTGTAACAGGCGAAAATCAAGCCAAGCTTACCCTGATGAGCGAATCCCTGCGTAACGATGGAAGAATTTGGGTCCCTAAAAAAGAAAGCGACAAAAGATCCCCAGATCAGATTCCAGAAACAGAACGCGATTATTTCCTCGAAAGAAAATACCCTAGCTTTGGTAACCTTGCCCCTCGAGATATTTCTTCCCGCGCTGCTAAGGAAGCTTGCGATGCTGGTAAAGGTGTAGGCGAAGGTGGCAGGGGCGTTTATCTCGATTTCTCTGAACCTATCAAGCGCTTAGGCGAAGATGTTGTTCGACAACGCTATGGCAACCTCTTTGATATGTATCATCATATCACCAACGAAAACCCTTATAAAGTTCCGATGAGGATCTACCCTGCGGTTCATTATTGTATGGGTGGGCTTTGGGTTGATTACACCCTGATGAGTAATCTAAGCGGCCTTTTTGTTTTGGGGGAAGCAAATTTTTCGGATCATGGGGCCAATCGATTAGGTGCGAGTGCGCTTATGCAGGGCCTTGCGGATGGTTACTTTGTTGCCCCCTACACTATTACCAATTACCTTGCTTCTACAAAAGCGGGTGGGCTTACAACCGATCACCCAGAGTTCAAGCGGTGTGAAAACGAGGTCAACGAACGCATTAACAAAATACTTTCTATTAAGGGCAACCGCAGCCCTATTAGCATTCAACGCGAGATGGGTAAAATTGTCTGGGATAATTGTGGCTTGGCGAGAAATCGTAAGAGTCTGACCGATGCTTTGACTAAAATCCCAGCTATTCGTGAAGAATTTTGGAAAAATATCTCGGTGCCTGGTTCTGCCTCGGAAATGAATCAGGGCCTTGAACAGGCTTTACGCGTTGCTGATTTTCTCGAATTTGCTGAACTTCTTGCAGAAGATGCTCTTGCCCGTGAGGAATCTTGTGGCGCACATTTCCGCGAAGAATATCAAACCGAAGAAGGCGAAGCTTTGCGTAACGATCAAGATTTCGCCTTCGTCAGCGCATGGGAATACAAAGGTCTGAATAATAAGCCAGTTCTTCATAAAGAACCTCTGGTTTACGAAAATATTCATCTTGCAGTTAGGAGCTATAAATAATGAACCTGACATTGAAAGTTTGGCGTCAGAAAAACAATAACGATACCGGGCGCTTTGTTGAATATCAGGCCAAAAATATTCGACCCGATATGTCATTCCTCGAAATGCTCGACCTCGTTAACGATGATCTTGTGTCGCGGGGCCAAGAACCTATCTCCTTCGATCACGATTGCAGAGAGGGTATCTGTGGCAGTTGCTCGCTCGTTATCAATGGCAGAGCCCATGGCCCTACTCGAGGCACAACCTGCCAAACCTATATGCGTAACTTTTCGGATGGACAAACTCTTGTTATCGAGCCTTGGCGGGCTAAGGCCTTTCCTATCATCCGTGATCTTGTTTGCGATCGATCTGCCTTTGACCGTATCATTCAGGCAGGCGGTTATGTTTCTTCTAATGTTGGTGGTGCCCCTGATGGCAACTCCATTCCCATTTCCAAAATTGCTGCGGATCGTGCTATGGATGCTGCAGAGTGCATCGGTTGTGGCGCTTGTGTTGCAGCTTGTAAAAATGCTTCTGCAATGCTTTTTGTAGCTGCCAAGGTTTCCCATTTGGGGCTGCTGCCCCAAGGTCAGCCAGAACGGGCTGCTAGGGTGCAAAAGTTAGTTTCACAAATGGATAAGGAAGGCTTTGGCGCTTGCACCAATCAGTATGAATGCGAAGCTGCCTGCCCTAAAGCAATTAGCGTTGATTTTATCGCCCAGATGAATGGCGATTACCTCTGGGCTTCCGTAACCCCCAAAGAATAAGTCCTACACCTAGAAAAAAAGGTGGAACCTATCGCCCTACCCCCGGGCCTTCAGGCACGCTTCCCGAACTCCAGATTACTTTGTTGGCATGTTCAAAGCCCAAGACTGTTACGCTACCCGCACGGATTGCAAAATTGCTGCTGCATAGCGCAGGTAAGCCTAACCAAGTGGCGATGATAAATCGTGAAAAATGACCATGGGAAAACAGAGCAACATTCCCTTCGATTTTAGAACACTTTTCTAATAATTGTTCGGCCCGCTGATGAACTTGTTCTAAAGTTTCACCTTTAGGGCAACCATCTTTCCAAATATCCCAACCGGGATGAAGCTTTTGAATTTCATCCGTTTTTAAACCTTCGTATGCACCATAATCCCATTCTAAAAGCAAGGGTTCCTTTTCACATTGGCTTTGTAAACCACAGAGTTCTGCAGTATGTAAAGCACGGCTTAATGGGCTCGAAAAAACTTTGGCAAAATGCATCTTACTTATCCAAGGCTTAAGCTCACCAGCAGCTTTTTCTCCCTTAGCAGTTAGGGGGATATCGCTTAGTCCGGTATGTTGACCGCTTAAACTCCAAGCTGTTTCTGCATGACGAATTACCCAGATTTGAGGTTTTTTTTCGTGTTCCATTTCACACCTTTAATTTAAAGAAAGTTAATGTTTCATCTGTTTTATTAAATGTTCTGATTGATTAAATAACCCCCCAACTAATTATGGGGGAATAAATTCTTCACCCCTATTATCCCTAGAAAAACACCCAATAAACTTAAAAATGTGCTCATTAAGATGTATGCAAAACCACTGAATATAGCCCCAGCTTTAAATAAGTTTAGTAGTTCTAGGCTGAAGGTGGAAAAGGTGGTGAATCCGCCACAAAACCCAGTACCCAACAACAAATAGAGTTCCTGCCTGAAAAAGGAAGTTTCTCTTTCCACATAAAGTTCTGCTACAACTCCTAGAAGTATGGAACCCACTATGTTGATAATAAGGGTAGCCCAGGGAAATTCTTCGGCCCAAGGTTGGGCGTTAACACCTTTGCCTACAAGAAAACGGGCCACGCCTCCCAGAGCGCAGCCCAATGCCACCATCATAATTTGTAACGCCATCAATTAATCCTTAAGTTCTAGTTCATAAGTAAAGTTGTTACTAGGTGAAGGCGTTTCTCCTTCGGGCACCATTGCCCTTAGTGTAATCTTCTGCCCTTCTTTTTTAAAGCTAAAAGACTTACCTGTAAAGGG
>Ga0209284_10004551_pt1 | contig 15444 bp, 16 predicted proteins | sample FRY03_FD_187211 | JGI IMG/M metagenome (GOLD analysis project Ga0209284, IMG submission 187211) | Freshwater microbial communities from Lake Fryxell liftoff mats and glacier meltwater in Antarctica - FRY-03 (SPAdes) (version 2) | ecosystem: Environmental > Aquatic > Freshwater > Ice > Glacier... | reverse complement strand
CAGATGGTACTGCCATCTCGGTGGGAGAGTATGTCGCCGCCTTCTTTTATGAGAGGCTGTCCAAAAGGACAGCCTCTTTTTTTTTATAAGTGCGCCGCAGTCCCCCGATAGCTATCGGGGTCGTGTCGCCGCCTTCTTTTAAAAACCCTTCATCTAACGATGAGGGGTTTTTTGTTTTGTATTAGTTTATGAAAAAGTCTCCTTCTTTTATCTGTACTTAATTCAGATTCTTTAAAACCTTTCAAATTTTAGTGAAGTTTTTTTATACTGAATGACCTTAAGAAATGAGGGTCATTTTTATAGAATTTTAAATAAGAATTGAAATCCCTGCAACAGCGATAGTAGCGGCATCCTTTTTTTGCCCTTCGCAAAAAAAGATATAGCGAATAGCGCGGTCTTTTAAAACCTTTTCGTTTTAAAAGGGTTGCCCTAAAAATTCTTCCTATTTTTGTCCCATAATTATAAATTAATGCGCACCCAAACTGAAAATGAAGAATTTTACAACTGGATTACCCATGGGATAGGATTTGCTTTAAGTATTTTAGGACTGGTACTCATGCTTGTTTATGAAACCCATGGTACAACTCAAAGTAAGTTGGGTGTATCTTTATATGGCGGCTCGCTTGTGTTACTTTACTTTGCATCTACCATTTATCATTATGAGAAAAGGGAAAAACGCAAGAACAGATACCGTATTCTCGATCATATTAGTATTTATGTATTAATTGCAGGTACTTATAGCCCTTTAGTTCTAATTACACTGGAGGATAGTTTGGGTTGGATACTTTTCTGGACTGTATGGGGATTAGCTCTGTTAGGAACCATTTTAAAAATCTTCTTTACCGGTAGATATGAAATTTTATCGGTCATTCTTTATTTGGGAATGGGATGGTTAATTATTTTTGATGTACAGGCTTTAATTGAACGTGTAGATGCCTTTGGATTAACACTACTTTCTTTAGGTGGATTGAGTTATACAGTGGGGATTCTATTTTACCTGGGTCATAAAGTAAAATTTAACCATGTTGTGTGGCATATTTTTGTGTTAATGGGCAGTGTTTTTCACTTTTTATTTATTTTCTTGCGGGTGATTTAAAGCAAAAATGCTAGAAATGTCGCAAAAATTACTACCAACAGTTTCGCGAGATTAAATTTATGCCCTTCACTGCTTTCAAATAATATGGTTGTTGACACGTGCAAAAATATTCCGATAACGATGGCTGTTGCTTCTACATAATACTTTTTCAAAAATGGCAATGTTTCCCCAGCAAAACTTCCTAAGGGTGTCATTAAAGAAAAAAGGAATAAAAATAATAGGGTATTTCTCTGGGAATATTTGGCCTGAACAAAAAATACAGTAAGAATTATTGCAATAGGAATTTTATGAATAATTATACCCAGAAGCAAATTATTGTGATCATGAATGGGAATACCTTCTAAAAAAGAATGAATGCTTAAACTTATAAAAAGCATCCAGGGAAACGTTTTATCTGAGACGTGTAAATGAACATGACCGTGTTCAGCACCTTTGGAAAAGAATTCTAAAAAAATCTGTAGGAGAATTCCCCCCATTATATAAATACCTATGTTCTCTGTGGTAGATTCATAGACTTCCGGAAGGAGTTCAAAAACGGTCAATGCCAATAAAAATGCACCACTAAATGCGAGAAAAAGTTTGATACTGCTTGGTTTTTGCGGTTTAAAAAGGATTACAAACAAATATCCTGCAACGATGGCTAAAATGGGTAAGAGGTAATTCATTACTTAAATATAAGAATTAATCTGGGCGAATTTTCTAACTTAAAAGGTTCTAAATGATAATCCCCAAAAGTATGCAATAATTCAATACCTGCCTTTTGAAAGTACACTATAAAATCTTCGGTTGTTAGTGTTTTTACTCTTTCCGTAAATAAAAATTCTTCTTTGTTGTCTGTAAATGAGATATCCTTAAAGATATAACCGTCTTTCACATACCTGTGTATATGGAACTTTATTTTATTAACTGTTTTTATTTCCTTTTCCACTAAATTTTTTATTACATAGTGTACATTCATAAAATCAATAACCGCTTTTCCGTCATCTTTTAGATTTGCTTTTATAGCTGCTATGGTTCTAAAATTGTCCTCTTCTTTATCAAAATAGCCAAAACTGGTAAATAAATTAAATACAGCATCAAATTTTTTGTAATATGGTTTACACATATCGTGAACTTCAAAATGTAAAGTTTCTTTTTCAAAAGCTTTCGCATACAGTATACTTTCAGGGGATAAGTCTACCCCGGTCACATCATATCCCAATTCATTTAAACTTACAGAGTGTCTGCCCCGGCCACAAGCTAAGTCCAGAATAGTTTGTCCCTTTTTCATTTGAAGGAATTTGGTGATATTTTTCATGAAAAATTTGGCTTCTTCTGTATCACGGTCTTTATATAGAATGGGGTAGTAGGGGGTATCAAACCAGGAAGTAAACCAATTTTCTTTTTCTTTTTGCATTGCGATTCTTTAACACGCCTAAATTAACGTATTTTTGCGCTATAGAGAAGTTGATTTATGGAAAATAATTTTAAAATGCTTGCCAAAACCTTCTTTGGCTTTGAAGAAATTTTAGCAAAAGAATTACGGGATCTTGGTGCTCAGGATGTTGCAATCGGTACCCGTAATGTAACCTTTAAAGGAGATATTGGTTTTATGTATAAAGCTAATTTATGCTTGCGAACCGCAATTAAAATTTTAAAACCCATACATACTTTCAAAGTGAAGAACGACCACGATTTGCATCGTAAAATTTACGATATGAATTGGGAAGAGTATATGTCTCAAGAAGATACTTTTGCAGTGGAAGCTACTTTGTTTTCTGAAAATTTCACACATTCCCAATATGTGGTTCATAAAGTAAAAGATGGCATCGTCGATAAATTTAGGGACACAACGGGTGTTCGGCCAAATATTGATACAGACCATCCCAATTTGCGAATAAGCATTCATATTCAAACCGATGTGTGTACAGTTTCCTTAGACAGCTCCGGCGGAAGTTTGCATTTAAGGGGTTACCGAACAGTTACCAATATTGCACCTATCAATGAAGTGCTTGCTGCCGGTTTGCTGCTCCATTCTGGATGGACGGGGCAATGTGATTTATTAGACCCTATGTGTGGTAGTGGTACTATTTTGATTGAAGCTGCAATGATTGCGTGTAATATTCCACCAAATATAAACCGAAGCGAGTTTGGTTTTCAGCATTGGGTGGATTATGACGAAACTCTCTTTACGGCTATCGAAACTGCGGTTCTTAAACGCATTCGCAATTTTGATTTTAAAATTACCGGCTATGATACAGACCCTTCTGCAATTATGAAGTCCAAAGAGAATATCAAAAATGCAAATTTAGAGGAGTTTATAACTGTACAAGTCCACAATTTCTTTGATACGGAAAAACAAGGCGACGCTCCATTATATTTAGTTTTTAACCCACCTTATGACGAACGTATTTCTATCGATATGGAGGATTTTTATACAGATATTGGGGATACCTTAAAACGTGGATATCCAAATTCGCAAGCGTGGTTCATCACAGCAAATCTGGAAGCATTGAAATTTGTGGGCTTGCGTCCATCCAGAAAAATAAAAGTATTCAATGGAAAATTGGAAGGCCGATTTGTAAACTATCAAATGTACAGCGGAAGTAAAAAGGCGAGTAAGAATTGAGTTGTTTAAACATGATTTTCTGCCGGAACCTAAGCTTAAATTAGCAATTTAATAGCTATTTATTTTCTTATTTTTTATAAAGAGGAATCAAATAAGAAATTCCATACCCAAAACCTGCACCAAAATCACTATTTTCATAGGTTCTGCCAAAACCTGGGATGTAAAGGTTTTCAAAATTTTCAGGGGCTTTCTCGCTGATTCGGTTTTTTAATTGCAAGTTAATGGACAGGTAAAGGTTTGGTAGTACTTCGGTTTTAACTCCTATAACCAATTCAATCCAATGTGCGTTTAAATTGCTGAATGTAATGGGTTCATCTCGTATATCTACCGGAAAAAATGGTGCATCTGTAGCAATAGTGTAGCTCAAAAGCTCTTGTTCAAAACTGGAAATACCATATCGCAGACCTCCATGAATGGCATTATTAAGCCCTACCCAATTGTTATGAGCATTGTAATCAAAACCTATTTTAAGATAGCTCCCGCTTCCTTTTGAAGTTATATTATCATCAAAGGTCGTTTTCTGCTCGTTACCAAGCTCAATTGCAGCGTAATAATCCTTATAAACACGATAATCCCCCATGATTTCAAAACCCGAATAATTATCGTCTAAGAGAGTACGGACAGGCTTGGACAAATCCACTCCCAATCGTAAACCATAAGCTTCCCGATAATCTATAGTATCAATTACCGCCTCATTATTAGTTTGAGAGGTTACTGATTGTATCGCTATCAGAAAAATACTAATGATAAATGTTAATGTGTGCTGCATTTTGGTTTCTTGCATTTATGCTATCAGTTACTATTTGTATATTTTCTATCCAGCCCATAGGGGAGTTGTTGTCCAGTGTACCATTAAAATTATTGTAATTTGTCCGGAATGCACAGGCGCGATTTATATATTCATTTTTGAGGATATAGGTGAAGCTTATTAAATCTATATTTGGAATACTATCAGTTGCATTCGTCACAAAAAAATAATCGGCGAAATCTGAGTTTGTCGGCAATGGTATCGCAATAGAATCTGTTGTTTCAGGGGCAAAGAATGTGAATTCATCGCCTTCCTGAAACACAGTAAATCGTGGAGCCGGTTTAAATAAATCCGGCGCATTTGCGTTGTAAAAACGAATGATTAATAATGGTGTTTTAGAGGTATCAGAAGTACAAATATCGTCACGGGTACAACCTGCAAACAAAAAAATACATCCTAAAATTATAAATAAAGCCTTTATTTGCATACAATTCAGATACCTAATTATTTTATAGTTATTTAAACGTTTTCTTTTCAATTATCTTTTTTCCAAAAGTACAACATTTTCCACATGATGTGTTTGTGGAAACATATCTACCGGCTGTACTTTGGTCACTTTATAAATGGCATCCATAAGTGCAAGGTCTCTAGCCTGTGTAGCACTGTTACAACTTACATACACTACCTTTTGTGGCGCAATGCTTACTATTTGTTCTACTACATCTTTGTGCATACCATCGCGCGGTGGGTCTGTAATTATTACATCCGGAATACCATTTTGTTGTATAAAAGTATCGTTAAATACTTTTTTCATATCCCCCACAAAGAATTCCGTGTTAGTAATACCATTTAATTTGGCATTTTCTTTTGCGGCTGCAATGGCATCGGGTACAGATTCCACACCCACTACTTTTTTCGCATTTTTTGCTACAAATTGGGCAATTGTTCCCGTACCAGTATACAAGTCATAGACAATTTCGTTACCCGAAAGTGCTGCAAAATCGCGAGTTACTTTATACAATTCATAAGCTTGTTCTGAATTTGTCTGGTAAAAGGATTTTGCGTTGATTTTAAAACGCAAACCTTCCATTTCTTCAAAAATATGATCTTTTCCTTTATACAGCATAATATCCTGATCATAAAGGGTGTCATTTCCTTTACTATTTATTACAAATAGCAGGGAAGTTATTTCCGGAAAGGTAGCTGCTATAAAATCCAGAAGAAGTTCGCGTTTTTCTTTGTCATCTTCAAAAAACTGTACTAAAACCATTAAGTCGCCTATGGATGTATTTCTTATCATCAAGGTGCGTAAAAGTCCATACTGGCCCCTGGCATTAAAAAAAGATAAATCATTTTGGATTGCAAAATCCCTCACGGCAATACGTATGGCATTGGAAGGATCGCCTTGCAAATGGCATTCTTTTAAATCTAAAATCTTATCCCACATGCCGGGAATATGAAAGCCAAGGGCATTTTTATTGAATATTTCATCAGCAGAGCTTATTTCGTCCATGGTCAGCCACCTGCTGTCTGAAAAGGAAAATTCCATTTTATTCCTGTAGAAATACTGCTTTTCAGAACCCAGTATGGGATAAAATTCCGGTAAATCAATTTTTCCTATGCGTTTCAGGTTGTTTTCTACTTCTTTATGTTTGTAAAAAAGTTGTTCGTTATATTGCATATTCTGCCATTTACAACCGCCACAAACCCCAAAATGGATACAAACCGGGGTAGTTCTTTTTTCGGAAAGGGTATGAAAAGCTATCGCATCCCCTTCATAATAGGCACTTCGTTTTTTAGTAGTTTGTACATCTACAATATCCCCCGGGATGGCATTGCCAATGAGTATAATCTTCCCGTCAGGTGCTTTTGCGATACTTTTTCCTTTTGCGCCGGCATCCAGCACTTCAACAGATTCAAATATTTGTCTTTTGTTGTTCTTTCTTCCCATAGCGCAAAAATAAGGTATTGCAATAAAACTTAGGTCTTAAAGGGAATTATTTGCCTTAATTTATTTTTTCCGTTAGAAAAACAAGGATGTAAGGAGGAGCGTCCACAGAATAATAACCACTGGCCCCAGGATTCCGATGGCAAAACCGGCAATCCTGAATTCTTTTTGCTCTACCAGTCCCGTGCTGTAAACAATTGCGTTGGGTGGTGTAGAAACCGGCAAGAGCATTGCGCAGGAAGCACTTAGCCCAATAACTATTGGGAAAACCAAAGGGTTGATGGCTGTTGTCAAACTTATCATGGAAACCGCTACAGGGACCAGAATTGTTGTGGCAGCGGTATTGCTCATGAAATTTGATAGGGTTACAGTAAGTAAACTAAAAAGTATCAATAAGATATACCAGTTAAAATCAAAAGTACTTATGTGGGCTATAAAATACAAAGCGAGGTTTTGCTCCTGTATTGCTATGCCCAAGCTCAATCCGCCGGCTACAAGCATCAAGGTGTCCCAGGGGAGGCTTCTCACGTCATCTGCATCAATAATTCCCAGCATTGTTAAAACCACAATGGGGATACCTGACACAGCGGCTACTGGAATATTGGTCCATTGAGAGGTCAGCCACAGGGTTATGGTGGTCAATAAGACAAGAAGCACTATCCTTTTCTGTGTTTTCTCTTCCCTGCTGATTACTGTTTTTGTATCCAATGTTTTTATAAAATCCAGCGAGATGGTTTCATTTTTTAAATCATATTTGCTTACGAGCAGTTTCCAAGCCAGAAAAGTAAGTAAAAGCGCAACGGGAACGCCCACGCTCATCCATTGTAAAAAACTTATTTTTAGGCCCACGGCTTCCAGTGCTCCAACGGCAATGGCATTGGGTGCTGAGCCTATTATTGTTCCCATTCCACCTATGGCAGCTGCCGTGGGGATACCTAATAAAAATACTTTTTTAATTGAGTTTTTTTCAAAAGCGGCAAATAACGGCGTCACCGTGCCAAGCATCATGGCGGTTGTAGCGGTATTGCTCATGACCATGGAGAGAATAGCGGTTATAAACATCAACCCCAATATGACATGCTTGGTTTTGTTGCCAAATTTTGGAGCAGCGATAGTGAGTAATTGTATGTCAAGCCGGGTTTTCTTCATGCCTTCCGCCAGGAAAAAACCTCCAAGTAATAACCACATTACCCCGTCTGACCAGGTTTGGACATATTGTTGTACATTCATTGTATCTTCCTGTCCCATAAAAAAGATAAGAAAACCCACAATAAATATCCCCACGGCAAAGGGTGGTATGGCCTCAGTAAACCAGAGCATTATTGAAAAAAACAGTAAAAACAAGACCAGAGTTTGCGTTTTTACAAAATCAGCATCCCTAAGAAAGAATGTAAGGGCTAGAGCTACAAGAACGCATAAAACAAACATGCCAATTTTAGTCTCCCGGGCATATTTAAATGGATACCCTGCAATTTTTTTTAAAGAATAACTTCTGGAGTCTGACATCTTTTTATCTTAAATATCAAAATTAAAACTTAATTATTTCATATAAAATGACATCTGGCATTTCTTGTGCTTTCTTTCCTGTTTTTTCTCAATAATATCGTTAATTTTGTGCTTTTGGAAGAGAACCCTTCCCGGTACCCAAATTAATACTTTTTTTTAAACTTTTTAAATTTTAATATCATGCTTACAGAAGAAAAAATGACCTCAAAACACGCGATGGCGCTAGAAGAAAAATATGGTGCACACAATTATCATCCACTGCCCGTGGTATTGAAAAAAGGAAGAGGTGTGTATGTCTGGGATATGGAAGATAAAAAATACTATGATTTTCTCTCAGCATATTCAGCAGTAAACCAAGGGCATTGCCATCCTAAGATTGTTAAGGCAATGCAAGAGCAGGCTGAGACCTTGACCCTTACATCCAGGGCATTTTACAATGATATGTTGGGTCCGTTTGAAAAATACATTACAGAATATTTCAAGTTTGATAAAATACTGCCCATGAATACGGGTGCAGAAGCTGTGGAAACCGCAATTAAAATCGCCAGGAAATGGGCGTATGAAGTAAAAGGAGTGGAGGAGAAAGAGGCACAGATTATTGTTTGCGAAAACAATTTTCACGGAAGAACCACAACCGTCATTTCTTTTTCCAATGATGAAAACGCCAGGAAAAACTTCGGTCCATTTACACCGGGGTTTATAAAAATACCTTACGACGATATCGAAGCATTGGAAGTAGCCTTAAAAAGCTCCAAAAATATAGCAGGATTTCTTGTAGAACCTATTCAGGGAGAGGCAGGTGTCTATACTCCTGCAGATGACTATATGCAAAAAGCTAAAGCATTATGTAATGCACACAATGTGCTATTTATGGCAGATGAAATACAAACCGGCATAGCCCGCACAGGTGCTTTACTTGCCGTTTGCGGTAATTGTACTTGTGAAGGACATTGCGAGCGTCAGGAGACTTATAGCAGACCTGACCTTTTGATTTTAGGTAAAGCACTTTCAGGGGGTGCATATCCTGTTTCTGCTGTATTGGCAGATGATGCCATTATGAATGTGATTAAACCCGGACAACACGGTTCTACTTTTGGTGGTAACCCGGTTGCAGCAGCAGTGGGCATGGCAGCACTGCAAGTAGTGGAAGAAGAAAGCCTGGCACAAAACGCACGGGAACTGGGAAACCTTTTCCGAAGTGAAATTCAAAAATATGTAGATAAAAGCTCTATAGTTTCCTTAGTGCGTGGCAGGGGATTATTAAATGCAATAGTTATCAATGACGATCAAAACAGCTCGACAGCCTGGGATATGTGTTTAAGACTCAGGGATAATGGTTTGCTCGCAAAACCCACGCATGGCAATATCATCAGGTTTGCGCCGCCTTTGGTAATGAATAAAGAACAACTACTGGATTGTGTCTCCATAATTATAAAGACACTGCAAGAGTTTGAAAAATAAAAAAAAACGCCCTCCAGGGCGTTTTTACTTTAACGGAGCTACATTTAATAATTCATCGAACTAAATATTACAGCACCAAATAAGATTAAAATAAGTAGATTAAGAGCAAGTAAAATTGCATACCAGATTAATATAGCTTTAGCCCAGTTTACTTTGTTAACATTGGTTTCACTCCCGAATGCCCAAACAAAAAGCATAATCAAACCCACTAATGGGATTGCAGTGATAAGGATGGTAATTACCCAGTCAGAAACTTTCATGGCTTGGTGTTGGTGTTGGTTGGTTAAATCTTCCATAAGGTAAAATTAGTTTTAGTTAGTATGTTAAATATAATAAATTAAACCATAGCTAGAAATATTACTAAATTTGTTTTGAAAAGTACATTTAGGATTATGAACTCATCTTGACTTTTTTCAATTAGTTAAAAAATTGCTCTTTTGAGTCTGCTTTTCGTCTTTTTCTCCTTACATATCTCTGCTATGCAACTCAAAAAAGTGTTCAATCAGATTCAAAATAGCTAATTTTCACTTCAATCAAAAAAGTCAAGATGAGTTCAATGCTACAGGCAAACGGCAAGGAATAAGGGATATTTAAATTTTTTTAGCGAAAAGTATAGGTATAAAAAAAGCGGCTGTAAGGCCGCTTTTTGTTTTGGGATGGGAAAGAATTACATGCCATATTCACGCATCATTTCTTCCTGCATGCCTGAATATCCTATGGTAACCATGAAATAAATAGTTACAAGTAGGTATATTGCGCTCAATATAACACCTATGATAGAAAGAATTTTTCCGGTTTTTACATTGCTGTACCCGGTGTATAATTCAGGGTTCGCCATATAGAGATCTGTTGCTTTCTTGGCCATTACAATTGCAATGATACCAAATATCAATCCCAGAACACCATAGCAGCAACAGGTTACAATAGATAAAATTCCAAAGATTAAAATTAGTGTCGAATTAGGTAGAGTTTGTTTTTCCATGTTTTATATTTAGTTGGTTAGGTATTAAAATATTTGTAATTGAAAATTCCTAAAAATTGATTTAAGTAGACCGATTAATTTAAAAAATCTAGCCAAACATTTTGTAAAAATAACTTATCAATACTACAACCACGGTAACAGATATCAATCCTACTTTAATTATAAAATCATATTTAAATTTTGTAAAGAAGTTAAATAGGAGAAAAAGCAAAAGTAGAAACATAAGATAAATAGCAGGGTATATGTGAAAAGCACCTGCAAAATCACCCCTAAAAAAAAGGACTGTGGCACGTTGTATGCCACAGCCCAAACATTCTAGACCGAATAATTCTTTATTTAAACACGGTAACATATAGTCTTCCATGCTGTAAAAATAGAAAAGAAAATTTAATTTTTGTTGTGAACCGTTACTTTATAATCCACTACCAGATCATCTACTGTAGTTAGTACCACCATATAAACACCACTGCTTAAATTAGCTGTAGAAAAGGAGTAGCTTCGTTGCATACCTAAATTCTTTTCTTCTATAACTTTTTTACCGCTCATATCAAAAACCCAAGCAGTTTTAATGTCTATTACATCAGGATTATATACTTCTAGTTGGGAAAGACGGTTGTTTTGGAAGAAATCAATATTCATTTCAGCGATTTTGGTAGGGATATTATCATCCTGAATTCCTCTACGGAAAACAATAAAAAATCGGTTTGTAATAGTTCCTGCGCCACCGCTGTAATTAATGGTAGCGTCATCATTAAGACCCAGTCTCTGGTAATGGTTGTTTTGGAGGTCAAATAAATACATATTGTTTGTAAAATTGTGTGCCTCCACCACTTTTACTTTAAAGCTGTTTGCGCCGTTTTTGGTTTTTATACCTAACGGAATCACATCATATTCATCAAAAGGACGGGTTTGTATAACAAATGGTGCTGTTAGGTCTTCCAACTTCCAGAACGCATCGCCTGCAGGTATTACCAGCGGGTGTCTGCTGTCATAGCCTCTGTCTTCCCCTTTGGTACTTTCTTCTGCAAACATCATAACCATATCCCTGGCATAAGAATCATTTACTTCCACGCTAAAACGCAGGGTAGGATATACATATTCCGGTGCAGGTGGTGGTACAACCACACCTCCAGAAGAGGCAGATAAAGAAGATGCGCCGGGGTTTCTGAAAATGCTATAGGCACTAGTAGATTGTGGTACATAAACGCGCATGCTGTTGGTAAAATTAGCGGTTCCAGGTGCAATACCTCTTACCATGAACCCTTGTCCTATGGGGGCAAATCGGCGCTGTATTGAATCTCCTAACATGCCTGTAGGAAGCCCAACAGGAACGCCGGACCCATTATACATTAGATAAACAGGACGAGCAACTGTTCCTGAAGTACCACCTTCGGGTATTGTAATACCACCAGCAGGCTGCCAGGAACCATAACCACCTTCATAAGCGTTTATATAATGAGAGTTTGTTTCCCTGTTTTGGTCCCAGTAAAAAGCGGAACCTAAAATATTATTATTTGAAGGATGCATCAAAAATGCTTCCATATCCAAAGCTGAAGGATATGGATTTCCGGTAAGGGTTTCCTGAGGAGCTGAAGTCGTTCCTGCTACAACTACAGATATATTTCCATCATTGGGTCTTCCACGAAAGTCGTATAATTGGTCATGTGCAACTGCTGCAGCTCCCGTTGTTCCGGTTCCTTTCATGGTGAAACCTTGTCCAGCAGCAAGACTATTCACATTTCCAATATATATCCAGTTACCATAGCCACTCATTGCGCGCATGGTATAAATCCAACGGGATGAAACTCGCAGGTTGGTACCAAATGTTGAGCCACTAGGAATACCATTTAGCCCGCCAATACTAACTTGTTGCAAACTATGAGTAACGTGTGGTGTGGTTTGCTGGTCTTGAACATCAAAAATTCTTGCAATACCTGCATTGGTATTTCCAGTAGTAGCATTTGCGACTCCTACAGGCGATGCCCAGTAGTTATAGTCAAAAGCATTAGCATAGCCTCGCTGCCATACAGAAAGTTTTCCGGTACCTGTATTTAAAGAAGCTGCTTTATCTCCCTGAATAAGCTGTGCATCCCCACGCAGGTATATGCTGGCATTGGTTGTAGCGTCATTTGTATTGTTTACTAAACTCACATCCTGATGTACATAAAGAACGACATCATTTGCATAGACATAGGAGTCAGTTGATGAACTGGGATTAGGTTGCACATGCAATTGTGCAATTAGCGAACTTGAAAACAGCAATAGGGTTGCTGAAAGTAGTAGGTGTTTCATAATTTTTTCTTTTAAAAAGACAGTAGTTTGGGGTCTATCTGCGGTTATAACAACCAAATGTACAATTATTTTTTAAATTATGTTAAAAAAAATTAAAAATTATTTCTTTTAGATTGTTGATACATAGTGTGCTATTGCGTTTGTTTAAGTGTATTTTCAGGATAATTCTAACATGGTTATAAGGCATTATAATCCATTTAAGAGCATTAAACCCATTAGGTTTTTTTATTTATTCTAAATTACCCCTACATTTGTTGAAATCCTTGAAATGAAATTCAAAAAAGGCGATACGGTTAGTGTTTTAGACGAAGCTATGGAAGGGGTCATTGTAAGTATTGTTTCCGATAAGATTCAGGTGCTTACAAAAGATGGTTTCACCATTGTCTATGAGGAAAAGGATCTCATAAAAATGGAAAATACCAAAGAACTTTCTGGGAATCCCGGTATTTCCATGCGGGAAGTTATCCGTGAAAAGGAAACCCCCAAACGAAAAAACACCACAGCACCTCCCAGAAAAGAACGTTTACAACCCGCAATGGAAGTAGACCTGCATATTCACCAATTGATAAATTCCACTAAAGGGATGGACAATTATGATATGCTTTCCTTACAACTGGATACCGCTAAACGACAACTGGATTTTGCGGTGCAGAAAAGGATACAGCGTGTGGTCTTTATTCACGGGGTTGGGGAAGGGGTGCTTCGCACAGAGTTGGAATATCTGTTTAGACGCTATGAAAATTTAAAATTCTATGATGCAGATTACCAGAAATACGGCAGGGGAGCCACCGAAGTGTATTTCTTTCAAAACCCCAAAGTTTAAAACAACCTGTTTTTTAATTAACAGGTGTTTCTACCGTACCTAGCTCCAGGGTTTCCTGAGTTATACTTTCATTCTCACTTTCCAATCGCAGGTTTTGCAATAAAATATTTGTGGAATAGGCAACTATAGAATCTGTTTGCGTGCCTGAGGTGGTAACAAAAAAAATAGGTTCTGTAGTTACAATGGCATTGCCTTGTACGCTGGTATAGTTTAATGCAACTTCAGGCGAAGTGGGGGGCACAGAACTACAAAAATAAGCGGATGTTATTTCACCGTTGTATGTTCTGTAATTTACTACATTTCCAGTGGTACTAAGGTTATAATTTCTAACATCTGCGCTTTGCAAAATGGAGTCTTGCGTATTTAATTGTAAAGAGAGCGTTTCCAAGTTTACAGTGTTGATTTTAAAAAAAACATATTGCCCTATAGTACCACATCGCTGCAAAGCAATGTCGTCAAAATCAAAAGAGGTAACAATAATATCACCATCATCGCAAGAGTGCAGGGTTACCAAAAAAAGGCAAAAGATAAAAAAACGTTTCATAAGTTGTGGTGTCTTCGACAAAAGTAATAGTTTTGCAAAACTTATTACGGAACGAAAACCAAATAATTTTATTTAATCTATTTTTGTGCCCATGAAGCGAGTATATTTTGATAGTGCAGCTACTACACAACTACGGGAGGAAGTCATAGACAGAATAACCGAAGTTATGAAAACAGATTACGGTAACCCTTCATCCACACATGCTTATGGGAGAACCTCTAAAGCTATTATTGAAAATACCCGTAAAACAATTGCAAGCATTCTTAATGTTTCCGCCGGGGAGATTATTTTCACCTCAGGAGGTACTGAGGCAGATAATCTGGTAATTCTTAGCTGTGTAAGAGATTTAGGAGTAAAACGCATTATTTCGTCCCGCATTGAACATCATGCGGTTTTACACACATTAGAACAAGTACACAAAAATTACCATACGCATATTGACTTTGTTCACTTAGATGCTGGCGGTTGTGTAGATTATGAACATTTAGAGATTTTGCTTCAGCAATCAGATGTTAAAACCCTGGTAAGTTTAATGCACGTAAATAATGAGATAGGTACTATTCTAGATTTGGATCGTGTTGCAAAACTTTGTAAAGCAAACAATGCACTTTTTCATTCCGATACGGTTCAATCTATTGGGCATTACCATCTCGATCTTGGAAAAATCCCTGTGGATTTTACAGCGGTTGCCGCACACAAATTTCATGGCCCCAAAGGAGTTGGTTTTGCTTTCGTTAGAAAAAACAGTGGATTGCAGGCATTGATTTATGGCGGGGAACAGGAGCGTGGTTTGCGTGCAGGTACTGAATCTGTACATAATATAGCAGGAATGGAAACTGCTATTAAAATTGCTTACGAGCGATTAGACATAGAAAAAACTTACATAACCGAGTTAAAAAACTATTTTATTCAGGAATTAAAAATCAACATTCCGGGAGTTAAATTTAATGCTTCTTGCACTGATGCTGAGAAAAGTACCTATACTTTAATAAATGTATGTCTGCCGGTTTCTTCGGAAAAATCATTGTTGTTATTATTCCAGTTGGATTTAAAAGGAATTGCCTGCTCTAAAGGCAGCGCCTGTCAAAGCGGAAGCGATAAAGGTTCCCACGTGCTAGAAGCCATACTCAACGAAGAAGATCGCAAAAAACCCTCTATTCGTTTTTCATTTTCATCTTTTAACACTAAAGAAGAAGTGGATTATGTAGTAGGGGTTTTGAAGGATTTTATTGTTGCTTAGTTTTGTTTAAATTTCATTTCAAAGTTCAAAGTTCAAAGTTCAAAAGTTCAGAATAGATAATAGAGTAAATAATCAGCCAAAGGCCGTTGTTTTGACCCCTATAAAACAAGAGTATTCTTTTAAATTTCGTTAGTTAAATTATGCGGTTAATTTATTCATTAAAATTAAGTGTTTGTCTTGGTTCCATTTTTCCATT
>Ga0209284_10004550_pt1 | contig 15444 bp, 14 predicted proteins | sample FRY03_FD_187211 | JGI IMG/M metagenome (GOLD analysis project Ga0209284, IMG submission 187211) | Freshwater microbial communities from Lake Fryxell liftoff mats and glacier meltwater in Antarctica - FRY-03 (SPAdes) (version 2) | ecosystem: Environmental > Aquatic > Freshwater > Ice > Glacier... | reverse complement strand
GCGCGTCGAGATGGCGACTGCCTCCGATATAAGCATGTCGGGATCCTTCGAGCGTGAACCCTCCGAGTACCACGGCCGCTTGACCTTCTCCGTTTTCGAAACATACAAACTCAGAGACCGTGAGGTTGGCACTCCGAGCGCGTGCATGTGCTCCTGTGCCAGAAACTCGCGGACACTCGACCGCAAGATGGCGCGACCGTCTGCGCCACGGCAGTAAGGCGTCCGGCCCCCACCTTTCAACTGCATTTCCCAGCGTTGACCGTTGATGACGGCCTCAAGCACGGAAACTGCGCGACCGTCGCCGTACCCGTTGCCGGTTTGAAATGGGCACTGCTGGTAGTATTCGGTGCCGAAGATGGAAAGCGCGTAACCAGATGCCCAACCGACCTTGCGCATCGACTCCGGAACTTGCGAGATGTCGCCGGAGAACATACGGACGAAGTCGGCCGACTGTGCCATGCTGTCGGCGAAGCCAAGTTCGCGAAAAAAGTTTTTACTGTGTGCGATGTACTCGGGGTCTTTGATTGGCGTGGGATTGACGGGGACATAGTGGCCCATAAAAACTTCTCGCGGCGCATGGTCGGCCCCGTTTGCTTTCGCTTCAGGATCACAGTTGAGCGTGTCCATGAGCGAGTAGTTTGCCAACTTTGCGAGATCATCGAGGGTCGCGACGGTTGGGGAGGTTTTCTGGGATATTCGATTTGTCATAGGGGCACCTCAAAATCCGCAGTGGTTAAGCTTCGCTTGAACCTGCGGCGTGAAATGCGCGAGCCATTTACTCAATGGCATCACGCACTGTTACTTCAAAGCCATCATATAGTTTATCAACCAGGTCTTCCGTTTACTTGAAAAAGTAGTCGCCAACGGCCTATCGATACAGTGCCTTGCACCGTTGGTCCTGCATTCGTGCTCGGTGAGTTCGCGGTTGCCTTCGATCATCAGAAATCTAGCGGCCCAACAGGTTATTCGTTTGCGAAAACCTATCTCCGGCGACGACGAGTCGCAGGAAGGGGAGTAATGGTTACGGAATTAGTCTAGTAGCATAGTAGGACGAAGAGAAAAATCCCGTCAAGAAAAAAGATAGAATTATCAAAGGCGACTGCATGGCCGGTCCATATCAGACCGGTATAAGAGTGAATAAGGTTTACCTAACTGATGCTTTCATTATGGTTAAAACCGCTGCCCCGGATTCTGAACTCAACCGCTTCCAAAGCTCAAATACCATGGTAAATTCACCTGTTAAATTGCTTGCACCGGTTGCGTTATTATGTGGATGCAAACCATTACTAAATATAGAGTTAGGGATTTTATTCGAGTCCATCAGCACCCATTTTTGATTTGTGTAATTCCTCGGTAATTCTAGCTGAAACGCTGGAATCCTCGACCTTTTTAATCAATTCTTGAACTATGGCGAATGCCTGCGAACCGCCACAATGTGTGTTAAAATGTGTGATTTCAGCAACCATTGTGGTGCTTCTTGTGTCATCTAATTTTGGTACTAAAAGGTCCCTTTGAGCGATAATTTGCTTGAGGTAATTAAAGGGACCAGATATATGCCCTTGCTTAATTGGTTGAGGACTCCATTAAACCCAGACTTTTGATGTTCAGAAGTTTCTCGCTTTCTTTTTAAGTATTTCTATCTTTGTTCATTATTCTTAACATTTGGATGTTGGATTGGTTCAGTTGGTGCAAGTTGTTAGTTGCAAGAATTGCCATTGTTAACATTTGAGCCATTAAAAAAACTATTGCGCCTAAAAAACCACCAAACAAAACGACTAATGCTGAACCTAATGGTACACCATTTCTGACCTGTTCCTTGTCGGCGTTTATAAGAAGGCCAATGAATGCGAAAACAGCACCAACGATCAATAAGACACCTCCAAGATTATAGGCATTAACTACAAATTCTATAAACGAATAGGCTGGAGGCGGAAGAATATTGTTATTAGGTAAAACTTTATTATCAAACTGACTAATAGCGTTAACCGGTTCCTTGCTTGGGCCAGTATTTACTTCCTGCACATCTGGAATTTCCTCTTGTTCAGATGTAACTGTGCCAAATACAAGGTTGCGAATTCGCCCTGCGGGCATCTACCGATCTGAGTTTTCTGGAGGCACCATATCTGTTCAGACAACTTGCCCATTTTTGCAAGGGTCGCCAATTCAGAACCGCTCATCGGGCCAAACTCTCTACCCCTAATCTGACAAAAATACTGTAAAGCCATTCTTTACCTCTAGTATTTCTACTTTTAATATCACTAAATTAAGCTTAGTTTATATAGGTGCTGGGTTAAAGAATAATGTGGTAAAAACTAAGAGATTAAACTTGGGGCCAACAAAACCAAACCGTAAGTAGTAAAGCAGTAATTAAGAAGTCCTCGCACAACGAAACCCACTATCGTCGCTCTAGTAAGTAGGAGCAACGCTGTTGGCTAAGCGAGTATCCTCGTACATCACCGCTGAAAGAACCGCCACGAAGGCCGGGATTAAAAAGCTTTTACACTCGTACCTGCAAGTGCAGAGAAATTTTTTCCCCCGAAACCCCTGACGCTTAGTTGGACCAGATTTCGTTTGCTTGGTATATTTTGATAATCAAAAAAATGGTCTTCTCCAGAAATACCGCAACCATTGTAAGGCAATGGCTACACTTTTAGAATCTCACAGAAATTCAATATTAAACGAGGGGTTATCGCCCTTAGGTTTGCTGATTGCTTTTTTTCAAAGAAATGCTTCAGCGAATTTACTGCTTGATAATTTAAATTGATGTGCCATTAGGCACTGCCAACCGCTATTCCAGTGTTAAGGATTACAAAAATTATTAATTACCAGACAAACCGCGCTTTATAGTTTACGAATGGTAAAGTCTGGATTAAAATCACTTTCAGTAAAATCATCCAACCTCTTGCAGTCGAAGTCTTCCGAAAAAGCTGCATCTAATCCTGTTGTAAGGTTCAAACTAGGAGCAAACATTATGCGATTCTTAATAGCGTTAATCTGGTGCGGAATTGTTTTTGGAACAACTAGTGAAATTTCAGCTCAACAGGCCAACCCTCGCTACTTCTTGATTGGTAATTCCCTCACTTGGGACACAATTCCTGCAAAATTAGATGGTAATGTTCAGTGGCATATCGACTGTGGCGTTGCACTACCAACCATCTTCGCTAAACCAGAAACACCCTGCGTAAAATCTTCGACACTCTGGCCCAAGGCGTTCAAGGAAAACCAGTACGATGTAATAGTTGTTCAACCACATTATGGCTCAACCCTTACTCAGGATGTTGAAACTATTTCAACTTGGATGAAGCTTCAACCTAAAGCAGTGTTCGTAATTCATTCTGGTTGGGCTTGGCACACTAAGCGTGCGCAGGAATATGCAAGCCTCGCCACGCCAGACCAAATGGCGCACAGTCCCATTTATCTAAGAGCATTAGTCGTTGAACTAAATCGGCAAAACCCTGGAAGGGAACTCCGCCAAACTCTCGCCCAAAATTTGTTGGCACAAATTGCTGAAGATATCGATGCCGGAAAAGCCCCTCTTAAAAACATTGCGGAATTGTACCGCGACGATATTCATATGACCCATGACCACGGGAAGTATCTTATGCACAACGCTATGAGGCGAGCATTAGGTCAACCGCCATCGGCTGCAGGATTCGAAAAGCTCAACCCAGACCTTAAGCAATACCTCGATTCCGTTCTCTCGCTGCTAGATACCATCCCAACCGATCGAATTATCATTGAACAAATTTTTTCCACCAAGTATACAGGCGACCGATCAGCACTCGTTGCCAAGATATCCGATAACAAATTAAAAACTAAGCTTACCGCCCTCTTGCCAGACACCGAACAAGCCCTCAAGAATTGGGGGAGCACCCTTATCTTAAATTCTCAGGTTGAACAAGTTGGCGGAAAATTGATTTGTTCTCCAAATGCTCCACATTGGTTATATCTTGCAACTGGAGACCGCGGCAACGATTTCTTTAATTTTCCTTCCGCTGTCGATCTATATAACGGCAATAACCCACTTAAAGGTAAAGGCGGCCGGAACGAAAAAGTCTCTAATCATTGGCTTAAAAACCTTGCCGAGGCTACTACTCTTCGCAGAATTGATTTAGCTAACTGCGCTATAACAAACAATGGGTTACAGCACCTTAGCAAGTTGACGAACCTAAAAGAATTGAACCTTACCCTTTCCCCTATTAACGACGATGCCTTGGTGCATCTTGCCGGATTAACAGATTTACGCACACTTGGACTGGCATCGACCCAGTGCACCGGCACAGGTTTTGTTCACCTCAAAAATCTAAAAAAACTGGAAAGCGTCAACTTCCATTTCACGCCTCTTAACGATAACGGTTTACAAGCTATCTCTCAAGTTTCCATCTCGGGCCGTTTATGGTTTGCACACACCCATTTTACCGATGCTGGGGCTATGAACCTAAGCAACCTTACGCAACTCAAACGGTGTGGTATTGGCAGTAATGATAAGGCAAGTTCTGGGGAAGCCGTGGCTGCTCTTATAAAATTACCTTTAGAAGAACTCTCCTTGCTAGACAATCAAGCAAATTCTATCGGCTTAGCTTATGCAACAAAGATTGTAACCCTCCGCAGCCTTGACCTTTCACACGCTCCAACTATCACCAATGAATCGATGCGCCTAGTCAGCCAGATGCCAGCATTAGAAGAATTTAAACTGGGCAGCGCCAAAATAGACGATGAGGGATTGATGGAGCTTGCAGCATCGAAGTCACTTAAGAAGATAACGCTTATTGGAGTGAAACTCGTTACTCCTACCGGGCTCGAAAAACTTCGCAAGGCACGGCCTACTCTTCAAGTCGAACAAAAATAAGAATCAATCTCGTAATAAGATTGTTCTCCATAAATCATTTCATCTTTGTTCTTGGCTTTTTACTGTTAACCCAAACAGCACCGCAAAGCGGAGTTGCAAAAACTTTCAGAGTTCGAAACGGCAGTACAAAGTTTAGATAGCGTTATTTCTTGGTGCGGTAAGATGTGCGAGATCGACATAGTATACATCGGGGTCGGTCTTGTCTATAAATACCCTGATTTTCTTGCCCGCTAAAATGATTGAAGGATCAAACCAAACATTATTACTTTTGAATAGGTGGAGTTCGGAAGAAAATGGATTTTGCCACTGAGTCAGAACTCTGAACGGGTGATTGCCCTTGACTAAAATTGTGGTGTCGAGCTCAACACCTTTGAACTCGGTGATTACTAATGTTCCATTTTTCATTAAGAATTCTTCTTGGCGGCTTCTGGTTGTTTTCATAGGTTTGGCAAAAATAATTGCGAACCCAATCAAAGAGAATACCAAACCCATTACACCTAAGATAAATGAAACACCCCAAAGGGAAAAGAAGCTATTAATTTGTGCCTTTTGTGGATTTTCTGGTCGGTATAAAACCTCAACTTTTTGACCTATTGCATAACTTGGCGGATTGCTACTAACGGCTGAGATAAATTCAATTGATTCATTATTTTGGTTAATAAAGCGAACAACGGGTGTGTAAGTTATGGAATTATTATTATTAGCTCGAGACTGGTTTAATTTAACCACAGTACCTTCTGCGTTTGTAGACCCATTGAGAAATGAACTAGTGCTTCTAAAAGTGAAGAACGAGCCCAAAAGGAGGCCGATGCCAACCAAGATGAATATAAATTTAAAAATGTATATTTTAATCATTTTTTGATCCCGAATGTGTTTGCGCTATACTTAACAAGCTTAGCTACTGCAACCGCCGAATGGTTACAAGCATAGCCAAAGAACCAAATGCCGTAAACGGGATTAGCCCATCAGATTCTATAAATATTAGAATAAGCCCGTCAATTAAAAGTTAAAATTATAAATGGCGATTGCAATAGGTCCGTAGTTCGTAACCGGGGGCACGGCGTGAGAGGTTTACGGCTTACTTGCTTGGCTTGAGCAGTTTTATCATTGCTTCTCCCATTCCTAGGCCGACATCCATATAGACCTCGGCCTTGCCACCGTAGTGGCCGTTGCCGCTGCCACCCTGAGCCATCGGGTTCGTGTAGATGGTCGCAACATTCCCTTTGAATTCTGGGTACTTGCCGCTGGTGCCATCCACGGCGAGATGTCCCTCAAGAACCAACCCGCCCGGACCGGTACTGCCTTTCACGGCCTCGCCCAAGGTGCCGCAGACGAACTTCGCGTTGGGTGCATTGAATTCTTTCCGCAGCGCCTTGATGAATGCTACGAGGTTCTTTTCATAATGGGAGGAATGTCCAGCGTTACCAGCATCCCTCTCGCCTTGCCAAAAGAAGAAGCCCGCGACTTCATATCCCTTCGCGCCTGGGTAATGCTTTTCGAGATCGGCCAACGCCTTCTTTGCATCGCCGATGTCTGAATCCCACTGCTTGCCAGCATACCAATCAATGGGCTTGCCATTTTTGTCCACCCAAGGAGCCGGTTCGGTTTTAAGCCCCTTAGCCGAGTCCATTTCCCAGAACTCGGGTTTGTCCTTGTAGCCGGCGTAGACCAGCTTCTTTTCGACGCCCGCTTTGTCCTTAGCGACAAACTCGCGACGATCGCTTCCCGGCGGCAGCAGGTCCCATCCCAGAGCCCGGTTGCCGATGCACGCTTTGAGAATCATCACCGGCGCATCGATCGCATTTCCCAGCGGATGGCCGATCCCATATTCAGGGCCGAGATTGCCTCCTGCGACAGTCATCCATTCATTTCGGAGGGGGCCTCGGCCAGACATATATTGCACAAAGCGGACATCCTTCCTCACCGTCCAAGCCCCCGCATCATCCACCAAATATTGATATTTCTTCTTCACCTTGACAGCGTGCTCCAAAGAAATGTCGCCACCTTTCACTTTGCCGAGGCCGACCATGTTGGACTGGCCTAGCAGAATGAAAACCTGAACCGGCTTGGTCATGTCGGCTGGCTTGCCGTCGGGGTTGGGCAGCGCATCGTTGACGCCCTTTGACTTGGGCACCGTATTTTGCGCTGACACCTCAAAGGCTAGGCTAGCTAGAAGAAATAACCCAAGCAAGAAACCAAAAATCTTCGCAGGTTTAATCATCGCATTACTTCCGTTCTTGAAGTTGGTGAGGTCAAAACTGGGGGTGCCAGTCTGATACTTTTCTTTCGCAAAATTAATAATAGTATTGCGATGGTTGCTCGTCAACACATAACCAAATTTACCGCTTGGGTTACGGTCGCCTAACAGTAATTCGTATGCTCAAGCAATCTTGGTGAAATTTGCGCCCTGCCCAAAATATCTTTGTCAACGACAAGTTATGGAACTGGGCATACTGATTAAAGAATTAATCTATTAGCAAAGTATGACGATAAGAAAGGGATGGTTATAAAAAAGATAATTACAAATTTCTTTGGTGAAGTTTATATGCAAAAATGAAGCTAGAAAAGAAGACTGCTATCATTACTAGCTTCAAACTTAAAATTGGCGTAGTTGCCTGTAAGTTTATTTCGAGAGAATGAAGTCTTTTTCGTTCTTACCCGATTTTATTTCTAGTTTAAGCTCTGTTGAATTTTCATTACTATAAATGGGAGGTAATAATTCTTCGCCGGCCTGCATTACCCAATCTGCTTTTGGGTCATCATACATTTTCATTTTTTTTGATTCTTTTGGAGCTTTGATTAGGACCTTAGCTGAACCAACAGGAACATTTTGCACGAAGTATTTTCCTTTGTCGATCATACCACCCGAGGTTGGCCCTTTTCCATCAGTTGAAAGAAATACAATTGAACCATGCTCAATGGATTTTCCATCATAAGTTACGATACCTGAAACCTCACCGTTTTTAGAACCAGTACATCCTAGTAAAAAAATAGCCAAAATAAACAGGATGGTTGCTTTTTTTATGAGCATTGTTGCCTCAAGATTATTGGTTGGGAAGAACTTCATCGCCATCCATCGTGCCCAAAGCTCGCCAAAGGGCCTGTGAAACACTGTTGGCAAAAAAGCGGACGCTTCCATCACCTAGCGTTGCATTTACTCCCCCGGTATGGTTACTTCTAGCTGCATTTTGGGCTTGATTACCATTGACCGATGGCATCCGAATTGGATCAGTGGTTACAGAATAGAATACGAGGGTGTCTGGTACTGAAGAGTTTGGGGTGTTTATGGTCATAAAGCTAAAGCAACCACGGTCGTCGTTCATAATGTCTCCGCGGATATCAAACGCAGTGTTTGGCGCCATTAACCGTTCAGAAAGTAGCAAAGTGTTTGATATGCCATCGGTAATTTTTGAAAGCGTAACTTTAGTGGGGGTGCTGGAACCGTTCGAGTAGTTAAAAGGTGCGGTACCAGGTGTTACTGAAGGACCCGGATCGGTAGCATTTCCCCAATTAACCGCATAATTTCCACGGGCCCTTGTGTAGGGATCACCCTGCCAGTAGGCTGGCCCACCTCGGTCAGAGGGGCAAAGGTAAGCTGCAACTTGGGTAGCTATAAGGTTGGAGGTCGAGTTGTTAGCTGCGCCATTGGGCGCTTGATAAAAACCAACCGTATAGTTGTATTGACTGGCCAACGCTGTTTGCTCGATGAATGGCCATAAGAAAGGTACCCACGAAGTTCTGGGGGCTTTTAGGCTTCCAAACGGTATTTGTCCGCTCGTGTCGTGGAAACTTTGTATTGCTAATCCCCACTGCTTTAAATTGTTTTGGCATTTCATTCGGCTTGCAGCCTCTCGCACTTTTTGCACCGCAGGCAATAATAAACCAATTAGAATGGCAATGATTGCGATGACAACTAATAGCTCAATTAAAGTAAAACCAAAAGAAGATCGATTAGTGCGAGTGTACATAATTTTCAACTTTCAACCTTAGACCCAAAAAAGATAAAAAACCATAAGTTATTTCATGCTAAAAGTCAATAATTTGAAAATTTAAATTGATTAAAAAACCTCTTAGAAGAAAAGGAGGAGTTTTTTAGTTAAACATTGGTTTGTTTGCAGGGCATAAAATAAAGAAACACTTTCAGAAAATGTGTTTGCCACTTGACCAATTTTGTCTCTTTTACCAGTCCGTTTGTTCCTGCTGACTTTTCAATTTCTTTTTCGATTCTAATTTTCCTGAGTTCGACTTCTTGGCTATTCGCTTGGTGATGAATTAAGATTTTATTGCTTTGCCCTTCAATTCTTGCGCTTGAAGCTTGACCCAAAATGAGAAAAAGAATTGCGAAAAGAAGATTCATAAAACAAAGTTTTTCTAAATGTTTACAAGTGCTTTGCATCATCAATCCTTCGGGTTTAATAAAAACCTTCGTTAAACTTGCCCTCTATTTTATTAGTCGTTTCATAATTGAAATACTTGCCAATATTTTTGGATTAAATTTTACCCCTGGCTTTGCGAGTTCTGAAGATGATGAGTCAAGAAGTTTTTAAAGGGGGGTCGGTGGCTCCTCAGGAGCTACCGCTATCCCCTAGACTAAAATAAGTTAGACTAGAATCAGTTAGACTAGAATAGGTTAGACTAATTGGCACGGTGCTCAGGTGCCACCTGAGGGGCCTCCTGAGGAGGCTCGTGCGTGGCAATTAGATTGGGGTGAGGAGGCACCAGAGCAGCCTCCTCAGGTGGTTCGTGCGTGGCAATTAGATTGGGGTGAGGAGGCACCTGAGCAGCCTCCTCAGGTGGCTATGGCGATTTAAGGCATAAAGCACATTGTTGAAGTTTTTTTGGATCTTTTGCAAGAGGATTTGAAACAACAAAACGGGATAACCAAGTACCCAACTTTGATTAAAATCGCACAAATAAATAATCCAAACTTTAAACAAAAAGGCACAAATAATTTCTCTAACTTTAATCTAAATGGCACAAATAATTTCACCAGCTTTTTGAAAATTAAGCACCAGCCTCCTCAAAATTAAAACCCGCCAGCCCCAAATCGATAATAGTGGCTCTCGAGATTCTTGTGGTGCTTATTTAGTAATCTGAAAAAAAAAGAAAAATACAGCTCCACCTAGCGCAATAGATTGGCTTTTGGCCCACTTTTATAATTGGAGTTTTAAAAAGAAGAAGAGTTATAATACACCCCCCTGTTATTAATTAAGGGATGGGTGAGTTTTGGAGCCGCTGTTTCACCTGCAGTGATTATAAAAAACGAGCCTCTCCCTTTTGTTAGTGCCAGGCATTCCTCAGGGTGGAATTGCCGAGTGCCGATCTTTCTAAGTTGAAGCAGTTTGCCGTGGAGTAGCCAAGTTCACCGATGAGAGATGGCGGGTTGCTCAATCAGAGTGTTCTTGGAGAAGTTGGTGTTCATAATTTTGCCTCATCCACACGCTTTTGTACCAAGAGCCATTCGTCGGATACGCCTAGTTTCATCGCCCATTTGGCTACATACTCCCTATCCAGTTTATCCTGTAGTAACTTAATCATTCCAACAATATCGCGTAAGTGCTTGTCGCTGACGCCGCCACCAAGCTGAAAGAAAACCAGCTTGTTGACCAACACGCCTTCCGGGGAACCGAACCACGCCGACTTGTCTCCTTCGATGGCAATGCGACGGATGCGTCCAGCCTCGGTTCGGTTGAACTCCGAATCTGACGGGATAATCAAGTCTACTTTCAGACCCGATGAGGGGTGCAGGATATTGAATTGAAATCGCTTCACAATGGCGTCATGGGCTGCTATTTCGGACAGATAGTAATCGGGTGCAGGAAATGCCGCACACAGCGCCGGTATATCTTCCAATTGCAACTCGGCCACGATGTCTATATCGTTTGTGAACCGTGGTTCGCCATACACCATGCTGGCAAGTGAACCGACAATGCGATAGTGAATTTTTTGCGACTCGAAAAAATCTGCCACGATCTGCATCAGTTCGTGTGGTTGCAACTCAGATGGCTTCAAGGTCGATCACTCCGTGACTGATGCGGCGGATCAGTTCGCGATTCACTTGCCGCTCGGTCCATTCGGGATGGGATGTGCAAATCGACCCGCGAATCATCACGCGGGCAGATTGCCACATCCGCCCTGCGATCTGCAACCGTTGGAGAGGCGTTTTTTGTCGCAAGATGTCGGCCATTGCATCATCCATAATGTCGATCACTAGTTCTTTTCTCCCCTCAGGGCCCAAAGCGTGAGCGCTGATCCCTTTCCATCTGTACTTTCTGGTTCGGTTGTTACCCATTCAGTACAGAGTATTTTACGATAAGGAGAAGGGTTCAGCAATCAGCATTAAAAGCTGCTTTAGATTCCTTACCACAAAACAAACAATCGATATAATTTTTGGGGCTGTACCATCTAAGCGGGTCTGCTAGGATGGAATTATGTATGAAAGAACGAGCCGCCTAACGCCTCGCCAGCAAGGCAAGTTAATTGAACATTTTGTGCTGGGTGCCACGGCGCGTGCGACCTCACAAGTTGTCGATGTGAATGTGAAGACAGCAACGGCATTTTTCATGCGTCTGCGGCAGTTGATAGCCAGCAATCGGCCGAGTTATGAACTGTCGGGGGAGGTGGAAGCCGATGAGAGTTATTTCGGTAGTGTGCGTAAAGGAAAACGAGGTCGAGGTGCTGCGGGCAAAGTTGCCGTATTCGGCCTGCTGAAGCGGGGCGGCAAGGTTCATACGGCCATCATTGCGAATGCTAAAACCGAGACGCTGCTGCCAATCATTCACGAGAAGGTGACCCCCGATAGCATCGTATATACGGATTATTTCAGGGGCTATAATGCGCTCGATGTTTCTGACTTCCATCATCGGCGCGTTAATCACAGCAAACTGTTTGCCAAGGGTAAAAATCACATCAATGGCATCGAGAATTTCTGGAACCAGGCGAAGCGACACATGCGTAAATTTAACGGCATAAAACCGGAGAATTTTCATTGGTTTCTGAAGGAGTGCGAATGGCGCTTCAATGGAGGCAATCACCAACAGTTGCTAAAGCAGCTTAAATACTGGTATAAACACACTAAACATTAAACGCTAAGTGGTATAGCCCCTAAATTTATCTACCAAAATTTTAATCTTAAATTTGTAGGTTCGTCCAATTAATCAAAACCTGATGGAGTTTCGTATTTATAAATATACTTGGGTTAGATGGCACTTTTATAAAAAACAAAACTAGACTGTCATTCAAGCATATAGTTCTTAATAAAAGTAAGTTATTATTTGGAAGCTAGACTATTTAACTGAGTGATCTTAATTATCAATTATTTTGAAAATAATAATAGTGTTTTTTTGACCCTTTTTTATCTTAAAGGTCGCATTAATCAAAAGGCGATATTTTTAAACTTAGGTATAGGAGAAGTTATGAAGAAGCTGTATTTCTTATTAGTTTTGGCGAGTTTCAGTTTTTTGATAATGGGCTGCGGTGAAACTGCAGAACAAAAAGCTTTGCGGGAATTAGGTGAAGCAGCGAAAGAAGTAAAAAAAACGATGGAAAAGTTAAACAAATAAAACTTTCGGATCCTAAATTTTAGTAAGCAGGTGTTTTACGCTTTTACCACCAAGCTTGCTAAAACAAAATTTGGCACTGCGCCGATCTTGTGGAAAACAATGTTAATAGTGTACCTTTGCACCGTAACAACTAGACATTAGTATATGGGTGGTTACTTATCAATTAAATGATTGCAGCCAAAACAAATATATATATTTTGGCTAGTATAAAGTTAAATATCCGATTATCGTAAGCGTTTGGTGTAAAATATTTTTAAAACAAGGCAGTAGTTTTGGTCCAATTGTTCACCTTTTTGGGTCACTATTTATTCTTATTGGATCTTTTTTTGATGGTTTATTTGGGGGATTATCTTTTATTAAGATTTATCAGAAAGCGTAATTTTTCATAATTACTTGTTGTTTACTGTGAGGTCCTTATGCCCATAACAATGTCGTGTTCTAGTTGTTTTAAGAATTACTCTATCCCAGATGACAAAGCTCAAAAAAAACTTGCTTGTCCGGTTTGTAAGTCGATATTGGAATTAGGTCCAACAGTAAAAAAACCGCCTACAGGTATTAATGAACCGTTTTTTCCTCCCATCCCAAATGATAGCCTAAGTAATTCTAGCGAGATAAAAACTAAAACCAAATCAAAGCCAACGACTAAAAAAGGTGCTGGGGTATTCATAATCTTAGGCAGTTTAGGTGGTTTAGTGCTGGCTATAGCAGGCGCCGTTGGGTTTTATTTTTTTTATAAAAGTAGTAATGATCCTAAACCCCAAAGCCCAAAAAATGTAGTCAAAAAAGAAAGAAAAATAGATTTATCTACCATTGTTATAAAGGCAAGAAGTTCAGATCAAGTTTTTAAAGAGTTGTTGCCTTCCGCACTGTGGATTGTTGGCAATTTTGGCAGTGGAAGTGGGAGTTTGGTTCATGCCGAGCAAGGTTTGGTATTAACAAGTTTTTCGGTAATTGATAATGAAGATCGGTATTCAAAACCTACTGTTTTTTTTCCAGAACAAGTTGGTGCTAGTTTAGGCCTAGATCCTACCGAATATATCAAAGATAAAAATGTTAAAGGCTCAAAAGCGCGGGTTGTTTTTCGTGATGAAAGTCGCGACTTAGCTTTACTTAAAGTAGATTCTGTTCCTGCAAAAGCAGTCTCAGTTGCTCTATCAAAAAAAAGTCCAGAAATTGGAAGTAAAATTTACTCAATTGGAAGTTCTTTTGGAAATAATTATCTTTTAAGTTTAAATAAAGGGTCGTTGTGGCGGTTTTCTGCTTTGGATGTGCGTAAAGTTTTTTCACGCGATTTTTCCTATAAAAGTGGACAAAAAATAAGTTCTGTTATTGTTGAAACCCTTTCCTCTTCTGATTATGGAGACAGCGGCGGCCCTCTCGTTAACGATAGAGTTGAATTAGTTGGTGTAGCTTCTGGCTACTTGGCTACAAGTAAAAAAATTGGTCTCAATGTAGATATTACAGAGGTCCGTGGTTTTTTAAATGCATACTTTCGTAGTCAAGGTCAAGAATGGGTTGATGTGCGGCCATCTACGCCTGGTTTTATTGATTCAGATGAAAAACCTAAACCCCCAAGCTTTTGGTTAGAAGTTATGCAAGAAGGTGATAGTTCTCAAGTTGAAATTGCAAAAGCAATGCTTGTGCAATTTGGGCCAAAAGCATTACCTGAGTTAAGGGAATCCTTTAAAGATACAAGAAAAAATGTAAAATTGAGTGGATTAGAATGTGCGGCCCTAATGGGGGTTAAGGCATCTGGCCTAGTTCCTGAATTGCAGGAATTAATATCGGATGCGGATGACGAGATTCAAATAGCTTCTATTCGTGCAATTGGGGTTATTGGTCCCGGTGGTAAGGTTGCGGTTCCTTCCTTAATTAAAAATCTAACGGATGATAATAACGAAGTTCGCAAGGCGGTTGTTTCAACTTTGGGTAGATTTCAACCTTTTAATGAAAAAGATTTGCCTACTTTTTCAGCATTACTTACACATGAAGAACCATTAATCCGTGAATTTGCAATTCGAAGTATTTCTGAAATGAAGTTACCTTCTGATGATATTTACAAACTCATTCAGCCAAAATATCAAGATAAGATTGCAGAAGTTAGAGCTGTTGCTGTTCGGTCAAGTAAAGGATTAGCGAAGGCCTATAAGGAAAAGGTTATAGCTGAAGTTTTTAAACTTTCGGCTGATGAAAATGAGGATGTGAGGAATGAAGTAGCAGATTTATTAAGGGATGCAGGACCCTATACTTCCAAGGAAATGGAACCTTATGTTCAATATCTTGGCCCCCAATCCGATCCTAAATTAAGAAACCAGGCTGTAAAATTAATTACAGCAATTGATGGCGACTTAGCGGTTTATATTGATGGTTTTATTTACGGTTTAAATGAAAAAGATAGAGAAAATCGACTCTTGATATTAAAAGCACTTTCAAAAATGGTGTCTACACAAGCTCTTAAAATTGGTTCAGCAGTAATTCCGCTAGTCGCTGATGATGATAAACCTGTTCAAGAAGCTGCTAAAAAAGTTATGGATCAAGTTTCTATTACTTCTTCTGATGAATTAAAAATATTTGGTGATTTTTTGAAAAGTAACAATAAATTACAAGTTCGGTTGCAAACATTAAACATTTTGATAAATTCGAAGAATTTTAATTGGAATTCCGCTGTAAAAGATTTGGCCAGTTGCCTTTCAGATAAAGAACCCGATCTAAAGAAAACTGCACTTAAGGCTGTATCTTTAGCAGGCAATAGCGCCAAGGATTTAGCTCCCGAAATTATTGCCCTTACCAAAGAACAAGATATAAATTTAAGGCTTGATGCTTTTAAAGCTTTGAGTAGTATTGGGCGTGATCCAAAAGCAATAACTTGTTTGATGGAAGGTTTAACAAATCCCGATACCAAGGTGTACGATGTTTGTTTAACTGGAATTAAAGAATTAAAGCCACCGCTTGCACCTAAAGATATTGAATTTCTAAAGGTTCCTTTAGGGGCGGAATCAAAAAACGCTAAAATTTTCGCTTTGAAAACCCTTG
>Ga0209284_10004547_pt1 | contig 15450 bp, 15 predicted proteins | sample FRY03_FD_187211 | JGI IMG/M metagenome (GOLD analysis project Ga0209284, IMG submission 187211) | Freshwater microbial communities from Lake Fryxell liftoff mats and glacier meltwater in Antarctica - FRY-03 (SPAdes) (version 2) | ecosystem: Environmental > Aquatic > Freshwater > Ice > Glacier... | reverse complement strand
CCTATTTGTTTCCTCAGGGTACTAACGTTCCTTTACATCTAGTGGCGTTGAAGTCCAATCAATTCTCCCCTTTTTACGGTCACATACCAAGTCAATTCTCCCCAAAACCAATCCGCTGTGTCCAACTTGGGCCACCAATGTTTTTCCACCTTTTGGACCTGTAATGAGCGTTGGTGTTGATAAAAAAGTGTGGGTATGCCCGCCCAGTATCAAGTCAATGCCTTCAACAGCTGCAGCTAAACGGCAGTCACTCGGCCGGCCGTCTTGGTAATTATAGCCCAAATGCGACAAACAAACCACGAGTTGACACTTTTCTTGCTGCTTTAGCAGGGTGGTTGTGCGGACTGCGGCTGTATACGGATCTTCAAAAATTGTCTTCCCAAAGAGTGTATCAGGTATGAGTCCTTGTGGATTGATGCCCAAACCAAATACCCCGATGCGAATGCCACCACGCTCAAAAACGCGATAAGGTTCTGTTTTTCCAGCCAAGGCTGTTTGATCAAAGTCATAATTCGCCACCAAAAACGGAAAACGCACATGTTGCAGTTGTTTATTGAAGTTTTCAATGCCTTCGTCAAAATCGTGGTTGCCCATCGTTGCCGCATCATATCCCATCAACTGCATGGCTCGCATTTCCAAAGCCCCTTTGAAAAAGTTGAAATATGGCGTGCCTTGAAATATATCTCCTGCATCAAAAAGCAATACGTGCTGCTGCTCTTTGCGGATTTGTTCGATGAGTTTACGACGTATGGCCACTCCACCCCGCCCCGCATTCGGTCCGTTCGCCGGATATGGATCGATGCGACTGTGGGTATCATTGGTATGTAAAATGGTAATGACGGTGTAATCGGCAGCTTGCAATGCCAATGGCAAAAGGCCGCTCGAAGCCCCTCCGACCAAAACCACCACCTGTTTTACAAACCCCCTTCTATCGTTTGTATATTCTGCCATCTTCTTTCGCTTGAATGATACCTTCTTGTTGATACATCGTTTTGAGGCCAGACAAAGCCACCTCTAAAAGCAACTGACTGCCCAGTTGATGCAGCGTGGCTTCGCTCAAAAACCCACAGCCATCTCCCCCATTGGCCACATAATCGGGCATAATAACAGCGTAAGACTGCTCCTTGACCAGCGGCTCGCCGTTAATAAGCACCTCTACCGCTTTGTCAGCTTCAATACCAAAACGTACCCCGGCCATGGGTGTACCCCCCTTCGCTGCCCAATGGTCTAAAAAAGTTTGAAGTAAAGCTCCATCCATAATCACCAATTGTAACATGTTTGCAAACGGCAACATCTCCATCACATGTCCGTGACGGATGGTATCTGCCGGTAAAGCCGCACGAATGCCGCCATAATTGAGCATGGCCAAGTCACCGGCACCAAATTCAACCCGACCAGCCTTCAAAGTTATATCAGCCAGCAAATTCCCTAATTCCGATTCAGGAAGCCGTTTTAGCATCATTCGAGCGCTTATTCCCACTACTTCCTGCACTTGACCTTCTAGCTCCGTTTTGTAGGGCGCTATGAGCGCAAGCATGGCAGCGTCCGCACTCAAACTATCTGCCTGCATGCTGTATTGCTGTGAAGCATAGCCAATAGGCTGCAAAGCACGACCGCAGGCAAATAATGAACAAACAATTGCAAGTCCAAGCAGCTGCTTAAGCATGCCGTAGCTGTTGAATTTCGTAGCGCAGACTTTGAATCGCTTCATCGCAGGCTGTTAAAGGCTGTTGTTGTAGGACTTGAAATAAATTTCGGCTGAACTGAATAGCAGCTTCATTGGGAGGAGTTTGCGCTGCAGCACGATGTATAATCCCAAGGACTTCGTCGCGGGCGACCGAAACAGACTGCCACACGCGCGCTTGCACATATACTTGTTGTGCCAAATTATGCTCCATTTCTATCCTGATTTGCGCCAGCATGGCAAGTTGAAGTCCTGCCGCCGTGCGCTCTCCGGCTGCCATGCGATTCACCAAGCCTTCCGGGCGAATGCGTTCAACAAGCAAAACTAAGCGCTCTGCTGCCTGCAATTGGTAGGGAACCAAGTGCTTCTTTACTTCCAATTGATGTTGAAGCAGTTGACTTTGTTTGCGTGAATCCCAATACGACCGAATAAGCTTAGTTGCCGTAAACGCTAAAACGCCTACTGCTGCTAGCCATAACAGGCCATAAGCTATCAATTCCACAATAAATTGTTCCATCTTCCAAAAATAAGGAATCGCGCAGCTAAGTAGATGATTTTAACGTAAAATGAACCTAATACCGTATTTTTACATTCTACAAGCTGTATATATGGAAACGACCACTGAACATCTCATCGATATCACCCCTGCTGCTTTGGCTGAATTACAGCGTTTAAGCGTCGAATTTAAAGCCGCGCAAATGATTCGCATTGGCGTTAAAGGCGGCGGTTGCTCGGGATTGACTTACATACTCGACCAAACAGCACCAGAAGAAAATGATTACATTCTTACTTTCGACCAATTGCATGTAGCCGTGAATAAGGGTCAAGCTTTGTATTTACAAGGTGTAAGACTCGATTTCGGTACAGGACTTGATAACCGTGGCTTCATTTTCGAAAACCCCAATGCCAGCAGCACTTGTGGTTGCGGTACTTCTTTCGCTATTTAAGAACATTTTACCCCACAAAAAAGCCTGTATGAGATCCATACAGGCTTTTTTATTTGCCAAAACTTACTGGCGACTTCGGTAAGGCTTGCGATCGCGGCGACCATGCTCACTGCTGTGCTGTGGCACATTGCTAACACCGTTGCGCGGTGGACGGCCATCTCTGCCTCCGCGGGCATAGCCTCCGCCACCAGCATTGCCGGTAGTTTGCTCTACTCTGATTCGGCGACCAAGAAACTGTGCCCCATCAAAAGTTTCAGATATCTGTTTGTCTAAACCTGACTCGACTTCGATGTAACTGCGGGTTTCACCAATGTCAACCCGACCCAAATCAGCCTTTTTCAAACCAGAGTTATCGAGGATAAATTGTAAGAAGCTGGCTTTATAAAAACCATCCTTGATACCCAAATTGATAAACAACTTGGCGTAATTACTGCCGCCTCCATAAGCAGGGCGATCTTCACCACCTCCTGCATTGTCCGAGCCGCGCACCTTACCCCCTTTGTCCTGAATGTTCAAATTGGAAGCATTGCGGTAATACTTCAAAAAACGCTCAAATTCCAGGGAAGCTACTTTTTTAACCAAATCTTCTTTCGAAATTTCACTAAATTTCTCTTCAATCATGGGTAAAAAGCGTTCGTAATCGCCGGCGTTTACCTCCGCGCTGGCAATTTTATCTAAGAAGTGAATAAACTGCTTCTCCGTTACATCATGTCCGTTCGGAATGTCAGCACGCTCAATTGGCGCTTTGATCATCTTCTCAATCTGACGAATGCGGCTCATTTCTCGACTCGTTACCAAAGACATACAAATGCCTGATTTTCCGGCACGGGCTGTGCGACCGGCACGGTGCGTATAAACTTCGGGGTCATCTGGCAACGTGTAATTGATTACGTGCGTAATACCCGTTACGTCGATGCCGCGTGCTGCTACGTCGGTAGCTATGAGCAGCTGCAATGTTTTTTCACGGAAGCGACCCATTACTTTGTCGCGCTGCTGCTGTGACAAATCACCATGCAATGCTTCAATGTCGTATCCTTCACGCAACAAACGCTCGGTAGTATCCTGTGCTTCGGCTTTGGTACGGGTAAAAATGATGCCGTACATACCCGGGTTGTAATCTACCAAACGCTTCAAAGCCTCAAATTTGCTCGAAGCATTCAACTGAAAATACTGATGTGAAATGTTTGCAGCCGTTGCGTTGCGTTGTCCAACCGCAATTTCGGTAGGATTTTGCATGTAGTTGTTTGCAATCTGACGTACGCCTTGTGGCATGGTAGCAGAGAACAACCAAGTGGCCTCGCGGGCGGTAGTGTTCTGTAAAATATAATCCAAATCGTCGCGAAAGCCCATATTGAGCATTTCGTCGGCCTCATCCAAAACCACATACTTCACAGTACTTAGGTGGATGGCCTTGCGGTCAATCAAGTCGATCAAACGACCTGGTGTGGCAGCTACAATTTGTGGTCCGCCTTTTAATTCACGAATTTGTTGTTGGATAGGGCTACCACCATAAACGGCCATAACGTTAAATCCACGCATATTTTTACTGTAGGTTTTTAAATCGGCTGTGATTTGCAAACACAATTCACGGGTGGGACTCAAAACCAAAACCTGTACTTCTCTTTTGCTTTCATCGATCAAGTGAACCGCGGGCAAGCCAAATGCCGCAGTTTTACCTGTTCCGGTTTGTGCTAGACCTACAAAATCCTTCGTTCCGCTCAACAATACCGGAATGGCCTGCTCTTGAATGGGTGTTGGTTGTGTAAATCCTAATTCGTTGATGGCCGACAATAATTCTGGCCGTAATCCTAAACTCTCAAATGATGACATGTAATACTAATACTCAGGAGATTAAATCCTCTCTGAAACCGCAAAGATACATTTAATTTATGGGATAGCCTTCATTTGCGCAAGCCTTGACTGCTTTATACAAGGAAAATACTGATAATTGGCTACTTTTGCAGCGTGAAACCAATTATTATCGCTATCGATGGCCATTCTTCATGCGGTAAAAGCACCTTAGCCAAAGCGCTCGCGGCACGTTTTGATTTTGCCTATGTAGATTCAGGCGCCATGTATCGGGCAGTTACTTTGTACTTCCTTGAGCAGCAAATTTCTTTGAAAGATGCGGTTGCCATTGCTGACGCCCTTGAGCACATTCAAATCCATTTTGCCTTTAATACCGAACGTCGACGGAACGAAACATACCTGAACAACCGCCTGGTGGAAGATGAAATACGATCGAAACCGGTTTCCGATTTGGTTAGTCCTGTTGCCACCATTAAAGCAGTGCGTACCGCCATGGTGGCTTTGCAACGCAAGGCGGCTTTCAATAAATCAATCGTAATGGATGGCCGCGATATCGGCACCTTTGTATTTCCAGAAGCAGAATTGAAGATTTTCATGACTGCTGACCCGCTAGTGCGCGCTGTTAGGCGGTTTGCAGAGCTGCAAGCCCAAGGGGAAAGCTGGAGCATGGAAGAAGTGATTGAAAACCTGAAGGAGCGCGACCGCATTGACAGCACCAGGGCAGAGAATCCCTTGCGACAAGCAGCAGATGCACGGGTGTTAGATAACAGCGTGCTTTCTGAACAAGATCAACTTGACAAAGTGCTTATTTGGGTGAAGCAGGTGCTTAACGCCAGAATCTGAATAAATCTACGGATACATAGGCGTCGAGGCCTCTTACCCGCTTCAATCCTAACAATTCACCCAGCCGATCGGTACCAAAGCTCAAGGGACCAATGCGCGCCGACAAACCCAACTGCGGGTAACGGTATTCAAGTAGACTTATAGGCAGCCCTATTTCGGCCCAAAAGGTTTGTAAACGGGGGGCGACCATCAATTGGTTTATTCTACCCAAACGATATTGCCCGAACAACGGCACGCGCTGCATCAAACTAGCATTCACGTAAAACATGGGCATCACTTGATAGTCAAATTGCACACTCAAAGCCGTTGCCGCGCCGACTGTATACGTATTAGTAGGCGCCAACAAGCCAAACCCATCTACACGATTTACAAAAGTGGCATCAAAAGGCTCATTTGAAAAATCAAAAATCCGCTCCCGTAATCCAATGGGAATATCCTGCCCAACCATCAGAAAGTCAAAACTATTCACGCGCATCACGCCCAAATCGAGCAACGACACTCCCAATTTCCAAAAATGTGCAGGTGGGGGCGTTAATTTCCGGTTTCGCGGTGCCCTGAAGTTAAAGCACTCTATTCCCGTGGCCGTTTTTAGCTGATTATTCTGACTTTCATCCACATCCACATAAGTAAAGCCAAGATCAAAAGCCAAGCCGCCGCCAGAGAGAATGCCATTGATACCAACCGAACGACCGTAAGTGCCTCCTAAATTGTTTATTAAAAATGTATCTGAAGTACTGCTTACAGTATAGTCAAACTGCTCAAAATCAAGGTGTGCACTTTGGTGAACATTCAATATTTTGGCAGTCACACCAAACGATGCTGCCTTGGTTCTTTTTTCTAAAAAACGATACGACCAAGTAAAGTTGGTTTCAGAAAACCCCATTAAATTCAACCGCAAGCCTGGTGAACTAATTTGTTGGTTCAGTAAACTATCAAACCTCAAACCTTCATACAATTGAGTAGCCATAGCTGACCCAACCTTGCTCAGCTCTAAAAATGCCCTTGCACCAGCGCTGATGCCAAAGGCATGTCGACCATATTGCACAAAGCCCCCCAGGCCCATTACCCAAGTTTGTAACCGAAGATCCAGCGGATTTTCAAAATTTGCACGCAAAAACACTTCCGCCTGTGCATTGGCAGAACGATTCAGGATATTGTCTACTTCAAAACTATAGGTACGACCAAAAGCTAAGGACAATAAGTTAATGCGGTCTACAACCAAGCTGTTGTTCTGAAAATTAGCACCAGCACCTGGGAAATGAACCCCCCACGACCTTTGATTGAAACTTAATTGGGCTGGATTGATGGCCGCCCCATGTAAGCCACTATAGGAGCTGGCCGCATGCGACAAACTTTGTTGCGCCCGACCAATAACGACAATGCCTAAAAGAAACACTGCAGTAGAAATAAAAAACACGTGACGCATCCTCAAATAAACAACAGAAAATTACTATTACGAGATGTTTTCGAGGTGCTCAGCCTGCGGACAGCTATTCCTGAGCTGGTTGTACAAAGCTTTTACATTGTTGTGACCATCTTGCTCGTAGAAATGGACTTTTCTTTTGCCAAATTTGATTAAAACCCAGTTTTTTTCTGGCACGCTTATCAATCCTTTAATGGCATCAGTGCGTTCGGCACCCAAACCAGTAACCTCTTCTAAAGCGAATGTCTTATTTGATGGGAACAGCAGTTTCAGGTATCGAACTTCGAGGACATCACCAGAAAGTCGCACTTCTACTTTAGTAATGTAGAGTTTTTTGTAAAAGATACTTAAAAGCACCAAAAGCACCAAAAACATGATGTTGTTGAACAAAGCTGTCTGACTTGGGGTATACAATTGCACCAAATAGCTGAGCATACCTAATAAAAGCGCTCCAACACCGAGCAACCAATAAGGCACTGCCCATTCATTGCTCAGTAGTTGGAATGTATCACTTTTTTGTTTTGCCATTTTAACCTTTACGCTTGCGGTCGTGTTCTTTCAAGAAGATTTTACGCAGACGCATTGACTTCGGTGTAATTTCAATGTATTCGTCGTTTTGAATGTATTCCATGGCTTCTTCCAAAGAGAATAATTTCTTCGGAGCTATGCGCATGCTGTCGTCTTTACCTGAAGCACGCATGTTATTCAACTGCTTGCCTTTCACCAGGTTAATAACTAAGTCGGCAGGGCGATTATTTTCGCCGATTACCTGGCCTTCGTAAATTTCTTCGTTAGGATCCACAAAGAAAATACCGCGGTCCTGCAATTTATCGATGCTGTAACCCGTAGTCATACCCGTATCCATCGATACCAATGAACCGTTGATTCGCCCAGGAATTGTTCCTTTAAACGGCTCATATGCAATAAAGCGGTGCGACATAATGGCCTCACCTTGGGTAGCCGTTAATAAATTCGAACGCAAACCAATCAAACCACGTGAAGGAATGTTGAATTCGAGGTGAATCATATCGCCTTTCGGTTCCATCACCTGCATTTCACCCTTACGTTGGGTAGCTTGCTCAATTACTTTGCCCGACAAATGCTCCGGTACGTCAACTACCAAGTGTTCGATTGGTTCGTTCTTAACGCCGTCAATTTCCTTGATGAGTACGGCAGGCTGACCCACTTGCAACTCGTATCCCTCACGACGCATGGTCTCGATCAATACCGACAAATGAAGAATACCACGTCCGAATACCAAATAACTATCTGCAGAATCAGTCAATTCTACTTTCAAAGCCAGGTTTTTCTCAGTTTCTTTGAATAAACGATCCCGCAGGTGACGTGAGGTTACAAACTTACCTTCTTTACCAAAAAATGGCGAGTTGTTGATGGTAAACATCATACTCATGGTAGGTTCGTCGACCTTGATAGGCGCCAATCCTTCTGGATTTTCGTAATCTGCTACGGTATCCCCAATTTGGAAGTCTTCCAAACCAACCACTGCACAAATATCACCGGCATGCACTTGTGTAGCGCGTACACGACCCAATCCCAGGAAAGTGTACAATTCTTTGATTTTTGCGCGCGCTTTGCCACCATCGTTTTTCACCAGGGTAACATTCATGCCTTCTGTAAGGGTGCCACGAGCAACTTTACCAATAGCGATCCTGCCTACGAAACTGCTGAAGTCAAGCGATGTAATCTGCATCTGCGGTGTGCCTTCAAATTTAGTTGGTGCTGGCACATATTCCAAAATCGCATCTAAGACAGCCGTAAAATCATTGGTTGGGGTTTTCCAATCTTTCCCCATCCAGCCGTGTTTAGAAGAACCATAAATAGTAGGGAAATCAAGCTGCTCTTCCGTTGCATTGAGGTTGAAGAACAATTCGAAAACTGCATCGTGCACCTCGTCGGGGCGACAGTTTTCTTTATCTACCTTGTTAATAACTACAATAGGGTGCAAACCAAGGGCCAAAGCCTTTTGTAATACAAATCGTGTTTGCGGCATGGGACCTTCAAAGGCATCCACCAATAACAATACACCATCGGCCATTTTCAATACGCGCTCTACTTCTCCGCCGAAGTCACTGTGACCAGGGGTGTCGATGATGTTTATTTTTACGTCCTTGTACTGTACCGAAACGTTTTTTGAGAAGATGGTAATGCCACGCTCGCGTTCCAAGTCATTGCTGTCGAGGATGAGGTCGCCTACTTCTTCGTGTTCTTTGAACAAATTAGTTTGGTGGAGAATTTTATCTACCAAGGTCGTTTTGCCGTGGTCGACGTGTGCGATAATCGCAATGTTTCTTAAAGCTTGCATATTCTAAAATCGGTGCAAAAGTAAGGATTTATTATGAGCTTAGCATTAAGCTTTTCAAATATAAGCTACAACTAAAATTATGACCGCTACATTTTAGGCATTTCAGCCTCCTAAAGTATTTGTTCCTTCACATTTTCTACTCTTTTTATCAGTTGTGAGAAGAAAATATTCCGCTGCTTTTCAGAGACACCACTGATGAGCACTGAACGCCTCATCATATTTTCGAGCCAATTTGCGGTCTCACCCGAAAAGGCAAAGTCGGTTGTGAGCATAAAATTAAAGCTGTGGTGACTCAAATAGCAAAAACGCGTGGCACCGGCTTTAATCAAGATACAATTATTGCCAATCATGATGTCGTTATGGTAAAAACGGAAGGCTACGTGCTGCTTACTACCAATTTCACAAAGCCCTTGAATTCCTTTTAATTCTTGAATGAAATCATCACATACAGCCCTGCCTACTTCTGGATTCTCAAATAAACCTGCCTCCCAATAATACTCAATTTGGTTTAAGGTACTTGAGATGGTTTCGTCAGTCCATATTTCTGCTGATGGAATGCTTAGGTAGGTCTGGTGAATTTTTCTGCCCAACTCAAGCAGTTCTTCATCAATCATACCGGCGGTAAAGCGCGTACCTTCAAATTCCTTGACATTCATAATCGACCGCATCCAGTAATAGGTCTTAAAGGAAGAAAGCAGCGGAAAGGGGAAATGGTGAAAAACAGGAATGTCTTCTGCCGCGTAAACAATCTCTGCATTTTCAAAACTTTTGATGCGTTGGAGGTCACTCAGCATATTGGTGAGGTAATCTTTGAAACTAGCCACCTCCGGCTTTAATTGCTTAAACTGAAAAGTAACTGCATTGGGATTACTCAATGACTCAAACGTAATTCTAAAATGCTCACAAATCACCAATACTTCATCCAAAGTGAGATCGGTTTCACAGCGGATGCGGCGATAGGCGCTGTCTTTACTTATAGACAATAGATCTGCCAATACGTCCGACAAAGCCTGTTGTGGCGACAACAAGCCTTTAATCTTCTCCATGAAAAGCGTTTGGTAGTTCGGGCGCTGGCTCATTTTTAACGATTTATACCACAGGTTAATAAAGAATTTGCAATAAATGCAAATCGCAATCGCTGCCGTCGCATCAATCGCAATTCCCTGCGCATTTTAAGTGTAAGTGTCCTTGCCAATTGCAGCTTCTGCCAGCAGCAGAAAATGCGACGCAAAAGTCGATTTTACCACCCAGCGCCGAGTCCCGAACATTGTAAAACTAAAAAACGGCATTATGAAAACTACCTTTTACAACTTTCTTGTTAGTTGCTTGATCGCGTTAGCAGGAATCCCAACCCTCCAAGCTCAAACCTATCCGCAAAACCACGCCCCCTTAGTAGCTGTACTGCGCATTGACACAAAAGGACTCAATTACGACCCTACTCAAATGGGAAATTTAGTGCGGTTAGAACTCGAAAAAACTGGGCAATACCGCCTCATCGATCGCTACGATTTAGAATACTTAATCGAAAAAAATGAACTCAAAATTGACAACTGCTATGGCGCCATTTGTTTAAGCAGCGCGGGTAAAGTACTTGGTTTAGACTTTATTTTGAGCGGTAGCGTAGAAATCGCTGGCGATATGATTATCACTCACTTTCGTCTTATCAATGTAAAAACCGAACAAATTGAACGCACAATCATCCGTCAGTACCTTAACATTCCCAAAGAAGTCGCTGAAATGATCAACATTACCTTAAAGGAGTTTTTTGAATTGCCAGTGAACATAGACATCAAGCGCAAACTCACCAAGCAATATGACTTCGATAACCTCATCAACAATCCCGCTGAATACCGCTTGGCCAGTGATGGACCCCGGATGGGCTTCACCGTATTTACCGGCGCCGCTGCTGCCCGTTTAGGCGATAAACGCTCAGTTGGTGGCTATGATGCTTTCCCAGTGATGTTCCAATTTGGATACCAATTCGAAAAGCAATACCTCAACGAAGGTCGCTATCAAGCTCTTTTTGAATTTATACCTATGATTACTGGCATTGACCAGCAATTATTCATTCCCAGCATAACCATTATGAATGGTTTCCGTGACAATTTTAAGGGTTGGGAAATTGCTTTTGGTCCTACTTTCAGTGTTGTAAGAAGCAGAGAATGGGCTGAAGGTCAGGACGGCACACTCTACGACATCGGCACGACACAACTGCTGCCGCCAGGGGCAGATACCTACATGCGCATGGACAGCCGCGGCCTGCCCAGCTTAACCAGTGGCTTCATCATTGCTTTTGGCCGCACATTTAAATCAGGACATATGAACCTACCCGTTAACGGCTACATAATCCCATCAAAAAATGGTTCACGCGTTGGACTTTCCTTTGGATTTAACGCCAAAAACAAAGGGCAGCAATATACAGATAATTAGCAGCAGGCATCCGGTTCCTCCTACTAACGCCCTTCGGGGCGTTTTTTTTTATGATACCGCTTTTACCCTGCGGGCTACCAAAATGCTAAGTAAGCAGAGTGCCATCGACAAAAACCCCACGTAGCTGTAATTCGAAAGCGTGCCGTCTGGGTTACGCACCATAATGAGTCCTGCAATAAAGGCCGCCGCCGCTGTAGCCAATTGCTGTACAGAACTATTCAAACTCATAAAACTACCTCTCATGGCGGGTTGCACAGCAGAGGTAATCATGGTTTGTGCGGGAATCATACGCCCTCCGCTAACCACAAAATAGGTGGTTGTTACCAGCAAAACGACCGGAATAGGTGTGATATGTAGATTGGTAATGATGGCAATAGGCAAAAGCGAAATAAACACAAACACGGTGAATACTTTGGCAGGACCATATTTATCGGAAAGCCTTCCTACCCAAGGCGAACTAAATAGTGTAATGAAGCCGCCGGCCAAATAGATGTAGGTCAGCTCACGCTCTGAAAAACCCACATTGGCCACCATGTACGGACTGATAAAAGGTGTGATGGTAAAGTTTCCGAGCATCATCACCATTGTTAAGAGCAAAGCGATTCTCAAGTTTCGCTGCTCAATCACGGCTCTAATAATTTCCATTGGCCGCATGGGTTTGCCGCTCAAGGTAGGGGTATGCTTTAAATCGGGCACGTAATACCGAATGCCAAACCAGATGCCAATACCCACGATTGCGAGGATAAAAAAGGGTGCGTGCCAATTGGTGATAGATGCGATGTACAAACTAAAAGGCACCCCTAGTACTGAAGCTGCACTAAATGCTGCCATGATTTTACCCATGGCTGCGGCACGGCGTTCTAAAGGAATGGTGTCGCCTACCACACTCAAAACCAAAGCGCCCAGCATCCCGCCAAAGGCACCAGTAAGTACCCTGCTGGTCAATAACCAGCCGTAGCCTGGCGACAAAGCACAGGCAAAAGTTCCTAGCACAAATCCTGCATACACCCATTTCAGCATCGATTTACGTTCAAATCGATCGATAAAAAAGGCGGCAGCAAATCCCACAATACCCGCACTAAAGGTATATGCTGAAACCAAGGCGCTAAATTTGGCAGGACTAATGTTGAAAATGCGCATGAGCTGCGGGCCCAGTGGCATCATGATCATAAAATCAAGTATATTCGTAAATTGAATGGCCGCTAGAACCAACAGCAACTTTTTCTCGTTCATGTTAAGTGTGAATGCCTATTGAACACCTCTTCAAGAGAAGGGTTCAATTTGCAACTGCTTTATATAATTCTTGCAACCGCTTTATATAATTCACATAAAATAGGTTTTTAGCTCCTTAAATTTTGAGCGCATATTTTAATATTGATACATGACAGTAGCTCCAAAATCTGAAAACGAAGCACAAAGACTTCAAACTCTGAAGGATTTTGAGATTTTAGATTCGGGTGAGGAAATTGAATTTAATGAGCTTGTAGCCTTGGCTTCAAAGATATGTGAATCTGAAATCAGCCTTATTTCATTGATCGACGAATCTCGACAGTGGTTCAAAGCCAAAGTGGGTCTTGATACGAATGAAACCGAAAGGGATCTTGCATTTTGCGCCCACGCCATTCATGATGATAAAATCATGGAGGTACAGGATACCCATAACGACAAGCGGTTTTTTGACAATCCTCTAGTTTTGAATGCTCCTAGGATAAGGTTTTACGCAGGTATGCCATTAGTTACGCGGGAAGGTTACAGACTTGGCACTTTGTGCGTGATCGATAGTAAGCCAAAACAGCTCAACGATTACCAGCGTTTTGCGCTTAAAGTTTTAGCAAACCAAGCCATTAAACTGATGGAATTGCGTATCCGGAATCTCGAATTACAACGGAGCATGGAAATACGTAACCGTTTGCTTTCTATTATGGCCCACGATGTAAAAGGGCCGCTCAAAAGCTTGGCCCTGCTTGCAGGCTATATGAAAGAAGACGCTATGAGTGTAGAGGAAACCATCTATGCGGCCACCGAAATAGAAAAAGTAGCAAATAGAGCTGGGGAGTTGACGGAAAACATTCTGAACTGGGCGAAGAACATTGAATACCGCTATGGGATAATGGCGGAAGTCTTAGACCTAGGAAACATCCTCAATGAGATTCAGGAGCTTTATGCAACCATGATGGCCGAGAAAAATATCAAGTTAAAAACCTCACTCGAGGTGCTTAAAGTCAGCGGTGAGCCAGAAATGATTAAATTCATCTTCCGAAACCTCATTGGAAATGCCATTAAGTTTTCTCAGGATGCGGTTTTGGAAGTCCACACGGTTTTACTAGACCCATCCACTTGGCAGCTCAAAATTACGGACCATGGTGTAGGCATGACCAAAGAGCAACTCGGTAAGCTTTTTAACTGGGAACAACGCTACACAAGCTTAGGCACGCACGATGAAAAAGGAACAGGTATCGGCCTGTTGCTAGCAAAAGACTTTGTAGAGCAGCACCAAGGCCACATTCAAATACACAGTGAAGTAGGAAAAGGGACCACAATAACCATTAATTTTAAAAACCAATGAAACCAAAGCTAACTTTGCTACTACTGGTGATCTTGTTTGTGCAATCGGCATGCAACAAAGAAAATCGTGGGATAACTTTCGAGTATCTATTTACGGCAGAAACCATTATTCCCGCTGCCACCAGCATCAATTTGCCGATCAACATTCTGTCGCCTGACCTCACTACCAACAGCGGAGCCACATTCGAAGCTAATCAAACCACGCCAGCTTTGGTGCGGGAAATAAAATTGAAACAACTGGAGTTAAAAATCGAAAGTCCCAGTCAAACTACCTTTGATTTTTTAAGAACTATCCGCATCTACATCAGTGCCGATGGAGCAGCTGAGCGAGAAATTGCATGGGCCATTGATATCCCAGAAAACGGTGCGCGCAGTTTGGTGCTGACCACTGATTTAGAGACCAATTTCAAAGAATACATCGTGAAGGAAACGGTTAGTTTGCGGGTGCAGGCTACAACGAGACAGTTTTTGACGTCGGATACAAAGCTAGAAATCCTCCCAACATTTGAAGTGAGGGCTTCACTGCGAAAATAATTTTCGTTTACTATCGTATGTTTAATCCATTTAAATTGAAAGGATTAAATAACGTATTGGCTGGTAAAGACTGCCTTTCAATGCACCATGAGCGACATTATTTTAACGCAGCTATTGCGCAAGTGAGAAAGCCCCGTATCTTTGCAGCCATAATCACGGTTCGGTAGTTCAGTTGGTTAGAATACATGCCTGTCACGCATGGGGTCGCGGGTTCGAGTCCCGTCCGGACCGCAAAAGCCCTCTCAGAAGCAATTTTGAGAGGGCTTTTCGGTTTTAACTGGTATTTCTGGTCGCATTCTGCCCTGAGGCTTTGGTTAGCCTTCTGTTGCTGAAAGCTTTCGCTTATTTTTAAATTAACCAAGAGCACCAAATCGTTGTTGCGGGAATAGCGGCGACCTGGTCATTGAGTTGTGGTTTTTAAGTACTGATTACCGGAAATAGTAGGTGACTTAATGCGCTTTGCGTGCAGTTCAATTGGGTAATAGCTACGAAATAAAAACCCCCAATGCGATCCGGAGAGAGCACACTGAAGCGACCTCGAATGCGTACGAAACAATTTCACCAAGGCGGAATAGGAAACAGACAGTAACCATCGATATCATTAATGGTGAAGCCCTGAGCTTTTACGAGATTTGGAACGACCGCAGTTGATTCGTGTATACAGAGGACTAGTGGTCTAATGAATGGGGTGTATTACAGTTCATCAAATCGGTGGGCATTTGCTGGCTTATGAGGAAGTTGTAAAAATCCCCGAAATTGCCTAAGAGCAAAGATTCAATGATGGCATTTTCGCCAACTAAATCGAGGGAAGCCCCAAAATCGCCCCCAAAATATGCCTGCAGGATGTCGCCAAAGTTAGAAGGGTCAACACACGCAAACATGGCGTTGCCTA
>Ga0209284_10004545_pt1:5000-15456 | contig 15456 bp, 26 predicted proteins | sample FRY03_FD_187211 | JGI IMG/M metagenome (GOLD analysis project Ga0209284, IMG submission 187211) | Freshwater microbial communities from Lake Fryxell liftoff mats and glacier meltwater in Antarctica - FRY-03 (SPAdes) (version 2) | ecosystem: Environmental > Aquatic > Freshwater > Ice... | reverse complement strand
CCTGAATCATTGAAGGAGGATTTTGAAGAGACGCCGTCCAAAGCACGTGATGACAATCATGGCTTGGTGCAGGAATCTGTATCAGAGTCTGGGGCATCATCTGCCTCGAGCGACATCTCCGATTGATACAAATCAATCGGATTGATACAAATCGATGCAGGAGTGGTGCAAATCAATCGGATTGATAAATCAATCGGATTGATACAAATAATTGATACAAATCAATCGGAGATGATTTTAAGGAGCCTAGTCATTGAAGCCACCCCATACCAGCCGAAGGGCGAGCAGTGTGTTGCAGTGTGTTGCAGTGTGTCGCAGTGTGACTGTATTGCACTGTGTTGCATATATGTCACATTCGTGTACGCCAGATGCCAAGTTCTTGGGCTCTTTTGCATGATTTTAAGGAGCCTAGTCATTGAAGCCACCCCATACCAGCCGAAGGGCGAGCAGTGTGTTGCAGTGTGTTGCAGTGTGTCGCAGTGTGACTGTATTGCACTGTGTTGCATATATGTCACATTCGTGTACGCCAGATGCCAAGTTCTTGGGCTCTTTTGCATGATTTTAAGGAGCCTAGTCATTGAAGCCACCCCATACCAGCCGAAGGGCGAGCAGTGTGTTGCAGTGTGTTGCAGTGTGTCGCAGTGTGACTGTATTGCACTGTGTTGCATATATGTCACATTCGTGTACGCCAGATGCCAAGTTCTTGGGCTCTTTTGCAAAAGAGTGCGAACGCACAATGAACCTTTTCGAAAAATGTGCGCGGCAATGTTTTCTTGGATGCATTTGCAAGTATATCCATCAACACATGATCTGTAAGAGAAAGGGCCACCGTTTCACAATGTGCATCCACACTCAGGATCAATATTTCTGAAGGGCAGTCGTTATCAAGATTTCCGAGCTCAGCAAGCAGGGATTGCATTCCAAGAACTATATCTTGATTGTAAACATCCTGGTTCTTTGAATCTTTTAGCAGGGCAAACTGTGACGTTGCCAAGGTACTGTAAGCTGCTTTTGCATCTGGGGTTGCAATCGTCGGCGGAACTCTCACGCTCATGTCGCATGGCAGGATTCCTTCCAGAAAATGTGCCATATATCTGTGGTTTCTCTCTGTCACATAGAAAAATTTTGATCAGGTATTGGTCAGGGTATAGCAGTGGGCAGCTACGAGGTCTTTCTCCACAGGCATTCAGCGCGCAGTGAGATTTTAAGATACTAATTGATCGCGCTTGGCCTGTGGCTGCTTCATATCGCCATGATTGTTCGTGAAAAAAAATCTATTTGAGACATCTTGCAATTTCGCCGACTGGGATATGGCTCGAAAGCAAAAGCTCTGCTTTGTCGTGTGATCATTCACTTTTGGAGGAGCCGAAGGCCCCGCGCGCTGACCTAACATCCTACAAGGACTCTTAGTGGAAACAAACTGGCGTGCAAAATGTTTTTCAGAGCGTGCCAGCATTCGTTCTGGACGGGCTCCATTCCTCATTGTTGCGCTCCATTCCTCATTATTGCCGAGATTCATTTCGTCATTTGGCAGTACCATTCGGTCACAGTTATCTTGGAGAAGCTTGCACATCAGCGCCTAGGTCTACTGTCTTGTCTCCGGACTTCAACAACACGATTGGGTACAGCGATGGCGAGAACTTAGAGGCATGCTGTGACGAGCCGCGTGGTCTATCGGTGGCCAACGATATCAACCCGATGGTGTCCGACATCTTGCAGTAGCCAACGTTGGCAACCAGATGGTGTATGAACTATTGAAGTATCTTCTGTTTCATATCGCGCTGCAAGGCACTGTCTTGTCCGTTCATGGAGGAAAGATAGGCCTATTGATGGATTGTGCAAAGCGGCAAGTTCAACCACTGTATGGCATCATACTGATGGAAACGCAACCTGTACATCCAAAATTTCTCCAGGCACTGTATCCGCGAGATGCGCCTGCAGTCTGGAGGATGAAAAGCTGCATTAAAGCATAAAATGTGGACATGCGGATGGAGATGCAATGGCTGTACGCTTCGCTCCACAATCCGAAGCGCTGTGTGTGTATAAGTGTATTTGTGGGTGTTCTTGTGTGTGTTTGCACGTGTGTGTTTGTGTGTGTGTTCGTGCGTGTGCTTTTGTGTGTGTGTGATTGTTTGTGTGTATGGGTGTGTGTGTTTGTGTGTGTAAGTGTGTGCGTGTGAGTATTTGTGTGTATGTGTTCTTTTGTGTGTGTGTGTGTGTTTGTGTGGGTGTGTTTCTGCGTGTTTTTTTGTGAGGGTGTGTGTGTGTTTGTGTTTGCTTTTGTGTGCGTGTGTGCTTTTGTGTGTGCAGATGTGTGTGTGTATGTGGTGTTCTTTTTTGTGTGTGTGTGTTAGTGTGTGTGTGTGTTTGTGTGTGTGTGTGTGTATGTGTTGGGTTTGATGTGTGTGATGTTGTGTGCGTGCGTGTGTGTTTATGTGTGTGTGTGTCTTCGTGTGTTTTCGTTTGCACGTGTGTGTGTGTGTGTGTGTGTGTGTGTGTTTATTTTCTTGTATTCTTGTGTGATGTGTGTGGGTGTGTATTTATATGTTTGAGTGTGTGTGTTTGCATCAGTGTGTGCACGATCTTGTGTCTGAGTTTGTGTGTTTGTGCGTCAGTTTGTATACTTTTTTTTCCTGGAAGTTAGTCTGTGTGTGTTCGTGCGTTTTTGTTTGTGTGTATTTGTGTTGGGACAACAACCTCATGGTTCAATCGCTTACACTACATCCGCCAGGTATCTCTGATGGACGGAAACATGTCCAAGTTTGTGCGCAATAGTGACATCTGTCGCCATGACCTCGCATGAACCTTGCCGACAGCGAATGATCTTCAACTTACAACGCGCGGTGGCTGTGGACAGCAAAAATCCTCATCCTTGTCTCTAAGTGCAAGAATCAATGCCTTCGAATGATTTCAAAAGATGGTGCGCAATTCACAAATCTTGCAGGTTCAAATAAAGGTGGCGGGGGGGGCTGCAGTGCAACCTCTAATGAGCTCTTTGCGATTGCAATGGACGTGCGTTGTCGACTGCTAGTAGCAAAGTCTCATTGTTGAAAAGGGCTTCTTTTTGCGAGGAAGTGAAATTTCTGAGTTAGATCCATATTCGAGGGAACAAACAGCGGGAAGCAATTTCAATACATGAGGCGCAGTGAACCTGAACATTTAGAGCCAATGCGGTGTATGAACTATACAGAAGCTTGAAGTGCTGAAATCCTCATAATGATCACCCCGCAGATTGCATAACCAGACGTGCTCACATTCGGATCAACATGAATTGCTTTTAATTGAATAACTCTTCATTGGATTCTTAATATCTGCCTTACTGCCGTCTCCGAGTATTCTTCTCGTTCGCCATTACTCTGACTGTTTTCTGCTCGCAAATTCCTTGTTTCTCGCAAGTTGATCATCAGTTCCGACGAATCTTCTCTCTCATGTTAATGGGTTTTTGATGTGTATGCATGTACTCATGTGTATTCATTTGTGTTTATATTTATGCATACATTGAGTGTATAAATGTATTCAATGTGAGATTCATGTGTACAATACGTACGGTTACATGTCTTAAGTTATTTATGTCTATGTAATCGTGTGTATGTAAGCACATACACATTGTTTGTTATTTGTATACATCAAAGTGTATTCCAAAATACCCCTCAATGTAAGTTGGAATTTTTTGCCTGTTTATATTGAAACAAGTGTAGTCTTGTTCGCGGTTCTGTGTGTCTCCAAATCCTTTCTTACTTCTGTGGAGGATACTTAGATGTTGTGAATATTTTTGTTGTTTAATTTCAGATATTTGAATTGTATCTTTATATACATACGACTGTGTATCCATTCATTTATGCTTTTTTTTATGTCTTTCAATCCGCAACTCCTCACGTTATGTTTTTCTCCAAGTTATTTGTGGAGATGATCGAACACCAATACATTCCATGCCTCAAGCATTCAGATCTCAGACAGGTAATGGAGTATTTCACTACGTGGAGGTCGTGATGCGTTTATGTGATTGTATATCAACATGGGGTTCTTTCCTCTAATTTAAGGATTGACAAAAAGGAGAATGCTGCTTGGATGGTCATTGTAATGAGAGCTAACAATGACAACGTTGCCTGCACACTACAATAATACAAATAAACTCAGGATTTGGAATCAAAGCCAAGTGTCGATTCTTCTTGTTGGACACTTTTTGTGCGACCTACTATACTGCTGTTCGATTCTACCACTATTTTAGGGTGTTCGTCCTCACAAAAGTCACAATTTGGGATTCTCCGTAATGGATTTCAAGTTTGGATTGGGATCTTCTTTTTGTCACATTGACAACAATGCACCAGCTTTGCTTGTGTCTTTCATCGGTAGCACATAACCCTTCAAATGATCATGAAACGCCTTCGACGAGATCGTGATTTTCATTAAATTACTTTCACTTTTTAAAAAGCTCACGCTGCGTATTTTCAAAATAGTGCAAGACGTTATTAATTCACAACCTAGTCAACAAACGAGTTGGTACTCGAAACAGAAAGTCGTTAAAGATGACTTTGTACTAGAGACGAGGTTCAACTAGGTACATTTTTTGTTCGCTGGAGGGAAAGACTGCCACCAACCAAAATCATTTCATCTGATAAATACTGCGAATGTGTCCATTCTACTGTGACATGGGCACTCATGCACTTATCTATTAAGAGGATATTGGTGCACACAACGAACACAATTCTCCTTGAAAGGTAGATTAGTTGGTATTTGAGACGCGCACTTGAGGTTGACCTGCTGACTCTCCTGATTTCCTAGGCAATAACGATCTAATTTGGTTTCACACACTCTCGAATACGCCTTGTCACGCGCATACAAACACAAATCCTCTCATCTTCTGACGAATGGAATCATAAAATATTGTTTACAATTTAAGTCACAACGTCTCGTTTTGCGTACATCCGAATTGAGGGGTTTGGGCTTCTATGCTCTGAATAACCAATCTTTCATTTCTTGCTGGTGCATACACGAAATGAATCTGTTTTCAAACATGTGTTCATTCATTTATAAAAAATTCTTTTCACCTATTTGTTGTCATGACGGTATCAGAAAGTTGTATTCCTAAAGGACAACATATTGTCATATCTGAATTGTTTCCAATTCAGGATTCGAGGTTGTATAGAATATTTCAGCTGACAATACAAAACTTAGGTGTAGCACAAGTTTATTGCTTATGGATAGTGTTTAGGATTGATTCGTAGGATATATGTTTCTTACATCTCTAGCCTAAGATTTGGGATATCGTTTTTTCTTGAGTTATTGGGTTTAGGGTTGTTGAAGAGTTGCATCGAGAACACAAGGTCACAGCATGTTAAAACAGAAAATTTGGTATCGTGCTGATTTCACGCTGGTGCAGAGAATTCTGCTGATGACAAAGTGTTGTGAGAGAGAGGGTTTAATTTTAGGAATTGGTGTGAAACAAAATTGAGTTTTGCAATGCAATTCCAGCTGCTATGAAAAAAAAAGTTTGTATATGTGCCAAACTTCAGACGATACCTATAATATATAAATTTAAGTTCATGTAGTCATTGTATTGAGTTGGTTTTGAAGAAGAATATAAGATTGCTTCTGTACCAATGATTGACAAACTTGTTTTCTATTCAAATGACGTATTTCTTCATATTTTATTGACGCAATCAAGTGACAATAAAATGGAGACCATCACATTGAATATCATCCTGTTATCGTCGCTCTGACAATTTGCTGAGTTTTCAAGACATAGCACAAAAAATAACTGAACTAAAATTGTCAATCGGACTGGCTTGTGTCTGAGTCGCATGACGAATTACCTTGATTTGACAAATCGTGGTCCGAAACATCGCTTCCATAGCTTTTCAAATCTTGGTATTCATCGTCCTCATCATCATCAGATGGCGTTTCCATATATTCTGGTGGTTTCCAATTCGGTGCAAAATTGCGATGCTTGAAAATATTGTAACAAGTCCTGTTCAATTTGACAAATTTTCAATTCATGTCCAATTACGTTTCACAACATTCATTTAAAAATGCAACGAAGGAAAGAAAGCTTCACCTGACGGTCTCGGCCTCATCCAGGAAGCTCCAACCCACGCAGAGTCTACAAGAGTGACAGTAGACGAGGAATAATCCTGCACAATCAAACAATCCTTTTATTGATACACCTGAGATCTATTGTATTTTGGTTGAAAGATCTTGTAAGAAGACACAAATTGGGAGAGGACATGATTTGTACCTGGTTTCAAATCTTTTGAGTCGTATCGCTTTTTGTTGCACACTTGGGCTTGACCTACGTGCAACTTCAAAAGACCTGCATCAGTTTCGTCTTCTTTGAATCGGAGAGCTGGGGAATCGTTCAATGGAAACATCGGAAAATATTCTCCCGTCTGAAAATAGTAAGGATCGAAAGTATGTAAACATTCATAACAAAATCACTCCATGGGCTGTGCATCTGTTTGTTTGCAATCATGATGAGTTTGCATGCGTGTTGTGTGCTTCTGTGCGCTCTTGTCTGCGTATTGTATCCTGCATTCATACTAGTCCTGAAAATCAGTCTTCAAGAGGACAAATACTTCTCAAAATACAATGGTCAAGGCAAAAAAATCTGCAATTCACCAGGATGGGAGATGTGACGATTTCGGGTAGATAAACATCATGGAGAACATTTAGTCTTGATGTAAGCTCTGATCGCAGATTACATGGACTTACTGCTTGAAAACAACAGAAAAACAAAGTCACCGTCAATACATCGATATAATTTGTCTTTTCTTCTGAAAAGCAATTGCAATATCATACCTTGAGATGATGTGTCCTTGTGCTGAAGTTTTAAAGAGAATCGAAGCAGTGATTGCACGTCGCAATGCATGGTACGCGTTCCATCAGGTTGTGATATGCTTCCATACAAGACGAGGGCAGAAAGACATCTTGGTGCCTTGCTAACTAAACGAGAGTATTCATCGCTTGTATGACTCATTGCCAAAAAAGGCTTTAAAAGATGCGCTACCTGAGGAAATATCATATGTGTTTCATGATTCTTTGCAGCCCAGTGCAGAAGTGTATCTTTCACAGAAAACAATTTTTCATGAAGGCGTATACGCAATGGCTTCGACGATCCATCTTTAGCGTTGCCTTCTTTTACAAATTTTAGGAATTTGTTCAGAGCAGGACGACTCCGGCGTATATAATGCAAAAATTCGTCAACTTCTTCACTGTAAGGGATAAAATCGAAAACGCCTCGAATTGGTGTAGCGAGACTTTTCAGAATAAGTTTGTGTGATTTTCGCGGAATCATGACCCGACTTTTGTGCGGATTTGGATTTGTCTGTCTCTCAATTCGAGTCCCGTTCTCCAATTGGTCCCTTTGGTAGTGTGTCCTTCTAGCCACACGAGTTAGATTAATAGCGTCAACAACATAAGTGGGCTGGTCATCCGGCAGCCGTGTTGCGCGTGATGTATGCTGGGCGCACATGTTATCAAGCTTTTGTCTTTGATTTATCATCTTTGAATGTATTTGCGTCAAATCATGTGCCGCAGCCTGCGAGAGATGTGGTAACACCGCAGCGAGCATTCCATTCTTTGAATTTTTTTGTTCAGCAAGACTAGCATTTGCTCCAACATTATACGATGATTCCAAGTCACATATGCATGATCCTGGTGAACAATTCTTGTGGCGTTTTTTTTTGGTTACCCCATGGTGAAATCTGCATAACATGATATAGGATGTCAGCATGTGCATGATCATTGACGCTGACATGATTGACACCTCCAATACATGGATGGCAGTATAATTGATAGAGAAAATTCAGCATGAAATATAAGATCAAAGACAATCGGTTGTGAAAAAACAAGAAATGTCAAAAATTCGAATTTCAGTGTTGAAAGAGAAGACTGAAAATCAAGTACCCATCCACATGTGCCTGGTTGTCCTTCAACCAACTTGGGTCCCGTTGACACACCTGACATTGGTCAAATATACATGCATCAGTGTGCTCCACAACTAAATAGAGTTGAAAGAATGTTATTGGTCAAATATACACGCATCTGTGTGCTCCACAACTAAAAATAGTTGAAGGAATGATTTTAACGAGAACACAGCAGTATATTGCGAAAATAAACTCCGAAATATGCTGCCAAGGAAGTCTTGACTTTGTGCACTCATGTGGTGCATGGGATGTGTTAACATTGTGAACAATGGGATTGCAATATGTGTGTATGTGAGATACCCAGTTGATTAAATTACAGGCATTGTCGTAAATAATTTGACAAGGTCCCATTTCCTTGAAAGTACACGTGCAGGTAAAACAAGCATCCCAGTCTACGGCCATCAAGTTCTTATAGTCAAGACAAGCGTTGCGAAATGCATCATATAAAGATCGGTAAAACTCATCTTCCAATCCCTTTGGGCCAAAGCGAAGTCCGCTAAAGAGCCTTGGAAACCTGGACGCGAGACCTGAAATAAAATTCCACAGCACAAGTAGTCAAACATGCTCAGAAGTGATATCAAATACTTTCTTCTCAAGCAACACCACCTAAAAACATCTGCTGTCTGTAGTGTGCTTTGCGACTGAGTAAAAATATTACTGTCAAGAATTTGCCATCAAAACGCCATTCAGAAAATATGTTACCAGTGTGCCGACGAATACCTTCGCACCACGAGTGAATTTTGGTCTCAAAAAATCGCAGAAAGTTAGTTGGAGCTGTCGAAATGGCAACGAAGAACTCTTGTATAACCTCCCAGCCGAACAAAATGTGTGCTCGATGAGTTATATTGCCAGATAACAGTCCCATGTTGATAATACAGTCATCGTTGCCATCATACGGTATTAGACTACCTGTTTCATCTAGGTGTCCTCGTATTCCCACTGCAGCTACACTACCAGCCAAAAAAAGTGCTCCAAAGTGCTGCGTTTCTTCGTGCACAAGATTGAGGTCTATCTGATCGTGCAAGGCAAAACAAATTCCTTCATTTTCACTTTCAAATTCCCGCAGTCCAAACCAGTCTTGATGTTTTTGGTCGCCACGTAGCCTGCGACTGTTTATGGCATTTTGCTGGATTTCAGAATATGTTCCGGTTTCGCCGAGAAATTCTTTCTGCAACTCTGGCGGCAAAGTCCTTAGGCGTCCGCGGTCCTTTTCTGTGAAAATAACATCTGGGATTGGCTTCCTAGACTCGCAAGTGATTCTTCTTTTATCTGTGTCCAGGAGTAATCTTTCCATTTGTTTTTGAAAGGTTTCGGTATCCATCCTCTTCTTGTGCAGCGGCTGTGGTTCTCGTTTCGAAAAACTTGCTCGCTGTAAATTCAAATATACATTCAAAATCATGCTCGTGCACAGTATAATTCAATGAATATAAAATAACCGCTATATCAACTGTTGAAAAGAAATTCCATGTAAATGGAGTTGTGATATGCGAAACATGTACAAGTGCAATGAAAGCAAACACGGTTCGTAATGATTTTTAAAACTCACTGTTTTGTGCGAACATTGGTCTGTGCTACAGGTTGTACATTTGTACCCTCCTGTATGCTTACGAACTACGAAACCACAATCCGAAGTCCCAAACTCGCCAACCTGCTCAGAATAAACATTTTTTCTTGATTCTACTCGATACAAAGAAATCTATATACTTGACTCTAATTTCCAAACTTATACACCAACAAGTAGCAATCATAAAATATGAAAATAATATGTGTGGTATTCAAAAAAAGAAACCTGATAGATGCAGAAAAAAGGGTTGTTTCCAGTTTTGATCCCACTCAATGATTCGATTGTTGAATTCTCGCCTTCGTTGACAAGATTGATGCAGGCTGAACACAATGACTAAAAAAGTCAGTAAGAGAGAGCATGTGTTTGTGTGTTTTTTTGACGTGCAATTGTATGCACTCACGAAAACAAAACAAAAACAAAACATAAAACAAATATGACCTGTGTATGGACCGGAATGTTCCATAACATACTCGAGTACACTTAAATCAACCGCATCCTGCAGGCTGGGGTAAATTTGTCGGATATAATCCAAGAAAGCCGAGCAACACTGGCATGGGTTCGAGAGTTCGTCCGTTATATCTACATACTTTGAATCCGGGATGCTCTTGGGGAAGTGTATCTTGCCAGTCTGATGGCATTTCGAACAAACAAATTTCCCTGCCGTAGAAAGTTGAATGAAAATCACCTTTTCAGATATATAGTCATACACAACTTTAGTTTGTAAGGAGCCAGTCCGATTTGGAATCTCTACGAATCGAGGCACTGTTGCAGGCAAACAAAACCAAATCTGAGTTTCTGTTTTTTTGATATGCGGAGGCATCTTGGCGTCGAAACATTCCCCAAGGTTTTCAATAAATGCAATTCGTTGTCCTGATGTCACCGCATCATTTGATACTTGTAAGAGGACCTCTTGTGGATCCATTGTGGCATGCGATCCGGTGTTGTCGTAATCATCCGGAACATCGACATT
>Ga0209284_10004540_pt1 | contig 15478 bp, 11 predicted proteins | sample FRY03_FD_187211 | JGI IMG/M metagenome (GOLD analysis project Ga0209284, IMG submission 187211) | Freshwater microbial communities from Lake Fryxell liftoff mats and glacier meltwater in Antarctica - FRY-03 (SPAdes) (version 2) | ecosystem: Environmental > Aquatic > Freshwater > Ice > Glacier... | reverse complement strand
TTGTAAATGTTTTTATCAAGTGCATTAATTTTAGTATAGTGGCTCAATACTACCTGCGAAAGGTAAGAAATAAATAGGGAATTCGAAAGAAACAATTAGAAAATTACGCTCATTTTATCAATCTGTCAAATTTATACTCTATCATCAGAAAAATCGGGCATTTGAGTTTACCTTATCAACACAACATATCCAGTGTAAATATGATCATCGTTAAAAACATCTCGAATCCAAACCCTGTAGTTGTAAACTCCTGATTGGGCAACTTCTCTTCCATTATTCGCCCTTCCATCCCATTCAACATTGAGAGCTTGTGAATTAAATATTTCAACTCCCCAACGATCAAAAATTGCCATCTCATAGGTTTTAAAACCTTCGCCTTTCGGTGAAAAGAATTCGTTAATGCCATCTCCATTCGGACTAAAGGCATTTGGAAAAAAGACAGAAAAAACTGGGTCAATTCTCACTTTTACAAATGCTGTATCATAGCAACCTTGATTATTAAGTGCCACACTAAATGCGTTAAACCAACCACTATCTTGGTATGTGTAAAGGTTGGTTTCTCCAAATAACTGATCGCCAGTTCCCGGATAAATCCAGGAGCTAATTTCGCCTTCTGAAAGATTGAAAAAAGTAACGTCAGGTTGAAGAATACTTGTCCTTCGGGGTGAGGCATCAATACCTGCATCGGGTCGAGGACGAATTAAAATATAATTTGGGCGCTCGAATGAAATAGTATCAATACAACCGATGGTATTAATTACTACCAATGATATAGTATAGGATCCAGCTTCATCGTATGCATGTATTGGATCTCTCAACGTTGAACTTGTTCCATCACCAAAATCCCAATAGAAAAATGCTCCAGGTGAAGTTGTAGATTGGTTTGTAAAAATCAAATTTACGGGTTCGCATGCATCTTGGTCATTTACAGAAAAATTAACATCTAACACAGGATACACCGTCATATATATCGTGTCTCGCGCTTCACAATGTACAGTTGTAATTGTAAAATAGACTGGAAAAGTGCCTGATTCTGTATAGCTAATATTTTGTGGATCTTGAAGACTGCTCGTCGTCGAAGAAGCTGGACCAGAGAATTCCCAGAAAAAATCGGCGTTCGCTTCAAATATTCCTTGTGCTTCGAAATCGAATGAGTTACCAACAATGCATTGACCTTCAGATTGATCAAGTTGCGCAATTAATTCTCTGTAAACAGCTATTTGTAAAGAAGTTGTATCAGCACAATTATACCCTGGGTTTACAATCAAACTTACAGTATATACTCCTGTGTCTGGGAAGATATATACAGGATTAGCAAAGGTGCTTATGTCAGTGTTTGTTCCAGTAACCCCAAAATCCCACTGATAAAATAATCCATTCTCACTTTGGTTAATGAAATTTACATCTAATCCATTACAAATCGACCCAGTTCCATTCAGCATTGCTGTAGGAGCCACGAATTCGGCCGTTGAAGAACCACCACAAGCAACCACATTAAACTGAAAATCACGTTTGTTTGTACTTAATAAAATGCCATTGCGATATTCATTAACACAGACAGCTACAACGTATTGTCCTAGTTCTGTTGGGTAGCCATTCAAGAAACCAGTTGCAGAGTTGACACTTGCCGGAGGCGATGAAGGGAGAGGACTTGTAGCGGAAAATGGTGGACTAAAATTGACAAAATTATAAGGAGGAGGACCAGGTGGAATTGGCAGCGGGTCATCTGGACTTGCGCCTTCAAATGGATCGCAAAAATAATAAACTAAAGAATCTCCATCAGGATCAATCGCGGCATGACTGTATTGAATTGGATCGTCAATACAAACTACAATAGGTGGGAATGTGATAAACCGAGGACTCGAATTACACTCTGTAAAGGCTGATCCAGGAATTTGAATTGTATAAGTTGAACCTGTATCACCTGGATTATAAATATTTAAGATTGATTGATTGCGGCAACAGCGCTGATAAACTAATGTATATCCACCAGCATTTGGAGCTAATGTTATAATTTCCTCATAGATTGCTTCCTCAACACAAAGGTTAGCATTCGCTTGATAACAAGGATTAATACTCTGAGGCGGAACAAGATTACTTCCTGGAAAATACATCAACACATCTCTTACGAGCCCACCATTTGAGTTGTACACTCCTACATGGGCTGGATCGTCAAATGGTGCTTGCCCTAATAAACAGTCGCGATAGATTTTTAATACAATCCGAAACTGATTATTTCCAAGACAATCGTAATAAATCTCACCTCCGATAATGTGAGTTGCTTGAAGCTTCCATGGAAGAAGCGCCAATGCAAACAAACATAAGATGGAAAATGATTTTTTCAAGGGATGAATTATTGTCGAATCAAATATAACTAACCCAAGCTATCAATCAATAAAATACCAGAACAAAACAGTCAAATTATCTTATGACTGTTACTCGTCCAATATACTGTTCTAGTTCAAGGGTGGGCAGCGTGAGAATTATTTTATAAGCATATACATCAATCGGAATTCGATCTAAAACTCCACGCAAACCTGTCCCCCACTTCTTACTGTAATCATCCGTGCTAAATATTTCTTCTCCCCAACGATTATAAATAAACATTTTATATGTCAAGAAGCCTTCACCAACACCCGAAAAGCTATCATTTACTCCGTCCCCGTCAGGTGTAAATGCATTTGGAATATAAAAACTGAAAGGAGGAAAAGCTTTGATAGGATTTACTATTGTGTCCTTGCAATTGTTTAAATCTGAGACTATTAACTGAACTGGATAAGTTCCTGTATCTGCAAATGTATAAACAGGATTTTGCTCATTAGAAAATCCTGTTTCATCACCAAAATCCCAAGACCATGCAAATACATCATTGTAGGATAAATCTAAGAACTGAATCGTTGAATTAGTAATATAATGCACATTGTAAACTGCATGAACCTCTCTCACAATTACTTCAATCTCTTTTTGAACCGTAATAGCACAAGAGTCAGTTACCGATAATTTATAGGTAGTTGTTTGCACTGGTTGAACAAATCGAATTGGATTGGTTTCGACAATGTCCGTCCAAAAATAGCTTAATGGTTGTTTGCCACCTGTCGCAAATCCTCCAATTTTGGCAACATCTCCCTTGCAAATCAAGGTATCTGGAGCAACTGGCAATCGTAAGGGAATGTATCCTGGAATATCAACTAAGACAGAATCAACGATAATTGAACCACACTGATCTATTGCCTGAACAACATACCAAGTTGTAGAATCAGGATAAGCAGTTACAGGGTTACCAGCACCAATGGTACGCCATAAAAAAATGTAAGGTCCTACTCCTCCATTGACAGTAGCATTTAACTGAACTGGTTGTTTTGGGCATGTGAGTAATTGCGTAGCTCCGGGATTAATTTGCAATAATGGCGGAGGATCAAAAATAAAAAAATCAACTCGCTTCACATCAATTCCGGTGCAACCAGTATCACGATAGATTATTCCAGCCGTTTCTCCTCCATTTTCTGCAATTCCATCAGCTAAAGCATAAATATCAAATGTCACTTGATTTTGTCCTGGCTGAAATGTAATTGTCAATGGGAAAGCTGTATAATCTGTGCCGTAAGTCGCAGTTCCTACACTTTCGAGGTTAACCGTTAATGGAGCATTATTTTCGCCTGTTCGTGTTAAAGTGATTCTATTGTAACCACACTCCTCATAAATAACATCAGCCCCATCAATATAACTTGGTTGCTGTTTGATTGTTACTTCTGGAGATGTAAAACTTTGGGCTTCAAGAAAAACTGCAGAATCGTAAATTCCATCACTCACATCAGCGATAGCGATTGTAATAGTGTATGTTTGACAAGGAATTACTGATGCTTCTGCTATAAATGGCCTTGTGAAACCATCAAATTGGACAGTACTTCCTCCTCCACTAATTCCGTTTCCATTGTTTATGAAAAAGTTCGAAAAACTTCCAGCATTTACATTATTGATGGCAACAGGTTGGGTAGTTCCAGGAATCAGAGCAATATTTTGATTTCCAATGATTCCGGGACCAGAAATAAAGAATGCAAACACATCATTAAATTCTGAACCAACATACTCAGGATATTCTTCAGACGCGAAAACGTATTTGAATTGAACACGGTCACTCTCACAAAAGAAATTGAATCGTAATACTGCCGCATCTTGAGTAGTGGCGCCGCCGCCCAAAATAGCTTCTAAAGGAGCATATCCTCCCTGATTTAAGTCATCTCCTTTACTTGGACTGTTATTAGGTCCAACAGCATCCTGAATCCTACCTGTACTCATAATGATTCCAGAAGAAAGACCAATATTTGAGTTTGCTCCATTAAAGCTTCCGATCATTTGACCAATTCCTGAAAATTGAATGTTTGAAACTGTAACTCCAGAACCAACAAGAACATCTTGAACTAAAGAGGTTGCGTTTTGTTGACTAACAATCAGCTGGGCTTGCACTTCGATTCTTCCCATCGAAAAAATCGAAAGGAGAGTTAATAGAAAATGTTTGGTTTTAAGCGAATAACCCATTTGATTTGTGAACGCTTACAGGCGCTGATTGTTTCGTTGGTGTTAAAATAGCAATTGATTTAAGCTAAATTCGTGCCAACGTTAATTATCAAAAATACAAATTAAAATTCACCGTTTTACTCACAATAAGAATGTTTTATGATTAAATTTAATGACTTAGTACAAACAAATAAAGACAGGTTTTTAGAGGAATTATTTGAGCTTTTGAGAATTCCTTCTGTAAGTGCTGACCCGAAGCACAGTTCAGATATGCTAAAAACTGCCGAATTAGTAAAGTTTCACTTAGAAAAAGCTGGAGCCGAGAAGGTTGAAATTTGCGCAACAAAAGGATACCCAATTGTTTATGGAGAGAAGATTTTAGATCCTAAATTGCCAACAATCTTGGTTTATGGTCATTATGATGTTCAACCTCCAGACCCTCTAGATTTATGGACAAGTCCTGCGTTTGAACCAGTTATTCGCAATGGTAAAATATACGCTCGTGGCGCTTGCGATGACAAAGGTCAGATGTTCATGCATGTGAAGGCTTTCGAATTAATGCTTGCAAATAATGCACTTGCCTGCAATGTTAAATTCATGATTGAAGGCGAAGAGGAAGTTGGTTCGGCCAATCTTGATGCTTTTTTAGAGGATAACAAGGAAAAACTAAAGGCTGATTGTGTGCTTGTTTCTGACACTTCAATGATTGCCAATGATGTTCCTTCAATTACCACAGGATTGCGTGGTTTAAGTTATATTCAGGTTGAAGTAACTGGACCAAACCGCGATTTACATTCTGGTGTTTATGGTGGAGGTGTTGCCAACCCGATCAACGTGCTTTGTGATTTAATTTCTTCTTTGCACGATGAAAATAGAAGAATATCCATTCCTGGTTTTTATGATGATGTAGTTGAATTAAGTGATGAAGAACGAGGCTTAATTGCTAAAGCTCCATTCAGTTTGGATGAGTTTAAAGCAGAATTAAAAATAAATGATGTTCAAGGCGAAGCCGGATATTCAACAAAAGAGCGTGTTTCAACCCGTCCAACGTTAGATGTAAACGGAATTTGGGGAGGATATACTGGAGAGGGTGCAAAAACCGTTTTGCCATCTAAGGCCTACGCAAAAATATCTATGAGGTTAGTTCCCAATCAAACGCCAGAAGAGATAACAGCTATGTTTCAGAAGCATTTTGAATCGATAGCTCCTGATTGCGTGAAGGTAAAAGTGATTCCACATCATGGTGGATATCCGGCAGTAACGCCAATAGATTCAATCGAGTTTCAGGCAGCAGCTAAAGCAATGGAAACAACATTTGGTAAAATGCCAATCCCTAATCGAGGAGGTGGAAGCATCCCTATTGTTGCCTCGTTTGAAAAAATTCTTGGATTAAAAACAGTATTGATGGGCTTTGGATTGAACACAGATGACATCCATTCACCTGATGAACATTTTGGAGTTTTCAATTATTTAAAAGGTATAGAAACAATTCCATACTTTTACAAATACTACGCTGAACTGAAAGCTTAAATTAGAGAAAAATAACGTCTGACTAAATCCGCCGAAGGCATAAAAATTCATAATGATTAGAACTCTCCTTGTATCATTCATGTTATTGATACTGATTAGCTCTTGCACCAAAACTGAAGAGAAAATCATTTCTGGAAATGTTGCGCCTCCTGATAATACGCTGCCTCAATCATTACGCAGTAATTTTATCACAAAATCTTATATCGGACTTCTTGGGAGGGAGCCCACTGACAATGAATTCGTAGCAACAAAAGCAACATTAGATAACGGGAATTATGATAGCAATTCTAGAAAAGCTGTCGTTGAAGTGATTTTAAGTAATGATGATATTTATTCTCGTGAGTTTGAGATTGCTAGAGTTGCATTATTGAACGGTTTGGATACCCTTCAAATAAGAGAATTCATTGATCTATTTGAACATCTGCTAACGCTGCCCTCTTTTGAAGAGCAATGGCCATTAATACAAACAGAATTAGATCGATTACATCCTTTGCAAAATAGTGTACAAGATATGCTTGCTGGAAATTGCAGTTTTACGGAGATGCAAAGAAGGTGTGTTGACAATAATTTCTATGACGAGATTAACATGGGATCTTTGAATTTTGTGATTGCATGTTTCCAGAATTTACTTCTCAGAAATCCAACGCAATATGAAGCAGAACAATGTGTTGCAATGATCGATGGATTTAATGGTATTTTGTTTTTGCAGGTTGGTCAAACTAGAAGGGAATTTCAAGATATCTTTTTTGCATCTCGCGATTATTATGAAGGTCAGGTAAGGCTGCTTTTTACGCGTTTTCTTTTTCGATTGCCTAACTCCGAGGAAATGACTTTGTACGCTGAACTCTACCAAAATAGTGGAAACTACAAAGTAGTAATAGCAAGGTTATTAGCCAGCGATGAATATGCCGGCGTTTAATGATTTATGAATTATGAAAAAAATCGTCTATTTATCTTTATCCTTTATACTTGCATTGGGTTCTTGTAAAAAGGAAACGTTGTATGTATATGAAGTAGATCCTGTTACCTCTCAGAAAGATAAGAACGGAAAAGGAATTGCAAAAAGCACCGTTGAATTTATCTCCATTGCTTATGCTGATGTTTTTGAAACTGCGATTTCTCAAAATGATCTTGGCAGGCTTTCCTTGCTTTATTTGGCTTTCGGTGATAAAAAACTGATTGAGGATTTATTGGTAAAAAACATGCTTAATTCACCTGAAGTTCAATTGATAAGTAATACGCAAATGCGAAGCAATATTGAAGGCTTTGTAACCTCGATCTATCAACGAATATACAATCGTGAACCAAATGAACTTGAAGCTTATACGCTTGCGAAATCAATCACCGATGATGTTTCTTTAACCCCAGTTATTATTTATTATTCAATGATGACTTCTGATGAATACAGATACTATTAATTATGTCGAACTACATTCCTAGGAGATCATTCTTAAAGAAAACAGCCGCCGTTGCTGCAGGTGCTATAGTTGCACCCTATATTTTACCTTCCGGTAGATTGTTTGCAGCAACTGGCACACGCGTGGCAAATCATGTCGTATTTTGTTTGTTCGCAGGTGGAATTCGAAATATTGAATCGGTTCAAAAACAACGCGGAAATTTAATGCCTAGCCTGCTAAACGGAGGCGCAAGTGTTGATCCTGCCATAGCAGCAGGAATGGATGCATTGCCAACATTACCGGGCGCTTCATTGCAATCACAAGCAACCTTGTTTAGCCAATTTCGCTACGGTCAAGGTCCAACAGGGCATTTTAACGGGCATTCGACAGCTATGACTGGAAATTATACGCTTCAGGATTTGAATATTAAGGAACCACCCAAAATGCCGACAGTGTTTGAATACTATCGTAAACATAGTGATCCAAATCATGCAGCGTTAGAAGCGTGGTGGATTTCTAATTCTTTAGGACCCTATCCTTCTTTAAATTTCAGCACATTTCCTGGTTACGGTTCTTTGTATGGTGCAAATTTCATTCAACCTGACACGATAATTTCCGGGGATGGATTCACTGCTCTATCAAATCCAAAAGTTTTCAATTCGGCAGAGCAGACTCAAATAAACAAACTACGTAATTTCTTCGACGATAGTTTTTCATTAGATGCTCAAGTCGATGCCGCAAGTGTAAGAAATACACTTACAGATTCTGATCAATTACAAGCCTTTATTCGTCAACAATTATTAAATGCATCCTCTGGACAGTACGATAATCCATGGGGAATTAGTACTGGAATGAATGGCGATATGCGAAATGTTTTTTATGCCGAAAAAGTAATTCAAGAAATTAAACCTGAATTGTTAGTGGTTAATATGCAGGGTGTTGACATTTGTCACTCGAACTTTACAGATTATTGCAATAATTTAAGAAAGGCAGATTATGCCGTTGGGCACCTTTGGCAAACCATCCAGAATACACCAGGTATGGCAAACGATACTATTTTAATTGTTGCTCCAGAGCATGGTCGTAACCTAGAACCAAATACAATTTTGGATTCTTTTGGTCAACCTGCAATTGACCACACGAGCGATGCTACTTCCCGCGAGATATTCTGCATGGTTGTTGGTCCTGCTGGAAAAATAGTTCAAGGACAAAACATCACTCAAATAACTGGAGAAAGCATTGATATTGTGCCAACAATTGCGCATGTTTTAGGGTTTAAAGATTCAATTCCGGCAGGAATGTTAGCAGGACGAGTTTTAAATGAAGCATTTGTATGAGAAAATTAATTTTATTTTTTAGTATAATCACGATTGCTTTAGGTTCGGCAACATGTAAAAAAGATGTAGATGACCCAGAAAATCCTTATGACAATGTAGATTACGGATCAAATAATCCGATCAATGACACCGTTAATGCTGCGTCAATAACTGGAATTCATAGAAATGTTTTGATGCCCAAATGTGCGGTGCCTGGTTGTCATGATGGTAATTTCGAACCTGATTTCAGAACGGTTCAAAGCACTTATTCGACGTTAGTTTATGCTGATATCACTAAAAACAATGTAAACGGAGATTTTAAATATCGAGTAATTCCGAATGACACAGCGGGTTCTGTATTGCATGAAAGAATCACCAATTGCTGTTTTGTAAATCAGAATGATGGAATGCCTCAAGATAATATTGGTACTGGTTTGCCTGCGGCTGATATTAATAACGTAAGTACTTGGATTATGAATGGAGCTAAAGCGGCAGACGGCTCAGCTCCCACTCTTCCTGATTTACAGCCCAATTTGGGGCTATATGTAGCGATAAATACAACGTTTGATGTTGAGTATACTCAATTGGAAAATAGAGTAGATACAATTATTTTTAATTCATGGAAATTACCTCAAGGCACCGCCAGTTTTTATTTTGTAGCCATATTTGAAGATGACATTACGCCACTTAGTCAAATACAAGTAAATCAATTAAAAATTAGTACTTCATTGGATGACTTTTCAAGTACTCAATCATTTAATGCAACATTTGTTGATGTTCCAGGACAAGATCCTCTTTGGCTAGTATCTGTAGATGCAAGTTCATTTGTTCCAGGTCAAACTTATTACATGCGCTATTATGTTAATGATGGACAACATGTTGATAATGTTGAATTCCCGAAAAATTCTTCCATCATTCAATACAAAACTTATTGGAGCTTTATAGTTGAACCATGATGAAAAAGATAATTCTCTCTATTATTTGTTTGATATCCATGGCGCATTTTTCAGGATGTAAAAAGGATAAAATAGTGTATGAAGCAAGGCCAGAAATTACATTTGTTAGTATTTCACCTGGAAGTGTAAATGCCTATTCAGATGAGGTTACCATAAGAATTGCCTATACAGACGGTGATGGTGATTTAGGAGAAAATGTGAGTGGAGTTGAAAATGCATTCATCACAGATACTCGAAGCAATCTTACTTACAGTTTGCGTATTCGCCAATTAGGCCCCGATAATGAAGAATTAATCATTAAAGGTGAAATAGATTTAATTATCCCGGGCATAGGAATTAGTGGTACATCGAATGAAACGGCTACGTTCTCAGTTTATATTAAAGATAGAGCTGGAAATCAAAGTAACGTTATTACGTCTTCTGCAATTACGATAGTTCCTTAATATCGGATCAAAATTGATGCTTGCTATTTATTTTATACGATTGCAATTAAATATCCGTTCTTAACGCTATGATTTCATATTTTCTGCGGATGAGAGTCTTTTCAAAATTATTGGTAATTGCAAGTGTTTTCGTAGTCGCCTCATGTGGTTCCTATCGCAATGTAACTGCACCAACGGTTGATGGAATATCCAACTTTAAGGTTGGAAAGGTGCATGACGGTAAACTTCCATTTACCTTTACAACGCGACTGAAAAATCCAGATAAATTAGCTTTTAAAGTGAAGCGAGTTGATTTGGAATTGCTATTTGCGGGTACTAGAATTGCTGAAATAAAGTCAGATAAAAAGATGAAAATCAAACGCCAACTTGAGCCAGAATTATCGTGGGAAGTAAGTGCTGAATTAGCGCCTATGTTAAAAAAACCAAGTGCGCTTTTAGGAACATTACTAAGGGGTAAAATTAACTTTGAAGTCAGCGGCACAATCACAGTGAAGAAGTTTTTATGGACGAAAACAATTCCTGTTAAATTGAAATTACCCGTGGAAATACCAACACCTTAATTTATTGGAGCATTAGAATTTCTCGCCTTCTCTTCAATCCATTTCGACATATATTTAGTGCTGCTTAATGTCTGAGAAAGTAGCATTGAACCGGTGAAGTTAGCATTCCGGTGTATATTTAAATTGTTTGTTAATGCATTTATTAATGATATAAATTGAGGCAAATATTCGTCTTCATTGAAGCAAGAATTTAAAATATTGATTCCTTTAATCTGAGATTCACTCCAGATGAGATTCTCTTGATATAGTCGAATGGCGGCTTTCGCGAAATTAATTGGATTATCTTCAATGAATCCGTTCCAAGGTAAATCGCCATGCATTCCTTCTGCACCAATCGATGTTGTGACGCTTGGAGTTCCTGTTTGCATTGCTTCAAACAATTTCCCTTTTAATCCTGCTCCAAATCTTAAAGGTGCTAATAAAATTCGTGCATTCTTACTAATTTTTTTGGCATCTTCAGCTCTACCCTTCACTAGGAAATTATTTTTGGGGTCGTGCATTTCAACTACTTGCTGACTAGGATATGCGCCATAAATATGCATTTCTACATTTGGTAATTCTTGGTGAATGAAAGGCCAAATTTCCTTTTTTAGATATTTGACTGAATCTAAATTGGGTTGATGAAAGAAATTGCCAATACTAACAAAATGCTTACGAGTCTCATAGTTCGGCAACTCCAAGATTGATTTCTTGTCAAGAATAGGTGTTGTAAAAGGCAGATAAAATAAAATCGATTTATCTACTTTAAAATAATTCTGCAATAGATCCATTTCAAATTGACTGATTACCAACGATAAATCACACCGATAAATTGAGGCAATTTCACGAAATGAAACATCATTTAGCAAATCATTATTACTAAATATGTCAGAACGTTTTAAAGCATTGTGTCTACCTATTCTGAGACAATGCAAATCTTCCATATCCAATATGCGCAATGCATTGGGACAATTCTCAACAACGCGCCAGCCGAATTTTTCTTCGGTTATAAAGCGGTCAAAAATAACTACATCTGGAGATAATTCTAAAACAAATTCATCAAATTTAGAATCGTTAATAGATACATCAACACATGTAACACCTAACTGAATTAAATCGAAACTAAATTCGCCAAACGCGGCTGGACAAGCAAACGTTATGGTCCAATTATTTTGACTAAATAAATTAATTAATTGTACCATTCGGCTTCCTGCAGCGGTGGATTGCGGCTCTGGCCAAACGGTTCCAATAATTAATAATTTATTTTCAGAATGCTTTATCAGTTTTTCAGGCATTGGCCATTTCCATGTGCGGAATTTCTTCTAATGTTTTCGATAAAAACCGCCAGAATTTCTGAACTGATGCAATATTCACCTTTTCATCGGGAGAATGCGGATTCTTAATGGTTGGACCAAATGAAATCATGTGCATCCCTGGATAATGTTCTCCAATTAATCCACATTCTAAACCTGCATGACATGCTTTAACTTGAGGTTCTTCATTGAATAAACCAGTGTATAAATCACGCATTGTTTTCAAGATTGGAGCATCTGGAAGCGGCTTCCAACCAGGATAATCACCACCTTGCTGAACTTCAGCACCCATTAATTCGAAAGTTGCGCGAATAGAATTTCCAATATCATTCTTCGCTGAATTTACGGAACTACGTTGTAAACTTTGGGAAATGAACGTACCATTCTCAACGATAATTCTTGCTAAACTTGAAGAAGTTTCAACCAAGTCTGGAATGTCAACACTCATTCTATAAACCCCGTTTGGAAGAGCGTAAACAGCATTTAATAATTTTTTCTGATCATCTCGATTCATTACGCGCTCTGGATTATCCGTCTTTGTGAGCGTTAATTTAAAGTCAGGATCTGCAGAACCTAATTCACTCGCAAGCATTTCTTGCATTTCTTGCACATGCTTTTCGAATTCAGAAAAATCGGCAACTAGAATTGCAGCGACTGATTCACGAGGAATTGCATTTCTTAAACTTCCACCATTAATTCCATTAATTCGTAAATCAGCACTTTTGGGTGAAGTAAACAAAACGCGATTCATTAATTTATTCGCATTTCCCCTACCAAGGTGAATATCAACTCCGGAGTGACCTCCTTTTAATCCGGAAATTTTTAGTTTGCAAGAAATGTATCCTTGTGGGATTGACTCTTCACGATAATTCCAAGAAACATTTGTATCCATTCCTCCGGCACAACCGATGCAAAGCTCATCGTCGTCTTCGGTATCCAAATTAAGCATGATTTTCCCGCTCAGAAATCCAGGTTTAAGACCTTTTGCTCCAGTCATACCTGTTTCTTCGTCAATTGTAAAAAGTGCTTCAATTGCAGGATGCTTCAGATCTTTAGAAGCCAAAACGGACATAGCCGCAGCAACACCCATCCCATTATCAGCACCTAAGGTTGTGCCTTTAGCTTTTACCCATTCGCCGTCAATATAAGATTGAATTCCTTGGGTTGAGAAATCGAAATCGGTATCAGCATTTTTCTGATGTACCATATCGAGATGTGACTGCAGTACAACCATTGGACGATCTTCCATACCAACACTCGCAGGCTTAGAAATCACTACGTTTCCAACTTCATCTTTTTTAGCTAATAGCCCTAATGACTCACCAAAATTCATTATAAATTCAATAACCCCTTCCTCCTTTTTTGATGCACGAGGCACTGCATTTAAATCTTCAAAATAATTCCAAATTGCACTAGGTTCTAATTGACGTACTTCTGACATAATTATAAATTTAAGGGCTTCGAAGTTAAGAAATTCTAATGCTAATTCCTCGAAATAAAGCATTGTTAGCTAGTATGCGTTGCGTTTAGTACGTTTGCAAAAACACTTCTATGAGCAGCCCAACGTTTACAAACGAATTAATCAATTCTAGCAGTCCATATTTACTACAACATGCTCATAATCCAGTAAATTGGTTGCCCTGGGGAGACAAAGCAATTGAAAAAGCTAAAAACGAAAACAAACCAATATTAATTAGTATTGGCTATTCGGCTTGCCATTGGTGCCATGTTATGGAGCATGAATCATTTGAAGATGAGGATGTTGCAAAATTAATGAATGATCATTTTGTTTGTGTTAAGGTTGATAGAGAAGAACGACCTGATATTGATCAACTATATATGTTAGCAGTTCAATTAATGACAGGCCGTGGAGGATGGCCATTGAATTGCTTTGCGTTACCTGATGGAAGACCAATTTATGGCGGAACTTATTTTCCTAAGGAGAATTGGAAATCTACATTGTTACAAGTGTCGCATTTATTTAAAAACGAATATTCAAAAGTTCTTGAATATGCTGATAGATTAACAAATGGGATTAAACAAACAGAGTTACTAAAGGAAAATGCATCTCAAGAATCAATCGAATTAAACGATTTATCTGAAAGTGTAAATAAATGGATGGGAATCACTGATCAAGAAGAAGGTGGGCCTAACAGAGCTCCAAAATTTCCACTTCCAAACAACTATGTATTCTTAGTTCGTTATGCACATTTAATGAAGCAGAATCATGTTCTAGCCTATACACATTTAACACTCAAAAAAATGGCCTTTGGCGGTATTTATGACCAAATTGGCGGAGGTTTTGCGCGTTATTCAACAGATATGCTTTGGAAAGTTCCGCATTTTGAGAAAATGCTTTACGATAATGGACAATTAATGAGTTTATACGCTGAGGGATATTGGAATAATCAAGACGAAGACTACAAACAAATATGCTATCAAACAGCAGAATTTATTGAGCGGGAATTAACTTCAGAAAAAGGATATTTCTTTTCAGCATTAGATGCAGATAGTGAAGGTATTGAAGGTAAATTCTATGTTTGGACAAAGGCTGAATTGCTGTCTATATTAAGTGAAACTGAATTTAAACTAGTTGAAGTGTATTATTCGGTAAACCCTTTCGGTTTTTGGGAAGACGAGAATTATATATTGATGCGTCGAGAGGATAACGCAATTGTAGCAGAAATTCTTGATATAAAAGAAGAAGAATTAGTTAAACAAATCGAAACAATCAATTCTAAATTATTAATAAATCGTGCAAATAGAATTCGGCCAGGATTAGATGATAAACTAATCACAAGTTGGAATGCCATGATGATCAGAGGATTGGCAGATGCTGCGAGAGTTTTCGATAATACCAAAATGTTAAATCAGGCAATTAAAGCTGCTTTATTTATCCAAGGTAATTTACAAGACAACGAAGGCAGATTACGGCATAGTTGGAAGAATGAAAAGGCCTCTATTCATGGTTTTTTGGAAGATTATGCGTTTCTAATAGACGCATATATCGGATTATACGAAGCGACTTATGATGAAATATGGCTTTTAGAAGCTAGGAATTTGCTCTTCACAGTATTGGATGATTTTTCAAGAACATCGAACGGATTATTTTATTTCACATCGAATTTAGAGCCCGAATGGGTTACTCGTCAGTTAGAAACATCTGACAATGTGCAGCCTGCTTCTAATTCCATGATGGCTAGGAATCTAAACAAGTTAGGGATTTACTTCTCAATGCCAGATTGGATAAATCAAACCGAATTAATGTTAAATACAATCAAAGACGAATTAATAAATTATGGAGCAGGATACTCAAATTGGGCATCATTAGTATTAGAGAAACATGCAGATAATCAGGAACTTGTAATTACTGGTGAAGGCGCTATTTCTGAAGCAAAAAGATTAAGAAAACAATATAAACCTAATGTAATTTTTGCAGCATCGGAGGGTAAATCGCAATTGCCAATAT
>Ga0209284_10004539_pt1 | contig 15481 bp, 14 predicted proteins | sample FRY03_FD_187211 | JGI IMG/M metagenome (GOLD analysis project Ga0209284, IMG submission 187211) | Freshwater microbial communities from Lake Fryxell liftoff mats and glacier meltwater in Antarctica - FRY-03 (SPAdes) (version 2) | ecosystem: Environmental > Aquatic > Freshwater > Ice > Glacier... | reverse complement strand
TGATTTTAGAGACGGAATATTCAGAAAAATTCACCCGCCTCCCCCAATCCCTTCAACCACGGGAAAAATTCACCCTATGTCGTTACAAAAAAAAATCCCCGAATGGGGATTTTTGGCGGTTGGTGAGAGTGATTTTACATCGAAATGCAAAAATCCGTCACTTCAACACGGCTTCAAGCATTCTCACAACCTGAAGGTTCTCATGAACTTGATGAACGCGATGGATCATCGCGCCCTTCATCCGGGTCAATGCGGTGAGGGCCTGTGTTGAGACCTCCCGGCGGGACATCTCTGGCTCATCCAAGAGGGCGCCGATGAACGACTTCCTTGAGAGCCCCATGAGAATTGGACGCTGAGACACGGTATATTCAGGGATCCCATTAATCAGCGCCAAATTATGGCCAAGCGTCTTTCCAAATCCAATTCCAGGGTCGAAAACGAGACGCTCTGGGGCAATGCCTGCCATCGTCAGGGTTTCAAATCGCTCTTCAAAATACTCTCTGACTTCCGTGACAACATCATCGTATGACGCCAAACCCTGCATGGTTGATGGCGTCCCCTTCATGTGCATTACGACCACTCCACAATTGGACCCGGCGCAGACCTCAATCATCCTCTCATCCCGAAGCCCGCTGATATCGTTTACGATGTGTGCCCCGGCCTCAAGCGCGGCCGCCGCGACGTCCGGTTTACAGGTATCGATGGAGAGCGCTATTTTGGTCGCGACACGAAGGGATTCTATCACGGGTACGACACGCTTAAGTTCTTCCTCTAGGGAAACTGAAGCGGCACCCGGCCGGGTTGACTCTCCGCCAATATCGAGGATATCAACTCCCTCTCCGACCAACTGGAGCGCTACCTTCACAATTTCATCCACCGAACCAAAACGACCTCCATCGGAAAACGAGTCTGGCGTGATATTGAGAATCCCCATGATCAGAGCCGTCGAATCCAGCTCCCAGCAAAACTGTCCCGCTCTCCACACGGTCCCTTGGTAGCTTCCATGGTTGCACTCGCTCATTCGATTTCCCATACTTTCCCCCACACCACTACCATCTCAATGAAAAAACTCACACGAATACTCGCGATCGCCCTGATCGCTATTCCGCAGGTTCATGCCGACAATGACCTGTGGGAATCCAAAGGACCCCACGTCCGCATCAAACGCAATGACCAAGACGGATCCTACGTCGTTTTTGAACGTTCTCCTGACGACCAGAGCTTAAAGAAGACCACGAGGGACCAGAATGATCGAATAAAAATGCAGGCCACCTATCGACGGGATGGCAAAGGCTTCCTAAAGACTGGAGAAATTCGTGATGGCCAAGGATCCTTGATCTATAAAGTCCGCTATGGATACGACAAGGAAACCCAACTCTTGATTGCAGAAGACATGTTCGATGCCCGCGTCCAGCGATATTATCCGCCCGAATTCCGAAACGACGACGGAAGCCTGAAGGAGATGCCCATCCGACGCGTTTACTACTTCTATGACGCTGACGGGAACCAAAGTAAGGCCATTTCCCTTGTGCCCAACAAAGGCAAAACCGCCGAGCAAGTCTTCGGCAAGAACCTGCATCCACGGATTTCCGATGAAGACCGCAAAAACTTCAAACCTGATGAGGGCTTCAATCCCGATACCTCGACAAACCCGAACGACAACCCCTTCGACGAGGAGCGCAAGAAGCGGAAACCGGCAGGACAATGAGCGCTGAACGTGTCTTTCAAAGCCTCACCGCCATCGGCCTCATTGTAGGCGGATGGCTTTATGGCGACTATTGGAAAAAATCCGGAAACTTCGAAGGTGGGGGTGAGGAACTTGCCCAACTCCGCGCCAAAAACACCGAGCTTTCTCTGACGATCGACGAACTGGAGAACGACCTAGCGCAAGTCCGCTCCATGCTCTCCAAAGGTCCCTTCCCCGTCCCCGAGGATCTCATCGCTTGGGTGGAAAAGGACTATGGCATGGCGTTTTTGAAAGCGCCCAGTGTCCGCCTTGCTTCCCCTGCGGCCATGCGGGATGCCGCAGAAAGCAATCTCCGCTTTGTTCATGGAGAATCGGGATTGCGAATGGAGAACATCGCCTGGGAACTTATTGGCCTCATCCCCAACGACCAACGGCTCATTGGCCTGTGGATCATGCTAGAGACGACGGGAACACGCGGAGTTTTCGACCTCAGCAAGGAGGAGATCCTTCTCGCGGAGACTTTTGACCCGGAAAGCGTTCCCGATTCGTCGGTGCTGGCTCGCCTCCTCGCGCAACAACTCTCCTTTCAAAATCACCCCCGCAAAAAGTGGGCGAATCGTGACGAATGGCAGGCCTGGCAAGCCACTCACGTGGGCGCAGCCGCCAGCTTGCAGGCTAGATACAACCGGAGACAATCCTCAAGTAACGATGCTGAATTTAAAGACCCCGAATCGGAGCGTGAAGAACTCCTGATGGCACTTCCCCCCTCCATTCAGGGGTTCGCAAACTTCCCCTTTGTCGACGGGAATGACTACGCCCGGCATTTCTACATCGATTCGCGCGAGGCCTGGTCTGCGATGTTTCGCGACCCGCCTCAGAACACCGCCAGCATCATCGAGCCCGAAAGCCCGCACCCTTCAGCCGACGAGCTCACCTTGGACCCAACGACCGAAAAAGTCCTGGCCGAAAATTGCCTCGGCGAACTCGGACTCAGGTTGTGGCTAGAACCCTACCTTGGGAACGAAACCGCATCCAAGTTGGCAGGAACGTGGAAAACCGACCGTTACAGAATCACGGAGCAAGATCAAAATGTCTCGCTCACCTGGCAGATCGAAATGACCGATGAAAGCGCGGCGGAAGACCTCGCCCGTGACGTCAGCGCCTCCATGATGGCACATCTTCAAGAGACCCAGCCAACGCGCCACATTGAGATCAAGGTGCAAGGTTCCAGCTTCATCCTGAGCAACCTTCCCAAGACCCAATGATCGCACAAAAGATCATCTTTAAAGGCCGTGTCCAAGGGGTGGGATTCCGCTATTCCGCGAAACAACTGGCCTTGGGGTTCGATGTTCTCGGCACTGTCAAAAATCTCAGCGACGGCACCGTAGAACTTAAGGTCATGGGTGACCGCGAAGAAGTTGAAGAGTTCATCACGGAAATCGTCGAGGAATCCGACCTCGCCAGCCTCATCAAAGAGCACACCGTCTGGGACATTGATCCGCTCGAGAACTGCTCCGGATTTTCGATCTCGGGCTAGTTCAAAACGACCCTAAAAAATCCGTTCGCGCTGGAGCCGGAAAGCGCGTTCGGATCGTTAAATGCCGGATCACCGGTCGTCCAGACCGTGGACCCATTCTTCCCCACCACATAAGGTATAACATCTGACCAGGTCATGGCATCCAGCGATGTCTGAACTTTGTAGTTCAAACCGATCTCGGACTGAAATTCCAGCACCCACTGCCCGGCTGTATTCAGGGAAATATCGAGAAGGATCAACGGGGTGGCAGGCGGATCCGCAGTAATGACACTCCAGCCCAGATCCTTCATCGCACCCACATCGACATTGGTTAGCTCTTTACGGTGGGCATTTTTGGTGAACTGGATCGTCGTAGACATGAGCACTTCCTGAAGTTGACTAGGCTTCACCGTAGATAGGTAGTTCGGCTTCCCCAACGGAAAGATCTTGGAATCAATCTGCCCATCCTCCCAGTGATAGTCGAACTTTGGGCGCCCTCCGGCAATAGGCAAAGTCGTAATCGTTGTCCCCATATCCAGCTCGTAGGCTGCAACCGCGTTGGTCCCAAAATAATCGGTTTCTAGAATCAGATTACTCCACTCGACCACTCCGGTAGAGGCCATCCCAAAGCAGTGCCCCATTTCATGAAGGGCCACTGAATAGAAATCCACCGTCCGAGCAGGGGGAACTTCGCGGTGGTTGAAGTGCCAATTCTCACTCGTATCGAACGAGATATTTCCACCAAGAACGGTTAGAGACCCCTCTCCACTATTAAACCCCCGGTTCAAGAGATTGTCTGGTTCGTCAAAAACCGGAGTGAAATTTGTCCCGCCCCCAAAAGCACCACCCACGGCCAAAGAATCCAAATTACGTGCTCCCACAAAGAGAATCCAAACATCAGCCGGCAAGGCGATCCCATCCCAATACTCATCGGCAATCGGAGCCCCCGCAGAGAAGAGGTCGTCAGTCGAAGCGCTGGCGGCTGAACTAATTTGCCGATTCATCCCCGTGGCCGGATTTCGAAACAGGAAACGCCGGTCCATGTCATCATCGACCGAGTTCACGGCAGCCAATGACTGATCAAGAATTCTGCTCCATCGGGCGGCCACCGCTTCCATGGCATTCCTCGCCTCCGGGTCATTGAAGAACCCGGTCGCATCGTAGCGATAGTCCACCCTGACGGTCAGCCCCCAAACGGGCGACACAAACATCCACACGACTAAAAAAACACGCATTCATGAAAATAAACAAAAACGAGGTTCCGACAAGCATCGGAATCCCCTCAAAGTTAAATTTCAAGAAAGCTGGATATTTATTCCCCTGCTTTTTCTTTAATCAGCTTCTGATCCTCCTCGGAGAGCTTGTTGATCGCGTAGGGAACTTTGCGGCCGTTCTTGAGCTTAAAGATCACGCTCTCACCATTAATTTCAGTGACGGCGGCCACCAAGGGCTTGCCTTCGCTATTTGTCCAGGTTCGCTCGGGAATCAGATCCTTGGCAAAAAGCCCGCCTTTTTCTTCCTCGGGCTCGGCTTGGACGTCTTTCACAGCAGCCTGAATCGATTTCTCGAAATCTTCCGAAGCCGGATGACCGTTGAAAACAATCTTCCCGTCTGCGCCAAAAACGATGGCGTGAGGGATTCCACGAACCGAAACCGGGCCGCGCACCCCATTGGTGACGGTAAATTCAATCTTGTGCTCCTTCACAATCGCTTCAATGCGATCTTTGGAGCTGTTTTGCATCTCAGCAGCAATCAACCGGAGACCTTTCTTGCGATACTTTTTTTCCACCTCGACCAGGTGGGGCATTCCGCTCAGGCAAGGCCCTCATCCAGTGCCCCAATATTCAATGGCCACAACTTTACCCTTAAGATCGTTCGCTTTCGCATTTCCTCCAAACATGACATCGCCGAACTCCCACTCGGAGAGTGTGTTTTCAGGTAACTCATCGTCCGAAGCTCTCGCCAGACCAGAGATCAACCCGATTGCCACCCCAATTTTGAGGAAGGCTAGGATATCAGACACTTTCATCGATGAATAGCTACCCGACAAGTTTTCAAAAACTTTCACTCCTTTCTACCGCTGAACATTTTACTCACGGCCCTAAAAAAAACCCCGAGCCCCCCCACTAAAAAAAGTCCGGGAAACCAAATCGAATACCCTGGAGCCTTGGTATCATGCTCCAATACCGCTTCCTCCGGATTCTCCGAATTGACCCACACCTCGGTCTTCATCCCCACCTTCCAGCGGTCCACCTCGGCTTGCACGCCCGTTTTCTCTTTTAAAAAAGGGTTCTTCCGGCGCTTCGTGCGCTCACCACGATAAAATTCCTCCTCGAAGCGATACTCGTAAACCAACTCATGGAAATACTCCAAAGGGACACTGTTCCCCAATTTCCGCTCTCCCAACTTAGACTCGATCACCACCGCCGGAACCTTCGGCCAATCCCTCGTCTCGCTGGCCCGGAGATACCCTCGCCCCAGAATCGCCACGAAAATTCCGCCCATCACGGCCAGCGCAAGACCAATGAATGCCAAATAAACCAAACCGCCAATCCCTTGCTTCTTCACGCCGTATCGGTATCACATTCCACCCCACTCGCAAGACCAGGGCTTGCACCAGCTCATGATTCCAGCGAGAACCAAGACATGAGCACATTCGCTGAAACAATCATGGAAGATCTCAAGGCCGCCATGAAGGCCAAGGATACCGTCACCCTCACCACCCTCCGCGCCTTGAAAACGGCCCTCACCAACGCTGCCATCGAGTCCGGAAACAAAGACAACGTGATCGCTGATACAGACGCCCTCGCAATCGTCCGGAAACAAGTCAAACAACGCCACGACTCTATCGAGCAGTTCGAAGCCGCCAACCGTCCTGAGCTTGCCGCAATCGAAAAGGCGGAGATCACCGTCCTCGAAAAATACCTCCCCCCCGCCATGAGCGCCGAGGAAATCAGCGCCATCGTCGTCGCCGCCGTCGCAGAAACCGAAGCCACCTCCCGCGCCGACATGGGAAAGGTCATGGGCATCGTGCAGGCCAAAACCGCCGGACGCGTCGACGGAAAAACCCTCTCCCAAGAGGTCATGAAGCACCTTTCCTAAATGAGCTTCGCCGCCATTATCGTCGCCTCCGGGTCCAGCCGACGCATGGGCTTCGATAAACTCGCGGCCAAATTCCAAGAAAAGCCCGTCCTCTGGCACAGCGTTCGGGCTTTTTCCTCTCTCGAGGAAATCTCGCAAGTCATCGTCGTCGCTCCCCCCGAGCGCTTCGACTGGCTCGCTGACCTCGGCGACAAACTCACCCGCGTCGATGGCGGCGCCGAACGGCCCGACTCCGTCGCCGCCGGTCTCGCCGCCCTCCGCCCCGACATCACCCACGTCGCCATCCACGATGGCGCCCGCCCTCTTGTCTCGGCCAACGCCATCCGTGCCACCTTCGCGGCCGCCCAAAAATCCGGCTCCGCCAGCCTCGCCCGCCGCATCACCGAAACCCTCAAACGTGCCACCCCGGAAGGACTCACCACCGAATCCGTCCCCCGGGACAACCTCTGGATCATGGAAACCCCCCAGATTTTCCAAAAAGACCTCATCCTCCGAGCCTACGCCCAAGTCCCATCCGGCGACGCCCGAATCACCGACGAAGTCTCCGCCCTGCAACTACTGGGACAAGGCACGACCCTGGTCGAGAACCCCTCGCCTAATCCCAAAATCACCGTCCCAGCTGACCTTGACACCTTGTAGAGAAACCCTGACTCAATCCCCGCGTCCCTGCTTGCCTAAATCGTTGATTCTCGACGTTCTGACCGTATTTGCCCCCCGATCAAAGGCTATTAACATCCTGATTGAAATGCGCTCTGTGAAGTCGTCTCTCTCTCCTGTATATTAGGGAATCTCGCACCGGGGACGGCATCATTCTACATGCCTATCCCCCTCCGCCTCATCTTTCTACGACCATGAGCCTTCAGCATTTCAATTTCCGCCGGGTCATACCCGTCCTCTCAGTTCTCTCGCTCCCTCTTGCAGCGGCCCCCGTCATCAACGAGATCCACTACAACAACAACAAGAACACCATTCGGAACGAATTTGTAGAAATCTTCAATCCCGACCCCGTCAGTCATGACCTCAGTGGTTGGGAATTGGGGGGCGCGATCAGCTACACCTTTCCTCCGGGCACTTCTCTTCCCGCCAATAGCTACCTTGTCGTTGCTGAAGATCCCGCCACCATCAACACCGAATTTTCCGTGGCCGCCATCGGCCCCTACTCAGGCGCTCTCAACAGCGAAGGCGAGTTGCTTCAACTTCTGGACTCCTCCGGTGCAGAACAAGACCGCGTCGATTATGGCGTGGGATTCCCCTGGCCCTCCCGCGCCCGCGGTGGCGGCAGCTCCATGGAATTGCTCAATCCGTCCTTGGACAACGATCTCGGAAGCTCCTGGAGAAGCTCCCAGCAAGGCTTCAACGGCCTCCCCGAAACCTTCGTCCCCCAAGCTTCAACCTGGAATTATCGCAAAGGACTCAGCGAAGCCTCCACTCCCATCCACTCCTGGACGGCCTTGAATTTTCCCCAAGACGCCTCATGGCTCAGCGGAGAAGCCCCTCTGGGTCGTAACGAAGCCTCCGTCACCACCCCCCTCAACGATGCCCAGAACGGCTACTCAAGCGTCTTCTTGAGGAAGGAATTTACCCTTTCTTCCAGCGCTCCACCCACTCTACTTCTCAAACTCCTCTATGACGACGGCGTCATCGTTTGGCTTAATGGGATCGAAGTTTTCCGCTCTCCTTCGGTCTCCTCCGGACTCATCGATTTCGAAGGCAAGGATCCCTCAGGCACCGACGCCATAAGCAGCCATGAGCAGAACGGATACGAAGGTTTCCTCCTCAATGGCACCGCCGGCCTCCTCCAACCCGGCCGCAACGTCATCGCCATCCAACTCTTCAATGACAGCATCGGAAGCAGCGATATCCTCATCGACGCTGTTCTGGAAACCCCCGCGCCCTTCTCCGAACCCTCTCCACCCAGCCCCGGGAAAATCAACGCCAGCTTCACCGCCAGCCCACCGCCCAATATCCGGCAAGTCAACCACCTCCCCGCAGCTCCCACTTCCTCCGATCCCGTCACCATCAGCACCAAGGTCAGCGATCCCGATGGCGTCGACTCGGTCACCCTCAGTTACCAGATTGTCGACCCCGGCAACTACCTTCGGAAATCCGATCCCGCCTACGAGGAAAACTGGATCGATCTCGAAATGACCGGCCCCGATGCCAACCTCACCTACTCCGCCATCATCCCCGCCCAAAATCACCGCCATCTCGTCCGCTACCGCATCACCTCCACCGATAGCCAGAGAGCCAGCGTCGTCGCCCCCTTCATGGACGACGAGCAACCCAACTTCGCCTACTTCGTCTACAACGGCCTTCCCGCTTGGACCGGTGCCAATCGTCCCGGGGGCGATGCCTCCGCCACCTTCGACCCGGCCTTGCTCGAAAAAATCCCACCCTACCATCTCATCGCCGACGCCACCGATGTCACCACCAGCCAATACTCAGGATCCGCCGAGAACCGACGCTTTTGGGGCACCCTCGTCTACGACAATGTCGTCTACGATCACATCGAATACAAAATCCGCGGGGAATTCTCCACCTACCAAAGCGGCAAAAACAAATGGCGCTTTTTCTTCAACCGCGCCCGCAATCTGGAAGCCCGCGACAACTACGGCAAAAAATACAACAAATCATGGGACGAGCTCACCCTCAATGCCTGCGCCAGCCCCTGGGCCGCCCTCAACCGTGGCATGACCGGGCTCGATGAAGCCCTCTCCTACCGAACCTACCAACTCGCCGGAATGGCTAGCCCCAACACCAACTACCTTCACTTCCGCATCATCGACGAAGCCGCCGAATCAACCCCAGGTGATCAATATCAGGGCGACCTCTGGGGACTCTACCTCGCCATCGAACAACCCGACGGCTCCTTCCTCGATGAACGCAACCTGCCCGACGGAAACGTTTACAAAATCGAAGGTGGCGGGGCCGGCACTCCCGATAAAAAACACCAAGGCAAAGACCAACCGATCACCAACACCGATTGGACCTCCTTCACCAACCAATCCAACAACACCAACACCGAAGCCTGGTGGCGTGAAAATCTCGACCTCGAAGCCTACCACACCTTCCGCGCCTGCAACCGCGCCCTCGGCAACGTCGACCTCCGCGATGGCTGGAACCACTATTTCTACCACCGCAGCAATCCCGATGGCTCCCCCGGCAAGTGGGTTCCCGTCCCCTGGGATCTCGACATGATGTATATCTGCCTCCGTCACCAAGGCGGCACCATTCGCCAACGCAACAGCCTCAACATCCCCACCCTCTCGATCGAATTCAAAAACCGCAGCCGCGAAATTCTCGACCTCATGCTCTCCGACCAAAGCACCTCGGGCGGTCAAATCGGACAACTCCTCGATGAATACGCAAGCCTCGTCAACCCCATCGGCGAACCACTCACTTGGTCCGACCTCGACCGTCACATGTGGAACTACCACCCGCGCACCCGCGCCTCCGGATCCGCCCAGACCAACCACAAGGGCAACTTCCATCGCACCCCTTACACCGACACCCGCTTCGCAGGATCCTGGACCCGCACCTTGACCTCGCCCGACTTTGAAGGATCGCAAAACTATATCCTCAACTACATGACCGACACCGATCCAGCCCCTCAAACTTGGTCGGAAAACAGTGGGGATCAACAGGGATACGGCTTCAACTTCATCTCCTCCGAAGCCGCCGATAACAACATCCCCAACACCCCCGTCATCACCTACACCGGTGAAGCCGGCTTCCCCACCACCGGACTGACCTTCACCAGCTCCGCCTTCTCCGACCCCCAGGGCTCCGGAAGTTTTAGAGCAATGGAATGGCGCATCGCCGAGATCGCGGCCCCCGTCAGCGAACCCCGCACCTACGAAATTGAAGAGAACTGGAGCAGCGGTGAACTGACCTCTTTCGACGCCACCATCACCCCACCCGCTCTCGCCACCAGACCCTCCCGCACCCACCGCGCCCGTGTCCGCCATCAAGATACCACCGGGCGCTGGAGCCACTGGTCCGCTCCGCTCGAATTCCAAAGCACTTCGCCCAACATCGACCTCCTTCAACAAAACCTCGTCATCAGCGAGATCATGTTCAACCCCAATGGCGACGACGCCCTTGAGTTCCTCGAGCTCTTCAACAGAGGCGACACCACTCTTGATCTCACCGGCCTCCGCTTCACCAAAGGCATCGACTACGACTTCGAAAACGGCACCACCCTCGCTCCCGGGGCCTACATTCTCGTCGTCAAAAACCGTCTCGCCTTCGAAGCCAAATACGGCCCATCCCTTCCGCTCGCAGCCGGCCAATACGAAGGAAATATCTCCGACAGTCTCAGCAACGGAGGCGAACTTCTTAAACTCTCCCTCGGCACCCTCGCCATCCATGAGTTTGAATACGGCGACAATACTCCCTGGCCCTCCATCACCGATGGCGACGGCTACTCGCTCGTCCTCGCCCACCCCAGCGACAACCCCGGAGACCTCCTCGATCCTCTCGGCCATGGCACCGCCACCAACTGGCGGGCCAGCTTCGCTCTCGGGGGCTCACCCGGCACCAGCGAACCGACCGACACCTTCACCGGCCTCGCCTCCGCCGACTTGGACGTCGATGGCCTCGATGCCTTCCTCGAACACGCCCTCGGCACCTCCGACACCGTCGCAACCATCCATCCCTTCGGTGTCTCAGTCTCAGGTGATCAAGCACACTTCACCTTCCCCGTGAATTCCCTCGCCGACGACGTCCGCTACCTCGTCGAAACCAGTAACAACCTCGATACCTGGCTCCCGCTAGGAAACTTGACCCAAAGAACCGCGACCTCGATGACCTTCTCCACCGAACTCGAAACACCCGCTTCCAAGTTCTTCTTCCGCCTCCGCGTCCAGCAGGTCACCGCCATCCCCCTTCCAAACTAGCCAGTTCAGAGAGACTCCAAAGACCACTTTTTTCTTCCTCCCGATCAAAAACCCGCCACGCCCAGCCTCGTGAGCCACCTCATCATCATCACGCTCCGTGGCCGAACCCAACCTCGTGGCGAACCCAACCTCGACAACACCCGCGAGCATCTCAAGGAAACACGGTGCCGACGATTCCAAAACTGCCAGTCACGGGCTGACCCGTGCAAAAGAATCCGGACCCGTCCTTCCCGATTAAGCCAAGGAGAGAGCATCGCGATAAATCGCCTCGAAGTCTTCGGCAGCCAAAACGCGCGGATTGAACTGACCCGTCCACTGACGGGCCGCTTCACTCGCCAACCATGGAATTTGATCCGCGGGCACCGAAACCGGAGCCAGCTCAGCCAACTCGCGCAGACTCTCAACCCACTCGGTTAAATCCGATCTCAATTCCTCATAAATCTCCCCCACGACCTTGGAATTCCACCGCAAGACACTGGGCAGCATCGTAAGCACCGCCCGGCCATGTACGATCCCAAAAGCCGCCGTCAGGGGATTTGCCGAGGCATGCGCCCCGCCCAACATGCTCGCTTCAATCGCCCTCCCCGCCAGAGCCGCTCCAAGAAGCATCTCACCACGCTGGGCCATCGTTGCCGTTCCCGAAAGCACCGCTTCGATCACCGACTCAATCTTCCGAAAAGCTTCAATAGAAATCTCCTGCGACTCCTTCGTCCGCTTACTACAAACCGCACTCTCCAAGGCATGAGACAAGGCATCAAGCGCCGTCAAGCGTGCCACACTCAACGGCATCGAAGCCGTCAGTTCAGGATCCAAAATTGCCACCTTCGCCAACGCCCTCGGATCTCCGCAGGCCATCTTCTCATGCGAGCCATCACGACTCAACACCGCGTAACTCTGGCACTCGCTGCCCGTCCCAGCCGTCGTCGGAATCGCGATGAAAGGAAGCATCTCCCCTTTCGCTTTTCCATGCCCTTGATAATCCGACATCTTCCCTCCTCCGCTGAGCAGAAAAAGGGAAGCCTTGGCGGTATCCATGGAACTCCCGCCACCCAATCCAATGATGACATCCGGTTGCACCAAACGCGCAAATTCGGCACACTCGGCGACATCTGATTCCGTCGGGTTCTCATGAACTCCGAAATAGACCACCGCATCCCCCAAAAGAGCCAAGGCACGGTCCACATGACCCGCCGCCACAATCCCGGCGTCCGTCACAATGAGAGCCTTGCCGGACACCACTGAAGGAAGTTTTTTGAGAGATCCAGGGCCATGAATGAGTTGTTGCTGAAAAGAAGTCACAATGAAAGCAGTTCAAGAGAATACTGGCCGAATCGAATCGCTTTTCAAACTAGCCGCTCATTCCAGGAATTCAACCCATCCCGCGCCCTAAGGTCCAAAAAGATTCTATCGTCACCCCACCGGAATCTCCCTAAGATCCGGCGCTCATTCAATGAAATTTCCCGCCCTTCTGCTCGCCACCACCCTTTCCCTCGCTGCCGCCCCACCGGAATGGAGCGTCTGGCGCGGTCCCGGGAGCAACGGCATCTACGACCACGAAACCACTTGGTCCCACAACTGGCCCGAAAACGGACCCAAGGTTCTCTGGACCGCCAAGATTCACCTCGGCTACTCCGGCATCGCCGTCAGCGACGGAAAGGCCTACACCCTCGGCAATCTCGAGGGCGACGACCTCCTCCAATGCCTCAACGCCACCACCGGAGAGACTGTCTGGAGCAAAAACTACCCCCAGGACCTCATCCCGAAATACAACCCCGGCGGCCCCAATGCCCCACCCATCATCGAAGGGAAATGGCTCTACACCTTCAGCAAACAAGGCCTCGTCTCTTCCTGGGATAAAGCCACGGGTGATCTCCGTTGGACCACTGATCTCACCACCAAAGCCAAAGCACCCATGCCCACCTGGGGCTTTTCCTCCGCCCCCGTCATCGTCGGAGACCGCCTCTTCCTCAACGCCAACGAATCGGGCGTCGCCCTCGATAAAAACACCGGCTCACTCCTCTGGAACTCCGCCCCGACCTCCTGCGGATACGCCGCCGCCGTCCCGCTCACTTTCCGCGACCAAGACGCCCTCGCCATCTTCGGCCACAAGGCCATGCACCTCGTCTCCCAGACCGATGGCAAGGTCCTCTGGCAAGTCGCCTGGCCCACCCGCTACGGCGAAAACTCCGCCGACCCGCAGATCATCGATGGCAAACTCTACCTCTCCTCCTGGTGGGACGAAGGCGCCGCCCTCTTCGATCTCGAAAAAGACCCCTCCGAACCGCTCTGGACAAACAAGGAATTCCAAAACCACATCAACCCACCCGTCCTTTTCGAAGATGCCCTCTACGGATTCGACGGCCCCGTTCATAAAAAGAAGGTCAAAAGCTTCCTTCGTTGTATCGATGCCAAAACCGGAAAAACCCTCTGGTCCCACCCCGACCTCCGCGGCTCCCTCATCCTCTCCAACGGCAAGCTCATCATCCTCACCGACGATGGCTCCGTCATCATCGCCAAAGCGACCCGCGAAGGCTTCCAAGAACTCAAGCGCCACGACAGCCTCGGCAACCGAACCTGGGCCCCGCCCGTCCTCCACCAAGGCCACCTCTACCTCCGCGACGCCGACGGCACCGCCACCTGCCTCGACCTCACGAAAAGATAACGCTCAAACCACAGATTCGCTCTGGTTCTCTGATCGTCACCGAGAACCCGTAAAACCCCGGTTCTTTGAAAATCCCAATGGCAGCCTCACGCTTCAGCCACTCGCCTCGAATGATCGAGACTAAAAGCTCCGACCGAAGGACAGACCGAGGGCAAGTGAATACCCGTCGAGGTCGAGAGAGGTTAAAACTGAATTAGCAAAATCCGATGAATCTCCGCCGATGAGGACTTCCACGCTTTGCCGGTCCAATGGTAGATTTGATAGAAGGGGACCCGGTCCTTGCGGACTCCCGGCGTAGGGAGCTCCGATCAGTGGAGTGATCCCACCGATATCGTAGCGATCAGTTCGATAGTCCTGCCGATCCTGGCGGGCTTTGAAATTCGAAAACGTCCGCTCTGAATCATCACCAAAGTACCACAAAGAAACGAGGAGTCCTTCGAACGGTGATTCAAAATTCGAGGGCGGTCGGAGGAGCAAGTCGATCTGCGGTGACAATCCATTAAGTCGGTCGCCACCGGTCACGCGCCCCAGATCGGTCTGACTTTCGGAGTAAACCGACCGACTACCACTGGCACGGAAGACAAGCTCATCGCCTTGGGCCTGATCCGCCGAATCGAATGAAGGAATCTAGTCGACCAAGGTCACAACGCGATAGCTCCGACTGGGGGTTTCCGAGGGATGGCTCTCTGTCTTGGGCGCTCCGCTATCGACCCACTGGGTCCGGTTTGCTCTTGCGCTCAAAGGTCCCGCCGCCGCTTTTTAAAAGACTGAGATAATTTCATGATAGTTTTGGATGTCAGGTTTTTCGCGCGGAAATATTTAAAATTTTCCTGAGGAATCCTTAAGGTTAGCTTAATATTTCTAGCTATTCGGGGGGCAATGTTTTTTTTATTTTTATTAGGGCACAACTTGCTCAAAGCTTCGACGTCCTTCGCTAAGGAACATCCGGCTTCAGATCCCGCAACGACCAAATCTCGCCTGCCAGCTCACCCAACGCGCCTCGCGGTTTCCTCGCTCCATCTTTCCGCTTCGGACCAAATCGTTCCCGGCTCGCCAAAAAGACCCCGTCGACAAAACTTTTCGATCCAATCACCGCACCATCTGTAAAATAACGGATCCGGCATTGAATGACCTTGGAAATCTTCAAATCGCGCGCCTTTTCCTCCGAGAGCCGCGCCAACTCAACCTCCGCCGCCTCGCGACTCATCCCCTTCCGAACCACCACTCGCTGCTTCGTCTCCACATTCCCGCGCTCTTCCCCCTCCTCCATCCCTGCCGAAATCAAAATCTTGCGATACTCCTTTCCCACCCCGCCCTGCGCCCAACTCCGCGCACTGACCTCGCGACTCCCAAACGAATACATCGCCCGCACCAGCCCCTCCTGGGCCTTCTTCGCCCCGCGACCACCACCCACCGCTTCCCCATACGAACTCCAACGATAATCCGCCGGATCTTCCACCATCCCGGCCCGCACCGGATTCAAATCAAGATACGCCGCCATCGTGCGTGCCGCCAAACCATCTTCCACGATGACACTCCGAAACCGCGATTCCCAGAGGGTGCCCTTTCGACCATTTTCCCGATTATACCAGCAGGTGAATCGGTGCAGCAATCCT
>Ga0209284_10004537_pt1 | contig 15483 bp, 14 predicted proteins | sample FRY03_FD_187211 | JGI IMG/M metagenome (GOLD analysis project Ga0209284, IMG submission 187211) | Freshwater microbial communities from Lake Fryxell liftoff mats and glacier meltwater in Antarctica - FRY-03 (SPAdes) (version 2) | ecosystem: Environmental > Aquatic > Freshwater > Ice > Glacier... | reverse complement strand
GGCGTGGTCGGAGTTCTGGGAGTCGCGCTTGCGCAGATGGCGACTAACGGGTCGGTGGGGGGCTTGCTCGATGCGGGCCTGCTCGTGGGTTTCTTCCTGATCTTGACGCGCAAATTGATTCCGGTCTGGGCGTTGGTCATTCTCGCGGCCGGAGGCGGGGCTTTGTTGCGTTAAGGGCAGCCCTTCGGGGTTTTGAGAGGGGGCAAATGCCGACATGCCGGGGCTTGGAGCTCTCTGCGTGGGGGCCGTGTTGAGACTTGGTTGAGGGGGCGGCGCTGATGAGTTTACGCGTCAGGCGAGGATACTTTCGATGACTTTGCCGTGGACGTCGGTGAGGCGGAAGTCGCGGCCGCTGTATCGGTAGGTGAGTTCTTCGTGATCGAAGCCTAAGAGGTGGAGCATGGTGGCGTGCAGGTCGTGGACGTGGACTGGGTCTTGGACGGCGGCGAAGCCGAAGTCGTCGGTCGCGCCGTGGACGTGGCCGCCTTTGACTCCGCCGCCGGCCATCCAGGTGGTGAAGCCGTAGTGGTTGTGATCACGTCCGTTGATCTTGCCGGCGTTGGCGCCTTCCTTGGGCATTTCGACAACGGGGGTGCGACCGAATTCCCCCCCCCAGAGGACGAGGGTTTCATCGAGGAGACCGCGTTGTTTGAGGTCGGTCAGGAGGGCGGCGATGGCTTGGTCGCATTCCTGGGCGAGTTTGCGGTGGTTTTGCTCGAGGTCATCGTGATTGTCCCAGGGTTGTCCGGCTCCGTGCCAGACTTGCACGAAGCGGACGCCGCGCTCGATGAGGCGGCGTGAGATGAGCATTTGGCGGCCTTGCAGGTTGTCGCCATACATCTCGCGGATGTATCGCGGCTCGAGTGAAACGTCGAAGGCGTCGGTCGCTTCGAGCTGCATGCGGTAGGCCAGTTCGAAGCTTTGCAGGCGGGCTTCGAGTTCGGAATCGTGGTCGCGGGCCTCGGCGTGTTTTTCGTTGAGGTTGCGGAGGAAGTCGAGTTGCTCGCGCTGGCGGCCTCTTGCGATGTGCTTGGGCTGAACGTGCTCGATGAGCTTGCGGGGATCGGTCGTTTGGGTGTCGACGTAAGTTCCCTGATAGGCGGCGGGGAGGAAGCCGGACTGCCAGTTTTGGGTGCGGGAAATGGGGTAGCCCCCGGGACACATTGAGACGAAGCCGGGGAGGTTTTGATTTTCGGTCCCGAGGCCGTAGGTGACCCATGAGCCGACGCTGGGACGCGAGAGACGGGAGTCTCCGCAGTTCATGAGGAGGAGGGAGGGCTCATGATTGGGGACATCGGCGTGCATGGAGCGGATGACGCAGAGGTCATCGGCGCATTCGCCGACCTTGGGAAAAATGTCGGAGACTTCGAGTCCGCTCTCGCCGTATTTCTTGAAGCCGAAGGGAGACTTCATGGCCATGCCGGTGGGGCGTTCGGTCTTGAGTTCGAGCGGGATTTTTTTCCCGTCGTATTTCGTGAGTTCGGGCTTGGGATCGAAGGTGTCGACTTGGGAGGGTCCACCGTTCATGAAGAGGTGGATGACGGCCTTGGCTTTGGCCGGGTATTGGGTTTTTTTGGGAGAAAGGGGATTGAGGGCGCCCGAGGCTACGGTAGGAAGGGCGAGGCTCGCCATGCCCATGCCGGTGCGTTGTAGAAATTCGCGACGGGTGCCGATGAATCCCCCGTGTCCAAAATTGTGATGATTCATGATGTTTTAATCTACAAAGAAGAATTCGTTACTCAACAGGAGAACTTGGGAAAGTTGGGCGAGCGGTTCGAGGCCGAGGCCCGCGAAGTCTTCTTGCGAGTCGGCGAGGAGGCCGCGCTCGTCCGAGATTTTGGGAGCCCAGGTGAAGCCGTCGAAGGATTGCTCGTTGAGGCTGTCGACAACGAAGAGAAGGGAGTCACCGGCGTTCATTTCGATCTTCGGGACTGAAGTGGGAAGATCGAGCGTAGGCTTGAGAGTCCATTCGCCGAGGACCTCTCCGGTGGTGCGCATGATGCGGGCCCGAATGCCGTTTCCTTGCTCGCCGGGGTATTTGAGATTGCCGGAAATGTTGATGATTCCTGAGTCGATGGCGGTCCACTTGAGGGCGACCGCTTTGTCGAGTTCGGGGTGGCCGCCCTGGGCATTCCAGTGGAGCCAGCCGAGTTCGGGATCTGGGAGCTCGGAGTTTCCCAGCCAGCGATTTTCGGCGAAGCGCGGGAGGGGCTGGAAGTCCGTCGAATCATTTTGGAGGTAGCCGTAATCCCACATGCCGGTGGTGCGGATTTGTTGGGCGTTTTGAAGCCAACGGGAGGCGCTGGCGAGTTCGTCGGATGAGGGATCGCGTTTTAAGACGGCTTGATAGATTTCTGCAATCGAGGGGTGATTGTGGGCAATGGCGCGGGCTTCTTGGTGGAGGAAGGGGCTGTTCATGAGGTAGAGTGCCTGGGTGGGAGTGGTGGTGGCGGTGCGCATCATGAGGGCTTCCTCGGATCCGGGGAAATCGAAGGCGCGGAGGATGGAAGGGAGGAAGCCGCGTCGCACTTGACCATAGATGGTGCGGCGGGGCAGGAAGGGGGCTTGATCGATGATGAAGGGCTTGCCTCCCATGGTGGAGTCGAGGCGTCCGCTGATCTGGAGAGCGCTGTCGCGCCAGGCTTCGAGGTCTTTGCGAACGCGGTTGGCGCGTGCGAAGTAGCGGTTCTCGGGATCGACCTGAGTGGGGCCGAGGCTGGACCGTTGGAAGGCTTGTGAAGAGACGATGTGGCGAATGAGGGACTTGGTGGACCAGGCGTTTTTTTGAAGGTAGATCGCGAGATGATCGAGGAGGTCTTGCTGGAGAGGCGCACCAGTTTGGACTCCGAAGTCGCCGGGGGAGTCGACGAGAGGAGTGCCGGTCAGGTGCATCCAAACGCGGTTGGCCCAGACGCGGGCGGTGAGCGGGTTACGGTCGTCAGTGAGGCGGTGCGCGAACTCAAGACGTCCGCTGCCATTTTGGAAAACCTCGTCTTTTTCGCGGAAGAGGGTGAGGAAGGCGCGCGGGATTTTTTCGCCACGCGCGGCCGGATTGCCGCGTTCAAAAATGACGGGATCGATCGGTTTGCGGCGTTCCTGGACGATCATGGCACGGGGCGGGTTGAAGGGAGAGTTGGCCTCCAAGGTGGTGACGGCTCCGGTGAGGTTGCGGAAGGTTCCGCGCTGAGCTTGGTTGATTTTGTCGTTGATGTTTCCGGGGAGATTGAAATCGAGAAAGTCTTCGGGTTCGAGGTGTTCGGGCACGATTGATTTGACGAAGTCATGGACGGCGCGGGCGAGTTTTTCGCGCTCTTTGAAGAAGGCTTGGGCTCCTTCGGATGGGTCAGGTTCGGCGATGAGGGGGAATTTTTGAGGAACGACGGCGCTGTCGAAGACTCCGTAAAGAGCGTAGAAATCGGCAGTGGGAATGGGATCGTCCTTGTGATCGTGGCAGCGGGCGCAGGCCACGGTGAGGCCCATGATCCCGCGGGTGCTCACGTCGATCTGATCCGCGATGACGAGTTCGCTGCGACCGCCTTGGTAACTGCGGCCGACGGTGAGGAAGCCGAGTGCGGCCAGTTCTTCGCGCGGGAGATCCATGAGGTCGGCCGCGATTTGGCGATGGATGAATTGATCGTAGGGAAGGTCGCGATTGAGGGCGTTGATGACCCAGTCGCGATAGGTGTAGGCGTAGGGATATTCTTCGTTTTCGGTGGTGGAAGCCCCTTTTGTGTCGGCGTAGCGGGCGACATCGAGCCAGTGGCGGGCCCAGCGTTCTCCGAAGCTGGGTCGGGCGAGGAGATCGTTGCTAAAATGGCTGAGCCAGTCGGGTCGGGGGTCTTTTGACCACTGTTCGATCTCGGTTGAGGTGGGTTCGAGGCCGTTGACCGCTTGGCTGGTCCGGCGAATGAGGTCCTGACGGGAAGCGGGTGGGGATTTCTGGAGTCCGGCTTTTGGGATCTTAGGATCGATGAGTTCGTCGATCCCGGCTTCGCTGGCGGCGGGCATTTCAAAAGCCCAGTGTTTTTCGGGGGTTTCGACGGGGGGATTGGGCGGCGTGTTTTCGAAGGCTGTCGCCCAGCCAGTGAGAGAAACGATTAAGAGAGAGAAAACCCGCATTGGAGAACTTACGCCGCCAAATAATCGATCTTTCGAGGGCTTGCCATTGCGGAGACGATGGGGGATGCTTTTCCAGATGAGTGACAAGCCATTGAGCGGAAAAACTGCCGTCGTTTTCGGAGTCGCAAACAAGCGAAGCATTGCCTGGGCGATTGCCAAGGCTTGGGCTGACGCTGGCGCGAAATTGATTTTTAACTACCAGGGCGAGCGCCTGAAGGACAACGTGGAGCAACTCGCGGGAACCTTTGGTGATGAGGTACCCCTTTATCCCTGTGACGTGACGAGCGACGAGGAGATCGAGGCCTTCTTTGAGAACGTCAAGAAGCACACCGATACGGTGGACCTCGTTCTGCATTCGGTCGCTTTTGCCCCTAAGGAGGCACTTGAGGGAGACTTCCTGAGCACCACTCGCGAGGCCTTTGCGATTTCCCACGATATCAGCGCCTATTCATTGGTGGCTCTCGCCCAGCGGGCGGTGCCGATGATGACCAATGGAGGGAGTATTGTTGCCATGACCTATTACGGAGCGGCCAAGGTAGTGCCTCACTACAATGTCATGGGCGTTGCCAAGGCGAGCTTGGAAGCCTCGACCCGTTATCTGGCGGCTGATCTTGGAAAGAGGAAGATCCGCGTAAACTGTATCAGTGCAGGCCCCGTGCAGACCTTGGCGGCCCGCGGAATCTCCGGATTCGGCTCCATGATGAAGCACTACGAGGAGCATGCTCCGCTTGGACGTTCTTGCAGCACCGAGGAACTCGGCGCGATGGGAACCTTCCTCGCCAGCGATGGTGCAGCATCGATCACGGGCCAAGTGCTTTACGTCGATGGTGGATATCAAATCATGGGAATGTAACCCGTGAAGGATTTGTTCCCGACATGCCTGTTCTACGAAACGACCGACTGGCATTGCCGGGGATGGAGCGCGACGGAGGCGACGCGGGCGTTGGTGGAATTGCCAGGGCGGAAAGTGCCTTTATTTCGGAAGGTTAGCCACCTTGGTCCCGGGATAGATGAATTCCTTTCCTTCGTAATTTCGGAGAACAGTCCGTTCGTCATTTTGTTCGACGATGTAATTGGGATTGACGGGGATTTTCCCGCCACCGCCGGGAGCATCCACGACAAATTGCGGGATGGCGTAACCACTGGTGTGACCGCGCAGGCCTTCGATGATTTCGATTCCCTTCGAGATCGCAGTGCGGAGGTGTGACGTGCCTTGGATGAGGTCGCCTTGGTAAAGGTAGTAGGGGCGAACGCGACACATGAGGAGTTTGTGAACGAGTTCCTTTTGGATTTCGACCGAATCGTTGACCTTATCGAGGAGGACGGATTGGTTGCCCATGACAACGCCGGCGTCGGCGAGACGCCCGAGGGCGTCGCGGACTTCGGACGTGAGTTCGTCCGGGTGGTTGGTGTGGATGGAAATGAAAAGCGGGTGGAACTTCTTCAGCATGGCACAAAGTTCCGGGGTAATCCGCTGGGGAAGGAAGATGGGGATGCGGGATCCGATGCGAATGAATTGGATGTGAGGGATGGCGTGCAGGCGGGAGATGAGGTTTTCGAGCTTGGCATCCGACAACAAAAGGGGGTCGCCACCGGAGAGGAGGACGTCGCGGACTTGGGGGGTGTTTTTGAGATATTCGATGGCCCTGTCCCATTGGGTTTCGAGCTTTTGATCTGAAACTCCGGAGACGACGCGGGAGCGTGTACAGTAGCGGCAGTAGGACGCGCAGCGGTCGGTGACGAGGAAGAGGACGCGATCGGGATAGCGGTGGACAAGTCCGGGGATGGGCATGTGGGAGTCTTCGCCACAGGGATCGGACATTTCTGAGGCGTCGGTGTAGGTTTCCTCGATGCGGGGAATGACCTGCCGCCGGATCGGGCAATCGGGATCGGTGGGGTGGATGAGATTGAAGAAATGGGGCGTGATCGAGGTGGCAAGTTTGGTTCCGGTCAGGAGGATACCGGCGCGTTCTTCTTCACAGAGGATGAGATGCTTCTCAATGTCAGCGAGGGAACGCACTCGGTTTTTGAGTTGCCATTTGGATGAATTCCAATCTTCGGCGGGCACGTTTTGATCGGCCCAGTAACCTGGAGCTGGGGAGGTGAAGGATATTTTGCTCAAATCGCGGCAATTATAGAACAGTTTTGGGATAGGTCAAAAAATTCCGACGGAGGCTCAAGACGATGGGTTTTTTTATGAGTATCATTCGGGTCTGCGGTTGTCACGGAGATGAAGGGTGGAGGTTTGTGGGGATTTTTGGGCACAGATTTGAACGGATTTGAGAGGATGACACAGATTTTTGAAGAGGAGATGAGCGTGTTGCGTGTTGAAAGCGAAGTGAGACTAATTTGATGGAAGTTCGGCGGATTCAGGGTAAGTCTTTTACGGAATTATGTTTTCAAAGGTTCACCAAGACACGATGCGGGCATCGTATGCCGCGATTCTGAGTGCTTTGAAGTGTTCGGATGGGATGCCGATCTCTGATTTGGCGCGGGAGGTTGAGATGAGCTACATGGGGGTGAAGCAGCATTGCTTGAACATGGTAAAGATGGGCTATCTCGAAGAATGGCGAGTGCCGCGCGAGAAGAAGGAAGTGGGGCGACCTGAGAAGCTTTACCGGTTGAGCAAGAAATGTGATCCGCTTTTTCCGAGTGCGGGTGTTGGGCTGACGTTGGCGCTGCTGTCCGGGGTGAAGCAGCTTTATGGTGAGTCTGCGCCGGAGAAGCTTCTCTTTCATCACTTTCATGAACTGAGGGACCGCTGGTTGCCGAAGGTTCGCGTGGGAAAATCATTGGTGGAAAAGGCCACGAAGCTGACGGCGCTGCGTGAGCAGGAGGGGTGGTTTAGTCGATGCCATTACGATCCCTCGACGGGGTTTCGGATTGAGGAATTTCACAATCCGATGTCGGAGATCTACGAGGTTTATCCGAATACGATGCGGATGGAGATTCAGATGATGGAGCAGGTTTTGGGGACAAAAGTGGTGCGGGATGAGGTGTCGACCGGGAAGGGGCGGAAGCGGGTGGTCTATGACATTGCCACGCTGGGCGTTCACGAAGACGGGGCAAAAGCGCCGGGTCCAAAAATGGGTGGAGCGGATCAGCAAGAGAGCCTTTTTTAGAAAGCGAGCGGCTGAGACTCCGGTGGTCGAACAATGGTAGAAGTTTTTTTTATTTCTAACGCGGGTCGCTTGCCGCGAATTGCTGAGGATCGCCGTTGTTACTTCGAATAGCTGGCGGAGACGGCGAGGAAGTGTTGATCGAGTTGGAGAACGGCGGGGAGGTTTTCAGGAGTCTTCGGGCCAAATTCTGAGCGAGGGACCGAGAGGATGAGGGATCCATCGTTTTGTTTCTCGATTTTTTGGGGGTGGTCGGAGGAGATTTGGCGGTCGGTGGAGTAAAGGTGAAGGTCCGAGATTGAGGCGAGATCAGGGTGGTTGATACGGATGCGAATGGTGGGGTCGGAGGCTTTGCTGAGGAGGGTCAATTTGGCCTTGTTGTGAGCGAGCGGGAGTTCCTTGCGGGCCTGCTCGATGTGGGAGCGGGCGGAGTGGTCAGGGATGGGAGTGTTGGTGACGGGGAGAGTCATTTTGAAGGTCTGGAAGCCCGGGAAGCAGCCTTTGGAGCAACTCATCCATGCGGCAGCGGCTTTCAAGGTGACGGTTTTCTCTGCAAGCTTGGCTGGGGGGGTAATGGTCACGAGAAGGGTGATGTCGCGCTCGTATCCATAGCAGGGGTACTCGGCCATGTGGGTTTTCTCGGGATAGGGCCACTGGATTTCCGAGGCGGTGAATCCCTCGGGGAGTTCCCAGTCGATGGCGGATGGCATGCCGACCATCCCGGGGTTTTGCCAATAGGTGTGGAAGCCGGTGAAGTGCTGGAGATGAAGACCCACCGTGAAGGGCGTGCCCGGGGTGATGCTGCGGTTTTCGGTGATGAGATCGACAGAAATTCCTGGGCCTTCCAAGCCTGCTTCGGAGGCTGAGAGCGGGGCGAGTGAGAAAAGAAGAATGAGGAGTGCTCGGATCATGGCATGGCCCGGGTTCATTTCGTAACCGGTTGTTGATATGAGACGCCCGGAGAGCGGGGAATCTTTCGACTGCCCCGCTGTCTGTAGGAATTGATCCGCAAATTACTTTGCGGGAATCTTCAGTACTTTTCCGATCTGGAGGTTGGATCCAGAAATGCCGTTGGCCTGTTGGATGGCGCGAACGGTCACCCCGTATTTGCGACCAATGCCGTAAAGGGTATCGCCTTTTACCACCGAATACACTTTGAACTTGGGAAGCACCTTGACCGGAGCGGGTTTGGGCTTCGGCTTGACGACGGGCTTGGGTTTGGCAACTGGTCTAGGGGTGGGCTTAGGCGTTGAGACGATGGTGGGCTCGGGCTGGGAAACGACAACGGGCGCTGGTTTCGGCTCGGGCCTTGGCGCAGGCTTCGGTTTTGAAGAAGCGGTGCTGCCCCAATGTTGCGTCTTCGGTGGATTATCGGCCCAGGCTTCGATATAATTTCCATCCTCATCGAAGGGCCCGATTTCAGCATTGTTGGCAGGATTGTAGCCAGAGGTGCGTTTTCCCGAGCAGCTTACGAAAACGGAAGCCAGAAGGAGGAGAGAGAGGGATTGGGAGGGGCGCAATAACATCGACACGTCATTACTACCAAGAAACGGGGCTGAAACAAACATTTGTTAACGAGATTCCTAACGATTTTTATTTTTTGTCCTTTCAAGTCGACGAATGGAAGTTTACTGCCTTGGTCCTGCAGCGGGTGAAAATCGGCTGTTATCTTTGGGAAGCCCGTCGCACGGGCAGGAAATTGATGGGGAATCCGGTGCGTCAGAAATGACTATTCCGGAGCGGTTCCGCCACTGTGAGTCAGCGTGTTACGGCATTCTGGCAAGCCAGATCGCCAGCCTGAAGATCTCGGAAATAGGGAGCCTGCGAATTTCAGGGGCCTGTTTTGAAAAATAGAATGATAAGAACACAGAAGACCTTGATGGGTCTGACGGGACTTTTGTTGGCAGGGCATTGCCCGGCGCAAGAAGTCGAAGAACTGGAGCCCTTGACCGTGCTCGCCCGCAAGTTTCACTCGGCGGGGGATGATAATGCCTCTTCGGTGGGCCTTGTGACCGGCGAGGAACTCGCGAGAAGGCAGCGATACCGACTGCTCGATGCCTTGGAGTTGATCCCCGGATCGCAGGCTCTGTCGACAGCGGGTCTGACCGGAAATACGGGAACCGCCATTATTCGCGGTCTTCCGAGTAACTACCAGCAGGTCGTCATTGATGGAGTCAAGGTCGCGGACGCGACTAACGGAATTGGAAACTTCCTCGCCAATGCCCAGCTTGGGGGCATCGGGAGTTTGGAAGTGCTCAGGGGACCACAGAGCGTGCTCTATGGATCCGGGGCCGGAGGGGGAGTGGTGGGGTACGAATCTGCGGTCGGAAACGGTGAAACGGAAACGCGACTTTTTGGGGAAGGTGGAAGCTTCGGCTCCTACCGGACCTCGCTGAGCTCCCAAGGAAAAGAGGGTGACCTTGCCTATGGCGTGGAAATCGGGAGGCAATTTACCGCAAATGACACCTACGCGAATCTCCCGCTCCATGACTATGAGCAGAATTACGCGAACCTGGCCCTTGAGTGGCAGGCCCGCGAAGATTTGCGATTCAAGTTCAGCTATCGTGGCACCGACAATCTGCTCAAGACGAGCTCCCTCAGTCAGTGGGGAACCTCGAATTCGGAGATTCAAACCGAGACCAATCTGTTTGCGCTCAATGGATACTTGGAGATCAATCCCGACTGGGAGTCGCGACTGACCCTTGGATACTACAACGAGAATTATCGCGGTGATTTCGATGGTTCTTTATTTGGAATTGATTACGAGCGCTTCACCGTGAATTGGAATCATGAGCTTCAGTTGGGTGATCAGGTGACTCTTGTGACTGGGCTCGAAGGGGCTCATAGCGACTACGCCAACACCAGTGGACGGGGTGTCGACTATTCGAACTACGGAGCTTACGCGAATGCCTACTATCGTCCCCTTGACGGGTTACAACTCGAGGCTGGGGCGCGATGGGATGAGCACGATGACTTCGGTGACGATGCTGCTTGGAACGTCGGAGCCGTCTATCGGATCGAGCAAAGCGGCACGCGTGTTCATACCAGAATGAGCGAGGCCTATCGAAATCCGACCCTGCTGGATTCACAGCAATTTCTCTCGATATTCTCGACCCAGTTAGCGAACCCCAACCTGGAGTCTGAGGAAATCATGGGTTACGAAATGGGCGTCACGCAAGAGGTCGGCGATCATGAAGTGGGGCTGACCTACTTCTCGCAGGATCTTTCGGAGGCCATCGTGACGAGTTTCCCTGCGCTTGCTTCGACCCTGCGGGTCAACAGTCCGGGCGAGTCTCGGGTGAGTGGGTTTGAGCTTTCAGCCGAGGGTCACTTCCTCAACGAGAAACTCAAATTCCGTCTCGCTTTGACCCGCCAGGATCGCGAAGAGGTCATCGACCTTCCAGACGCCATGGTGGCGTTTGATCTCAGTTATCAAGCTGATCGCTGGTTGGTGGGCGGCGGAGTTTCGTTCGTCGATGGTGCGGCCTATCTTGCTGCTGGAAATCCCCAAACCGATTCACGAACTACGACCCGCCTTTATGGCGAGTTCGAGGTAAATGATTCCGTGAGCCTGCATGCCCGGGTCGAGAATCTCTTTGATGAAGAGTATCAACTCTTCCCGAACACCTTCGGCGAGGGGACCCAGGTTGAAGCGCCCGGACGAGCCTTCTATCTGGGTGCGACGATTCAGTTCTAAGGCTTCTAAAAAACCGGAGCCTGATGCCAGGTTCCGGTTTTGAGAGGATTTGGTGACCTTACTTGTTGTTCACGCGGGCGAACTGCTTAAGGCGGAGGCCATTGAGAGCGATGAAGCCGCTGGCGTCGTTCTGGTTGTAGGCGGCTTCCTGGCCGCCTTCCATGGTGGCGATATGCTCATCGTAAAGGCTGTTCGGGGAGCGGCGTCCGGCATTGATGACGTTGCCTTTGTAGAGTTTCATGCGGACTTCGCCGTTCACCGTTTTTTGGGTCTCGGTGATGAGGGCTTGAAGGGCGTCGCGTTCGGGAGCGAACCAGAAGCCGTTGTAGATCAGTTTGGCGTAAGTCGGGATGAGTCCGTCGCGGAGGTGCTGGGCATCGCGGTCGACGGTGAGGGTTTCTAGGTCTTGGTGGGCTGCCAGAAGAATGGTGCCGCCGGGGGTCTCGTAAATGCCGCGGGACTTCATGCCGACGAAACGGTTCTCGACGATGTCGATCCGGCCGATGCCGTGCTTGCCGCCGAGGAAGTTGAGGACGCGCATGACACCATAAGGCGAGAGCAGGGTGTAGCCCTCGCGCTCACCGAGGACTTCGAAGTCGCCGAGTTTGGTGATGAGATCGGAGAGGCCTTCGTTTTGAAGGCCGATGATGTTTCCTTTTTCGAAGAGGCACTGCAGATACTCGGGTGAGTCAGGGGCGTCTTCGGGCGAGACCGAGAGGACATACATATCTTTGTCCGCCTCGGTGGAGCCATCATACCAAGTGTCCTCAAGCGCGCCGGCTTCAAAGGAGATGTGGAGAAGATTGCGGTCCATGGAGTAAGGCTTCTTGTTGGAAGCTTGCACGGCGATGCCGTTCTTTTCGCAGTAGGCGATCATTTCGGCGCGGCCGGGGAATTCTTCGCGGAAGCTGTCATCGCGCCAAGGAGCGATCATTTTGATGTCGGGCGCGAGGGCATTGAGAGCGAGTTCGAAGCGGACCTGATCGTTACCTTTTCCAGTCGCGCCGTGGGCGATGGCGTCGGCCCCTTCGGCGATCGCGACTTCGAGCATGCCCTTGATAATGCAGGGGCGGGCGATGGAGGTTCCGAGGAGGTAGCGGCCTTCGTAGACGGCATTGGCCTGGAACATGGGAAAAATGTAGTCGGCGGCGAACTCTTCTTTGAGGTCGCCGATGTAGCATTTGGAAGCGCCGGTCGCGAGAGCCTTGGCTTCCAGCCCGTCGAGTTCTTCGCCCTGGCCGACGTCGGCACAATAAGCGATGATTTCTGCTTGATATTTCTCTTTGAGCCAGAGAAGGAGGACCGAGGTGTCGAGACCTCCCGAATATGCGACAACAATTTTCATCGCCGATGGGGATAAGGCAGGGAGGCGGGATTGGCGAAAGTTTTTTCGAAGGAGTTTGGTGATGATGCCCCAATCTTCCTAAGTCCCCACTTTGGGGATTTCGGTATAGAGGATTTCGGTGACGACTCTCAAAAACTGTTTAAAGTCGGTTGTGAAATTGTGTGAGTAAGGGCCGCTGCCTTCGAAAGGATTTTCGACAGGAGTCCAATCGTCATCCTTGAGAGAGAAAGATTGTTCAACGGTGTATTGGATGCCGCGAAGGCCCTCAAAGGAATATGAACCTGCACCGGCGGCGATTACGAGAATGGGGGCGACCGGGGTAAGATCGGCGACGAGGGTGAAGTTGTCGATTCCGACGTCCTTGCCATCGGCGGCATCGGAGGACGGGAAGAAGTTGAGCCCAATTTCGGTGACATTCCTCAAGATTTCGTCGGTGAGAGGGGTGTAAACATACTCGTCGAAAAAGCCGTCAGCATCATTGTCAACGCCGATATACCAATCGTTGTTTTTGAAGGAATTCTCGGCTCTCGACCAGCCCGCGTCATCGACCTCGAAGTAGTTGCTATAATAGAAGGCTCCTCCGGAGAGGAGGTAGAATTCGAAGTTGTCGAGGCTGGCCGGGTCTTCAACGAAGACGTTGCAGAAGACTCCGGTGACTCCCTGGGCCACGTAATCACCGACAAGGTAGCCATCAGACGAGTCCTGGTCGGCGAAGAGCGAGACACCGAAGTCCTGGGTGAATTCTGCGTAGATCTCGGGATCTGCTTCACTACCGGGACGTGTCCACAGGGGAGCCAGGCTGTCTCCGCCCACTGAATAGTCGTAGAGTTTCCAAGTATTGGCGTTGTCTTCTTCAGTGAACGTTTCATAGGCCCCGACCAGTTGACCGTGGAGCGGGGTGCTCAAAAGAAGAAGGGAGAGGAGCAGAAAGGTCATCATCATCGGGTTAGACGGTAGGGGCGTCTTTTTCCAGAAATTGAATTAAGAAATCGAGTCTTTTTTCTGACTTCGGGAGTTTCGAGGGAGTTTCTGATCGTGGTTGGGTGGGGCAAGGGAATGGGGTTGAGAAGTGGCGAGGGCGGCGCGGCTCTTTTATTTTTTGCGGAAGACGGCGAGGTGTTTGTCGACGGATTTTCCGGGAGCGTCGCTGAGGGTTCGCGAGTTGGGATTGATGATGGAGCCGACCTGGATGGCTCCGAGGTTTTCGAGGGCTTTGCTGGCGAGCTCGTGTTCTTTGTCGAAGTAGGAGGTGATGACGAGGAGGCCGTCGTCGTCGAGGCGGTCGAGGGCTTGGTCGAAGATTTTGCTCCAGACCGGTTGGTCGTTCCAATAATTTTGGTGACGGAGGAAGACGATGTCGGGGGTTCCGACTTCGGAGAGTTCTTTGAGGAGGTCGCCGCGATGGGTGATGAAGTCGGCGTTCATCTTTTTGCCGAGAGATTTTTTCCAGCGGGAATTGGCTTGTTCGATTTCGGGGGCGCGGATGTCGAGGCTCTGGAGGTGGGCGGAGTGGGATTTTTCGGCGAGGAGCTTTGCGAGGACGCCCGTTTCGTCGCCTCGACCGCAGGCGAGGTTGAGGAGGCTGAGGTGCTCCTTTTCGCTGAGATGAGGGTCGAGGAGATCGCGCAGGTTGCCTTCGAGGGTTGCAAGGTCACGCTGGAGAAATTCACTGAACGGAGTGTGGGCCACGGGAAGACCCTAATAAAGGATTGGGATATTGGAATTTAGAAATTACCCTTCGGGTGTGGAAATTCCGATTCGTCCCCGTCGCAACCGCAAGTCTGCGGGCGTGCGCGCCCTTGTTCGAGAGACTCTTCTCAGCCCCGGTGATTTTGTGTTGCCCTTGTTTTTGCATGATCTCGATCGCGATGACGCCATCGAGTCGATGCCTGGCTGCACCCGTTGGTCGCTTGAAAGCTTGGTGCGGGAGGCGGGTGAGGCTCTCGCCTTAGGGATTCCGGCGGTGGTCCTCTTTCCGGCGATTGACGAGAGTTTGAAGACGAAGGGCGCGGAGGAGAGCTACAATCCCGAGGGGTTGGTGCCCCGCGCGATCCGGGCGCTCAAGGAGGCGCATCCGGAATTGGTGGTGATGACGGACGTGGCGCTCGATCCTTATAATAGCGATGGCCACGACGGATTGGTCGAGGATGGCGAGATTTTGAACGACGAAACGATTGAGGTTTTGTGCAAGCAAGCTGTTTGTCAGGCGTGGGCCGGTGCGGACATTGTTGCTCCGAGTGACATGATGGACGGTCGGGTGGCGGCGCTGCGCGATGCGCTGGACGCGGCGGGTTTTGAGAAGGTCTCGATTTGCAGCTACACGGCGAAGTATGCCTCGGCGTATTATGGACCGTTTCGGGGGGCTTTGGGCTCAGCTCCGAAAGCGGGGGACAAGAAGACCTACCAGATGGATCCGGCGAATCGTCGGGAAGCGGTTCGCGAGCTCTTGCTCGATGAAGCCGAAGGGGCGGACATCGTGATGGTGAAGCCAGCGGGGCCGTATTTGGACATTATCAGCGATTTGGCCGAGCATGCCAGTGTGCCGGTGGCGGCTTATCAGGTGAGCGGAGAGTATTTGATGATTAAGGCGGCGGCGAAAGACGGCTGGGTGAACGAGGACGCGGTCATGATGGAGAGTTTGATGGGGATCAAGCGGGCAGGGGCGGATTTGATTTTGACCTATTTTGCGAAGCGGGCGGCGGAGATCCTTCGGGCTTAGAGCGAATAGGGTTCGGTTCAGCAGAGATCTTGTAGCAAGGCTGTTGAGTGCCATTTGGGGGGGATTGTTAGAAAATGAGCTTTTGAAAAAACTTTCTGTTTAACATGAGCAAGACGACGCGAAACCACTCCGTAACAGTTTGCCAAGCATGAGTGACGACAGAGCCGCAGTGGAAAAGCTGCACGCGAGTTATGGAAGAATGAAGGAAGAGTTGTCCAAAGTGATTGTGGGGCAGCACGAGGTGGTGGAGCAGGTTCTGATAGCGATGTTTTGCCGTGGGCATGCCCTCCTTGTGGGTGTTCCAGGATTGGCGAAGACTCTTTTGGTCTCGACCGTCTCCCAGGCCCTCGATCTGGAATACAAGCGAATCCAGTTTACCCCTGACTTGATGCCGGCCGATATCACCGGGACGGACGTGCTCGAGGTGGATCCCGAGACCGGTCATCGTGGTTTCCGCTTCGTGAATGGTCCGCTCTTTGCCAGT
>Ga0209284_10004536_pt1 | contig 15483 bp, 18 predicted proteins | sample FRY03_FD_187211 | JGI IMG/M metagenome (GOLD analysis project Ga0209284, IMG submission 187211) | Freshwater microbial communities from Lake Fryxell liftoff mats and glacier meltwater in Antarctica - FRY-03 (SPAdes) (version 2) | ecosystem: Environmental > Aquatic > Freshwater > Ice > Glacier... | reverse complement strand
TTGATGCGAGGATCGGGCAGGGATTCGAAGTGCTTTTTGGGAGATTCCATGAGCAACGATATGGGTTAGAAAAGAAAGCTACCAATTTTTCCCAAATTCCAACACCTATTTTAAAGCGATTGCCCTGTTATATCTGTAGTTTTAGGGTATTTTTTGCAAAAAATTTCGTATTTTTGCGCTCTTATTTTTATGGCACTACAAGTATTCCACATCTTTTAGTTACTCTCTTACTCCAATTGACAAACCTATATTGCTGATATAAAGCTATGAAGCTATCCGAATTCAAGTTTGACCTTCCTCAAAGTCTGATTGCATTACATCCTGCCGACCGGGGTGAGTCCCGCCTGATGGTGATCCACCGCGACAGTGGTAAAATTGAACATAAAACATTTGGTGACGTTGTCAACTACTTTGATGACGGCGACGTGATGGTAATCAACGACACCAAGGTATTCCCGGCTCGTTTGTTTGGGCAAAAGGAGAAAACCGGTGCCAAGATCGAAGTATTCCTGCTTCGCGAGCTGAACCGCGAAATGCGCCTTTGGGATGTACTGGTAGACCCAGCTCGTAAAATACGAGTAGGTAATAAGCTCTACTTCGGGGATAGCGACCTGGTAGCTGAGGTGATCGATAATACTACCTCAAGGGGGCGTACGATTCGCTTTCTTTATGACGGATCACACGAGGAGTTCATGAAGCTGGTAGACCAACTGGGTGAAACCCCACTCCCTCCCGAGATTATCACCCGCCGTAAAGTTGAATCCTCCGATCGCGACCGTTTCCAAACCATTTTTGCCCAGCACGTTGGTGCGGTAGCTGCCCCAACCGCGGGTACCCACTTTACAAAGTCTATCATGAAGCGCCTTGAAATAAAAGGAGTAGGCTTTGCTCCTATTACTTTGCACGTTGGCTTAGGTACATTCCGTAGTGTTGATGTTGAAGATTTAACGAAGCACAAAACTGACTCAGAGAATTACTTCATCAGTCAGGGAAGCGTTGATCTGGTAAACGAAACGCTCAACAGCGGTAAGCGGGTATGTGCCGTAGGTACTACCTCTATGAAAGCAATCGAATCGTCGGTATCTGCGAGTGGACACCTGAAAGCCGTTGAAGGCTGGACTGACCGTTTTGTTTTCCCTCCCTACGAATTTAAGATCGCCAACGCCATGATCACCAACTTCCAATTGCCCGAATCCATCCTGTTGATGTCGGCCTGTGCTTTTGGTGGATATGATTTAGTCAAAGAAGCGTACGCAACTGCCATTAAGGAAAAGTATAAGTTCTTTACCTACGGCGATGCAATGCTGATCATCTGATCAGTTTAAAAATACAAGTAAGGCGGTACTACTCGTACCGACACCTTCCAAAACCTGATCGTCAGTAGCGCATTCAACCTGCTACTGACGATTTTTTTTAGTAGTATAATTACTCCTACTTTTTTGTATGCAGGAATTTGTCATCATTGTAGCCGGCGGCAGTGGCAGTCGTATGAAGAATGATTTACCCAAACAGTTTTTGCCCATTGGCGGTCGGCCGGTACTAATACGGACAATCGAAACCTTCCGGACTTACTCCGATCAACTCGTTGTTAAGCTCGTACTGCCCGAAAGCCAGTTTGAGTTCTGGCATTCACTCTGCGAAGAGTATACCTTTACCGCCGACTATGAACTCGTAGCCGGTGGTGCTACCCGGTTCCATTCGGTAGAGAATGGACTGAAAAGTATCGATGCTAAAGAGGGGCTGGTAGCCATTCATGACGGGGTCCGGCCTTTTATTACTGATACCATCATTGCTTCCAGTTTTCAAAAGGCTGCGGAGCAAGGTACGGCCGTAACCTGCGTGAATCTGAAAGATTCGGCCCGGATCGTACTAGCCGACGGCAGCAATCAGGCCGTCAACCGCGCCGACTACCGACTGATCCAAACTCCTCAAACCTTCCGGCTTAATTGGATGCGTACAGCATTTCAGATAGGGTACCTACCCCGCTTTACCGACTGCGCCAGTGTGCTCGAAGAAGCCGGCTACCCTATTTTCCTCATCGAAGGCGCCTACGAGAATATTAAAATCACAACGCCGGAGGATTTGCTGTGGGCGGAGGCATTTTTGAAAAAGTAGTTTGTAAATTAGACGTTTACTGATAGTCAAATACAATCCATGCGACCCCGTCTTTCCGTGCCGACTTATGTTGAAGGAATCCTGGCCAAAGACCGGGTTGTGCTCAGCCGTGCCATTACGCTGATCGAAAGTAGACTAGCCAGCGACCGCACTTTGGCACAGGAGGTATTAGAACAGGTACTACCGCACACCGGCCACTCACTCCGGGTAGGTATTACGGGTGTACCCGGGGTCGGTAAAAGTACCTTCATTGAATCATTGGGCCAGTACCTTACCTCGCAGGGAACCACCTTGGCCGTACTAACCGTCGATCCGAGTAGTCAGCGGTCCGGCGGTAGTATCTTGGGGGACAAAACCCGGATGGAGACTCTCTCGCACAATCCACTAGCCTACATCCGGCCTTCGGCGGCGGGATCATCGTTGGGGGGAGTAGCGCACCGCACCCGCGAAGCCATGCTACTCTGCGAAGCCGCCGGCTTTGAAGTCCTTTTAATCGAGACAGTAGGCGTCGGACAATCCGAAACGCTGGTGCGCGGCATGACCGACTTTTTCTTACTACTAATGCTGGCTGGTGCTGGCGATGAATTACAGGGTATCAAGAAGGGTATTATGGAAATGGCTGATGCCGTGGTAATTACCAAAGCCGACGGCCTTAACCGTCAAAGCGCTAACCGGGCCGTAATGGAGTACCAGAATGCCTTGCACCTTTTCCCGGCATCAGAATCAAACTGGATTACCCCGGTGATTACCTGCTCAGCCTTAGAAAATTCCGGTATCGATGAGGTATGGAAACAAGTGAAACACTATCAGAAAGCCACTGAGGCCAATGGTTTTTTTGCACTAAATCGTCAGTACCAGAACCTAGACTGGATGCAGAGTTATATTCGTCAGGAGTTGGAAGAACGGTTTCGCAACCATCCGGATATCCATCAGCAGTGGAATATTACTCAAAAGGCAGTGCAAGCAGGACAGGAGCTACCCCTTCGAGCGGCCCGACGGCTGTTGTCACTTTTCTTTAAGTAGGTTACTACAAAATGAAGGTAATCTTACCCTAGTTCCGGCTTATTTTTACAAATAGCCGCTATCTTTGGATAATTAATCTCTCCTTTTTATTCGTTCAATTTCTCCTTTAACCATGAAAATACTTCAAACAAAGGCGTTCCATTATTCATCACTTCTGCTCTTAGTCTTGTTTCTGGGTAGCTTCGTCGCCTGTAAAAAAGACACCGATCCCACGCCGGATGAGAGTGGTATGGAAGGAAGCTGGCAAATTACTTCGATCACCATTAAACCCGCCCAAAATGGCATCTCGGATGCCTTGGCCTTCTATAATGGATTTGCCGGCAACCAGTGCCTTTCTACCATTAGGTTCTCTTTTAAAACTAGGGGAAAAATTGAAACGGTTGTACCCTCCGGTTGCGAAGGTGCCAAAGCGGCAGCAGAGATCCAACTAGGGCTTAATGATAGTACTACCTGGAAAACGAATGGTGACAAACTTACCCTTACCTCTACCTCGACGAACGAGTATACCTTCAAGGTAGACGGCAGTATCATGAACTGGACCTACACAACCGTGGATGCAAGTGGCGCCAACTACACCTATCTTTTTGTATTCAAGCGGGCCTAAATATCTCTGATGTGAATACTAAAAAGGCGGTCCGCTTCTTGTTCGAGATGGACCGCCTTTTTAGTATACACGCTATTCTATAACTCCTCTATGGCGGCAGTTTCGAGCGATTGCTCTACCCGAATGAGCCACAATAGACCCACTACGCCCGACAGTACCGTCCCTACCATGATAGCTACCTTGGCGGTATTCAGGAGGGTAGTATCCTCAAAAGACAAGTTGGTAATGAAGATTGACATCGTAAAGCCGATTCCGGCAGTAAAGCCCAGCCCAAAAATATGCCGCCATCGTAGGCCCTTCGGAAGCTTTGCCCACCCCAATTTTACAACAATCCAGGATAGTACTACAATACCAAGAGGCTTACCCAAAAACAGCCCCGATATAATGCCGTAACTCAACGGTGAAGTAAGCATAGACCCAATATCTCCGGAAAGAATGATAGCCGTGTTGGCCAGGGCAAATATGGGCATAATCAGGTAATTAACTGGTTTGTAAAGTGCATGTTCCAGATCATCTACCTCGTCGAGTGGTATTGTCATGGCAAGTAATACCCCAGCAATGGTTGCATGTACTCCCGATTTGAGAATAAAAAACCACAGGAGTATACCGGGTAAAATATAGAACACAAAGCGACGTACCTTAAAGTAATTGAGTGCCCCCAGCACAGCCATAACCCCGGCTGCGTATGCCAACATGGTAAAGTCGATTTGCTTGGTGTAAAACAGAGCAATCACCAGTACTGCGATCAGATCATCAATGACAGCAATAGCTGTCAAAAGTACTTTTACAGCAAAAGGCACCCGATTTCCCAAGAGCGAAAGCATCCCTAACGAGAAGGCTATATCGGTGGCCGTAGGGATAGCCCAACCATCCAAATTACCCTCTCCCCGATTAAACATAACAAAAAAGGCGGCGGGGAGTATAGCTCCTCCAACCGCGGCAACTCCCGGCAGCAGTGCCTGCTGAAAATCAGAAAGCTCCCCTACCAACAATTCACGTTTTATTTCGAGCCCTACAAAGAAGAAGAAAATTACCATCAGACCGTCGTTGATCCAGTGATTGAGCGTTTTTTCCAGAGGGCCTATCCCAAGCTTGGTATCCCAGAAGGTAGCAAAACTTTCACCTCCGGGCATGTTTGACCAAGTCATGGCGATGGCCGTAGCAATGAGCAGAAGAATCCCGGCCAATCTGCCGCTATCGGCCAGATCCTTAATTGGGTTAATTATTGGCTCTGCAATCTCTACGATGGGTCCCATCGCTTGTTTTATTACTACTATTTTTCTTTTTACTTTCATCATATCTGATGTGGTTAAGTTCTAACGCAGAATTAGTTTATATTATTAATTTGGCTAAATTCATAGCTAATATTTTATGAAGCTGTTTAAAGTTATTTTCCGTTTTGAAGAATTCGTCTCAAAAAAATGATGGTGAATACCAGATAGTGCTGCGCCATCCAGTTGCGGGCCTTGGTCTCATAACGCACGAGCAGGGACTTGAATGCATCCAGCCAGGCGTTGGTTCTCTCGACGACCAAACGGCCCTCATACAGCTCATCGTCAAGCAGATGATCATGATCTCCCCCGCCTCTTTTGTTGATGGCTATGTTTGGGCTTATTTCCAGACCTGCGCAAAAATCGCGCATCTTCTCGCTATCCAAGCCAGCGTCTGCGTTGAGGAACAGGCCCCGGTGTTCGATGTTCGCCCCGCTCAGCGTGCCGATGATTTTCGACACGCTTTTCTGGACCTCGAACAGGTCGCTGTGGTTGCCCGCTACCGGCTCGGAGCAGGCCAGCGGAACGCCCTAGCTGTCGGTTAGAAAGAGCATGTTAGTCGTCTTGCGCTTTTTTCTGCCTTGGTAGGCCACCGCATCACCGCCCCGCCAGACGGGCGTGTGGCTGCCGTCAAGCTGCACGCTGGACATATCCAAATCAGCCTTGTTGATCCCCAGTAGTGCCTGCCACAGCCGTTGCCAAGATCCGTCTTTGCACCACTTGTTATAATAATAATACACTGTGTTCCAGGTGATTTTATGCCTGCCAAACCAGCCTCGCACTGGCAACTCGCGCCATTGGGTGCCTGTTTTAATGCGGTGGACGATCGAGCGGACGATCCGCCATAGGCCGAATTTGCATTCCGTCCCGCGCTTGCCCTTCGACAAGTGCGGGACGAGGTGATGGGTAAGGATTTTTTTCGTTAATTTGAACATGGCCGTTGGCGTTTTGATTGTCAAGTCGTTTTCTCAAACTTAACGCTCTACCGCCTTTTTTCATAAACCCGGATAAACTTTAAACAGCTTCGATATATCAAATACTTAAAAAAAGCTAACAGCTACAAACTAATGGCTATTAGTTACTTATTTATGATTAACTGGTGTGGTCACACACGATGATCCACTTTCTTTTTATTTTACGCCATAGCAAGGTATAATGCCCTCCTACGTCGCCCACTTCGGGGCGGGTGAGGTACCATTTACCTACCACAAAGGCAGCACCCTTTGCCGGGAATGATACGTGTAGAATGGTAAACTTCAAAGTACCCATGGTAGCCCGGTCGGGGTACCGTTTCAAGTAACCTTCGTAGGTATTCTGATAACCATAGGTCACACCATTTTTTCCCACAAACATAAGGGAATCAGACTCCCAGTATCCATGCATGAAGGAGTCAATATTTCCATCGTTCCAGTCGCTTGTTTGTCGGTCGAGGGTCGCTAGTATCGTTTTTCTATCTGCCTTAGATTGAGCCATCAGGCTTGTTGCCAGAACTAGTAGCAATAGAGTTATCGTGGAGTTTCTCATATATTTTACGGATTTTTGTACTTTGATACAGCCAAATATACGGACAGCGCCTCACATCAATTGCAAAATCTGTACCTGTGGTAAGGAGCAGACCTTGAATGGTCATCTCTAATTGGCTTTCAACCGGCTGTATTTATTCATTATTCCTTTCTAACCTTCCGACCTATGTTTAAAGGCTTTTTTAAAAATCTAGACCGCCAGCGGTATCCCTTTGTGGATGGCTTGTACTACCTCTTTATCATTGTATTTATTATACTTTTATTCTTTTTTTTCGCTTAAACCGTGATTCAATCCTCTTTCCTTTTCGTGATTAACCCACGGTCGGGCACCAGGCTACAACATGGTGTGGAGCAGGTAATAGCGATCATTGAAGAAAAAGTAAAGGAGGCCGGCCACACCGGTCAGTGCGTTGTCACTCAGGCAGCCGGGCACGCTACCCAGCTGGCCCAACAAGCAGTTCAAAGCAACCAATGGACCACGATCGTCGTCGTCGGGGGCGATGGGACGGTAAACGAAGTGGCCCGAGCAATGGTAAATTCGACCATTTCGTTGGGGATCCTACCCCTTGGTTCTGGTAATGGTTTAGCAAGGCATCTGGGTATTCCGCTTACGTTGCCAGAATCAATCGATTTCCTATTGCAAAGCAAGCCGGTATTTATTGACAGCGCCACCCTCAACGGCAGGCCTTTCTTCTGCGTAGCGGGACTGGGATTCGATGCATACGTAGGGTATCTTTTTAGTCAACAAGCGCAGCGTGGCTGGGGTACATACGTAAAAGTATCCATGAATGCCTACTGGAACTATATGCCTCAGAGAGTAAGAGTAAACCAGGAAGAAAAACAAGTATATTCCATTAGCTTCGCCAACGCTGGTCAGTTTGGCAACAATGCGTGGGTAGCCCCGCAAGCCGACCTGACCGATGGACAACTGGAAGTATGCACCGTACTTCCCTTTCCGAAGTGGTACGGAACAGCCCTGACCTACTGGTTGTTTACCAAACAAATGAAAACTACCGACTATATTTCCTACCAATCGCTATCCGAAATAGTGGTTGAAACGGAAGAACCAGCACTTGTCCATTACGATGGAGAACCCTGGCGGCTCAATACCACCCGAATAGAGGTAAAGATTATACCGCGTAGTTTACTGGTGCAAGTATAGTTTCACACAATCAGCCGGCCTAACGCTACTAAAACCATTCAAAAGTATGTCAAAGAAAAACCGATCAGGAATAGTATACTCGACCGACCCTGAGTTTGAGTACCAGGATAACGAACAGGCAGATCCCGATACTCTATCCCCACCTCAACAGGATTTAAGAGTCTGGCTCGACCGCCGAGGCGGCGGCAAAATAGCTACGGTAGTAAAAGGCTTCGTGGGCCAAACCAGCGATCTGGAAGCCCTTGCCAAACAGCTCAAAGCATTATGTGGTAGTGGAGGAGCCGCCAAAGACGGCGAAGCATTAGTGCAAGGCGACCATCGAGATAAGGTAATAACCTGGCTACAGGCCAAAGGATTTAAAGCTAAGAAGGCCGGAGGGTAACAAAGAGAAAGCCGGAGGAAGCTCAAAACTTCCTTCCGGCTCAAAAAAATGATTATCACTCTTTTACAATATCACTCCCTGACGGTTGGTATCAACCGGAGTCTGTTGGATGGGCGGTTGGGGTTGCTGCTGGTACATTTGCCCGGGCTGTAAGCCTTGTGAATCCAATAACTCTACCTCCGTTACAAAATACTTGGTGTCGCCATTCCAGGGTAGAATAAAAAATTTCTCCTCGTAAGTAAGCGACACCCGACGACCGGTTTTGATCGCTTCTTCCAGCTTTTCAATACCTTCTTTATTATCACTACCCACCGAAAAATCCCACTGAGTTGCATTGAGAGTACCTCCGCCTTCGTATAGTCCGCCTACATTCAATACCCCTTCGTGGGTTTTGAATACGTAGCCTTTATTGCTGAGTTTCACCACAAATCCTCCCCGCTTGCCTTCGCTGTAATAACCAAATGTAATGTAATAGAGGATTCCGAACACTAGGGCCAGAAATATGAAAAGGACAATCCATTTACGCATGATAATAGCGATTTATGTTTAAAAGAGGAGCTAACTTCGGAAATTGAAAGGATTTTTCCAACTTCTTATTTTGAACGTATCGCTATCACAGGATCAAGGCGGGCGGCTAGCATGGCCGGCACTATACCAGATAGAACTCCAATAACACTGGAAACTCCCAGCCCTACCATAATATTTTTTGGAAGCATTATGATATCTAGGCTTCCAAACGGCATGTACGAAAGCACAAATACCAGCAGGATACCTACTCCACCTCCTACCAGGCTTAGCATAACGGCCTCAAACAAAAACTGAAATAAGATGAAGTAGTTTTTAGCCCCCAGCGATTTCTGAATACCGATCAAGTTGGTTCGTTCTTTCACCGAAACAAACATAATGTTGGCAATTCCAAAGCCACCTACCAGAATGGAGAAGCTACCAATTACCCAGCCCGCCAAAGTAAGCACTCCAAATACTCCTGATATAGCCTGCGCGGCGGCTTCCGGTCGGTTAATAGAGAAGTTATTTTCATCGCGTGGTTTAATACCCCGCCGAGTACGCATCAAACCCGTAATTTCGGCTTCCACTTCGAGTAGGCCTTCGTCGTTTTCCTTACCCTTCACCAAAATATCCGGGCTAGGCCTCCCCGACTGAAATAATTTAGAAAAGGCTCCGTAGGGGATCAGGCACTTCGTATCCGGGTTTCCACCAAACTCTATTAGACTCTCCCCCTTTTTCTCTTGTACAGCTACCACCACAAAGCGGTTTCCGGCAAGCTTGAACTCTTTACCTATCGGACTTCTATTCGGAAAAAGGGTTTCGGCCACGTCGGCCCCGATAATCGCCACTTGCCGTCCGGCGTCAGTTTCGATTGGTGAGAAATAACGCCCTTCGCCAATGGGTACGTCGGATATGAGGTTGTACTCGAAGGATACCCCCTGAATCAGAGCATTCATACTATTCGAACCGTTCTTCACGGTAGTATTTCCTTTGAAATCCATTACTGCTACAGCGGTGGATGTTTCCAGATTATCGTAGAGAAACTTGTATTCATTATACGAGGGCTCGGGCCACTGGAAATACTTCCACCAGGCAAACTCTCCTTCGCCAAACTGCCAAGGCCATTTCTGCACGTAGATTACTTTATCTCCGATAAAACTCATACTCTCCTTGATGCTACGTTCAAGGGAATCCACAATTGTGAATACCGCCACGATAGCAAATATACCCACCGTTACCCCCAGCAAAGAAAGCACCGTACGGGTAATATTGGAGCGTAGGGCTTGCCACGCAAAACGAAAACTTTCAAGTACTTGGCGTAAAAACTTCATAATATATGTGTTGTTTCTTTCTTTTCACTTGAAAACTCAAATGAACAGCAAAAGTTGTAAACCTATCCCAAAGCCACAACCTAAAAGGGATAAGTGGTAAGATATACGTTTGTATGTGGGAATTAATCTTTTAATTTGTTGTTTCATTCTAATCGAATCATTTAACGAGTGTTATGTCAAGCGAAGTTGTATTTTTTGCCGGTTTTATCGTTTTCGTCATATTTGTGATGCTACTCGACCTTGGGGCTTTTAGTCGTAAGGAAAGCCACATTATAGAGTTTAAAGAAGCCGCTGGGTGGAGCCTCGTCTGGGTATTATTAGCCATTAGTTTTTACGCTTTTCTTCGGTATTTTGGCTATTGGGTACACGATATCAGCGATGCTTCTCATCTTCAAGAGGTTCACGACCTATACTACAAAAACCTGGTACTTCCGGCCAACTACGAGGAAGCCTTAGCCAAGTTTCAGAGTAACATGGCATTGGAATACCTGACGGGATATTTGGTAGAGTACTCACTATCTGTCGATAATATCTTTGTCTTTATCCTTATTTTTAACTCTTTTGGAGTTCGGGAAATCTACTACAAGAAAGTACTAGTCTGGGGTATTCTTGGTTCTATCTTCCTGCGATTCATTTTTATCTTTCTGGGTTCAGCGCTGATTCAGCAGTTTAGCTGGGTACTCTTTATTTTTGGTGGATTCCTAGTTTACACCGGTCTCAAAATCCTGTTTACTAAAGATGAAGGAGAGGGTATAGATGTAAAAAAACACCCCGCCGTACGACTGACGTCCAAGTACTTCAATGTATACGAGCGTTACGTAGTAGATCACTTTTTTGTCCGTAGCAAGCGCAGTAATAAGTTCTACGTTACGCCGCTATTTGTGGTAATGATCGTGATTGCTTTCACTGACGTAATCTTTGCGGTTGACTCCATTCCGGCCATTTTCTCGATTACAAAAGATCCGTACATCGTTTTCTTCTCCAACGTATTTGCCATCATGGGGCTTCGATCCATGTTCTTCTTCTTGGTGAAGATCATCGACATGTTTACCTACCTAAAATACGGTTTGGGGGTACTACTTACCTTTATTGGTGTAAAAATGCTGTTGGAGCACCAACTGACTGAGCTGGGCTTCAATAATATGTACTCGCTACTGGTTATCGTGGGTATTCTGGGCGTAAGTATTGTGGCCTCATTACTGTTCCCTCCCAAGGAAAAGGAAATAGCAGAGGTGAATAAATAGGGTATAACTGAGTTTTAATATCATTAGTCAAGAGGGATTTAGTACGTAATACTAGATCCCTCTTGACTATTTAAACTCGTGAGTAGTGTTTGGCAGTACTAGCTTTTCCCATGCCAGTAACAAAATAAAACGCCGATTAATCTAGCTGATTTTTACATCCTGCTACAACTTTCAATATTCTTCCATAAATTGTCCAAGCTTTAACCTTGCCTACGTTGATCATGAAAAGACATTACCTTCTTCTAATTGTCCTGCTTGGTGGTTATGGGTGTACTTTCGCCCAGAAGCCCGTTCAGGAGTCCAAAGGTTTCTACCAGTTCCTTACCGACGACCCCAACCAAAAGCCTTTTTACAGCGACCGCCAGGGCGTAAAAGCCCAGAATGGCATGGTAGCCTCGGCCCATCCTGACGCCTCCCAAGTAGGTGTCAACATATTAAAAAAAGGAGGTAATGCGGTAGATGCCGCCATTGCCGTTCAGTTTGCCTTGGCCGTTGTGCATCCTTCCGCTGGTAATATTGGCGGTGGTGGATTTATGGTATTCCGGTCCAAAGATGGCGAGAATTACACCCTGGACTTTCGTGAGAAGGCACCGCTTCAAGGTAGCCGGGATATGTACCTCGACAAGGAAGGCAACGTAATTCCGGGCCTAAGTATCCTCGGCCATCTGGCTAGTGGTGTTCCTGGTTCCGTAGACGGGATGGTAGTGGCCCACGAGCGTTTTGGAAAACTCCCTTGGAAAGAATTGCTACAACCCGCCGTTGACCTTGCCGAAAAGGGGGTAGTACAAACCGAACGGGAAGCCCGCGGCTTGAATGCGATCCAGAAAGTATGTCAGGAAGTGAACCCCGGGACCACCTATTTCGTACATCCCGAAGGACGCGATTGGCAGGAAGGCGACGTATTGATTCAGAAAGATTTTGGCATGGTACTTCGGGCCATTCGGGACAAGGGTCGTGATGGCTTTTATAAAGGAAAAGTAGCCAAGCTTCTTGCCGCCGAAATGAAGGAAAGCAAGGGGATTATTACCAAAAAAGACCTGAAAGCCTACCACTCAAAATGGCGTCAGCCAATTATTGGAAACTACAAGAATTATAAGATCATTACCATGCCGCCAACGTCGAGCGGTGGAGTAGCACTAATGCAACTATTGCGTCTGGTGGAACCTTATCCATTGACCCGTTGGGGATGGAACAGCGACTCAACCGTACAGGTAATGATCGAAGCGGAACGCCGGGTATATGCCGACCGCGCCAAGTTTTTGGGTGATCCAGATTTTGTGGATATACCCGCAGAAAATCTGATCAGTTACGACTACCTCAAAAATCGCTGGAAGGATTTCTCATTTGCACAGGCTACCGACAGTAAGGCCGTAAGCGGAGGAGCTATTGCTGGCTACGAGAGTCTGGAAACTACCCATTTTTCGGTAGTCGATAAGGATGGGAATGCAGTATCGATAACCACTACGCTCAACGGTGGCTATGGCAGTAAAGTTATCGTGAAAGGGGGCGGTTTTTTTATGAATAACGAGATGGACGATTTCAGCGTCAAAGCAGGTGTACCCAATATGTTTGGACTGATCGGTAATAAGGCCAACGAAATCGCGCCTTCCAAACGGATGCTTTCTTCCATGACTCCGACTATTGTTGAAAAAGATGGTAAACTATTGATGGTAGTGGGTACTCCCGGTGGGTCGACCATTATTACATCGGTATACCAGACTATCCTGAATGTACTCGAACACGGTATGACCATGCAGCAGGCCGTGAATGCTTTCAAGTTTCACCACCAATGGCTACCGGATAAAACCATGTTTGAAGCAGGTGGTTTTACCGATAACACCGTCAGCAAGCTTCAAAATAGAGGCTATATACTCGAAAAACAGCGAGGTACCATCGGCCGGATGGATTGTATACTAGTATTGCCCGACAGTAGCCTCGAAGGCGGCTCCGATGCACGTGGAGATGATACGAGCGTTGGGTACTAATTTTGACGGGGTCGCCCGTGCGATGATAAAATGAGTGAGTCGAAAGTATAGGAGTATAAGTGATTGCCCTTCACTTTACACTCTTGAACTCGATAATATTGACTCACTCTATCAATCACTCACTCAAAATTAAAACTTCGTAAAACTTCACCTGAGTACTTAGTACATCAATGTATGTGATCGAGCCCAGGCCAGCCTCATCGCCATAGGTAATTATGTCATCTACCCTACTATGCCCTACTACCTGATGCATCGTAGGAAGAAAATCATCCTGGGTTTCTGATATATCGGCCCACACCGGCCCTCCGTACTGTGCATCACCACCCCGGGCAGGTCCTACTTCAAATAGAATGGACTTATCCGCACTCCTGTGAAGGATATTAAAGGTATCCGCCAAGTTTTCGCCTTCGTACTTTTTCAGGGTGGCTATGTGGGTATAAAACCAACTCTGTGAGACACCCGCGTGGGTGAAAAGATACTTATCCTGCTGAAAAGCTATTTGAAACAGATCCTGATTATCCTGAAATAGTTTAACCAATGGGGTCTTATAAGTACCCCTAAAACCGGAACAGGGATAATCGGGGTAATGTAGATACTGAATATCATGATTACCCAGCAGCAGGGTCACCAGTTTTGGATTATCCTTTTTCAAATTAATAATATCTTCAAAATTCGAGAGAATTGTTTCGTCCTCGATCTTATCCCGGGAATCTACGTAGTCGCCAATAAATACAACCTGGTCCAGAAACTTTTCTGCCAGATTTCGCCAGCCAACCCGGCCGTGAATATCACCTACTCCTAAGATGCGCATCGTTGTGTAGTTTTAAACTTTGTGGAATGTTCCTCTGTATTAAAAGAAAAATCGGCCGAAAAAATTCCGGCCGATCACCTATACCAAGTAATAAATATCTATTCCTGAATCAACTCTCAGAAGCAGGAGGAGTTGTTTTGGATCCTGATAGCTTCTCCATCAGATCGCGTAGCAATTGCTCCACGTCCGGAAAATTAGTTTTGAGGGTTTCAGTACCTTTGGTTTTAAGTTGCTCAAAGTACTCCGGTGCTTTATCCACCACTCCTTCGGCTTCATCGCGCAGGCTTTCTGCTTTCGTTTTCAACTCTTCCAGCATCTTCTCGCCATCTTCGGTTTGCAGGTATTTATATAGAGTAGCCCCGGCAGCTGCACCTAATACAAAAGTGGCCAGGTGTTTTGCGTTTACGCTCATGGTTATTAACGGTTTAAGTTTGATTGATCACTAACCAAATATACTAAAAACAAATGTCTTCCGTAAACCATTCGTCAAGTCATTAGACCGCCAGACCACCCTTGTTTCTATTTTATTTCAAAAACCGCCTGCATCCGGTAGCTTATCTTAATTTTTTGATAGTCTACCTCACTATCGGGTGCTGCATCAGCAGAAGCTTCCATGGCCATCATTCGCATGTTTGATTTATACATGGGTACCGGATAAGAATAATTATCTTCTAACTCCCTTATTTCTAACACGCCACCCACTTTCTCACCGATCGCTTCCAGCAGGTAGGTAGCTTTTTCTTTCGCGGCCTTCAAAGCGTTGATTTTTACCTGCCGTTTAAACTCCTCCTTTTGGGAGTGGTCCATTCGGCTCATGTTGGCATACAGAATCCCCCGGCTATCTACCTTCGATAAAATTCCATCGAGTTTATCCGCCCGCTCTACTTTCAGCTGGTACTGCTTGTTTTCCAGAAAAGTCGCTGGCTTTTTATTCTTATCCCAATGCTGTTGATACCCTCCTAGCCCACTTACGGTTAAGTTTTCTTTGGCAAGACCGGCTTCGGTTACGGCCTTGGTCAGTTGTTTTTCGAGGGTACTTATCAGCACTTTATCCTTCTGATTTTTTTCATCCTTGAAGTACTCACGTAGTGAAACCGTGAAATACAGCTCATCGGGAGTAATTTCCATTTCTGAAAACCCCGTTACTTCGATCTTTCTTGTTTCGTTGGGAGTCATCATGCCAGCAGGTTGGGCAGATACGTTAGTGAAGAGGAAACTTAGGGCAGCAAGTGCGGTTGTCGCTACTGTAATGATTTGCTTCATGGCTATAAAAGAGAATTGGTTTGCGAAAAAACGAACATACCCGAAGCTTATTGTTTCCAACGTATCCCCCCCGGTTATTCCATTCACAAACCAATCGCACTACACTCTTTAATCGTAAGCCTACTACATTTCAGTGGGTGTATTTCAGTTTTGTCAAGCAGCCGTTCTAATCTTGTTGACCACGTTGTCCCATTGGCCGCTGAGATTACAAGCCCTCAGGTTGAGTACGTTCTGGGCGTTTGGGATGGTCCATCGTTGCCCT
>Ga0209284_10004535_pt1 | contig 15484 bp, 10 predicted proteins | sample FRY03_FD_187211 | JGI IMG/M metagenome (GOLD analysis project Ga0209284, IMG submission 187211) | Freshwater microbial communities from Lake Fryxell liftoff mats and glacier meltwater in Antarctica - FRY-03 (SPAdes) (version 2) | ecosystem: Environmental > Aquatic > Freshwater > Ice > Glacier... | reverse complement strand
AGAGAAACATGCAGATAATCAGGAACTTGTAATTACTGGTGAAGGCGCTATTTCTGAAGCAAAAAGATTAAGAAAACAATATAAACCTAATGTAATTTTTGCAGCATCGGAGGGTAAATCGCAATTACCAATATTTAACGGACGTATGGTAAATTCCGAACTCACCTATTATTTGTGCCGAGGAAATTCGTGTGATGCGCCCAAATATTCATTTGATTTTTGATGAAAAATTCAAAAATAAAAGTGTTATTTTTCTTGAGTCTTTCGCTTGTTCTTGGAATATTTTTTTGGTTGAAAAAACAAAGTGAAAATGATGTTTCCATTTCATTTTATTATTGGAAATCTGAATTTAATCTAAACGAAAAAGATAAAATTAAATTAAAGGATTGCAGCTCTGATAGAATATATCTTCATTTATTTGATGTAGATATTGAAGTAGGTAAAACTGAAGCCACTCCAAAAGCAACAATTAAATTTGCAGACCATTTTCCAGAGAACTTGTCAATTGTTCCCGTTATCTATATTACAAACAAAACGTTCGAACAAGCAAACACTTTAAACAATAAAGATTTAGCAAAAAAAATAATCCACTTATCTCGTAAACTCACACATGCGGTGGGTACTGAGTGGATTGAATTTCAAATTGATTGCGATTGGACGGTGAAAACGAAAGACAATTATTTTGAATTTCTTAGATTATTAAAACTAGAGCTCGGTCCAACTATTCCTTTATCAGCCACAATTAGATTGCATCAAATAAAATATCCTGAAAAGACTGGGATTCCGCCAGTTGACAGAGGAATCCTGATGTTTTATAATATGGGAAATGTGCGAGAATTTTCTCAAAAAAATACAATTTATGACGAACAAATAGCTTCTCCATATTTAGATAAATTGAATGATTACCCCATAAAACTAGATTATGCTTTACCTGCCTTTTCATGGGGATTACATTATCGATTAAAAACAATTCAGTCAATTTTATCCGATAAACAACTAGCTGAAATACAAAAATGTAATTCATTTAAAACAGAAGGCAATATTGCTATTTGCCTTGAAGACATGTTTTGTTCTGGGCAGTATTTTTTGAGAGGCGACATTGTTAAGTTCGAACGTGTAACTAGCGAATTGTGCACAAAAGTTGCTCAACAATTGGCGAAACATATAAATTCAAGTACATTTCAGGTTGTATTCTATCATTTAGGATCTGAAGAAATACAAAACTATGAAGCAAGCAAGCTTAAGGATATCGGTGCTATTTTTAATTAGCCTATTCCTTTTTCCTCAAACTGTAACAATCACCAAAGGATGTGGTGGATGGGATGAAGACGATATCATCGACAAATCGATGTTTATTCCTGAAATAATTAAAGAAACTCGATTTGATCCGTTCTTTCTTTCAATTTGGGACTGCTACAACAACGCATTTACAGAAGGTAGAATCGAGCCAAATCCAACTGGTCAAATTGATTATAATATACAAGAGTGGCGAAGCTATTTTGGAGGAATCCCCGCTGATCAAGTAAATATGATTGTCTATCAAAAATCTATCGCTTCTATGGATAGCTTCATATTAGCTTGTGACAAAAAATTAACGAATACTCCTGAATTTTACCAATTCGCTCAAGGCAAATCAAATTTAAAGGATGGTTTCCTTTACTTAAAAACAGCCAAAAAAATTGAAAAACAATTAAATTCTAATCCATGGAAAGTTGATTTTGAAGAAAAAGATGATACTAAATTAAACGCATTATTTGACGAAGTTTTGGCGAAATACAGAAGTGTTCCAAATAACTCTTTGCGAATGAGATATGGATTTCAGTATGTTAGACTTTGTCACGCAAGAAACTTGTATAAAGAAGGAATTCGATTTGTTGATTCTGAGTACCAATTTAAACCTGAAAATGGTTTTATGTATTATCGCACTATAGGTTACCAGGCAGCATGCTACTATCGGGAACGCCAATATGATAAAGCTAATATTATTTATGCTCGACTTTACGATTTAGGAGAGGCGTTTAAGTTCGAGGCATTTCAAAGTTTCCATCCACAAAGTGAAATAGAATGGACTAAAACACTTAATCAGGCTGCTAATAATCGTGAAAAAGAGGTATTGTGGCACTTATTTGGCGTTTATGCTGATCCAATCAGAGGTATCAAAGAGATTTCAGCAATTAATCCTAATTCAGATTTATTACCATTATTGCTTGTTAGAGCAGTAAATATAGCTGAAAATAATATTATTTCTAATCCTCTAAATGGTACTTATGAAAATTTTGAATCTGAGTCGCAATATGATAATGATGAGGAAAATGAATTTACATTAGATCCGCTCTTCTCATGGAAGATGGTGCAGAAAGAACAATTAAATAATTTACAAGTTTTAATTAATTCAGTGGCATCTGAAAGAAAGGATGATAAAGGAGTTTGGTATGCTGCCAATGCCTTTTTGTATTATTTGAATGACGATTATATTCAATGTGCCATAAACACAAATCTTGCAGAGAAAAATGCTGATGGGAATAAAATGATTATTACCCAAGTTGCTATTCATCGAATGTTGATTGAAGCGACTCAATTAAAGGACATTACAGAAAACGATGAATATAAAATGATGCTATTAATACGTCAGGTAATTCAAAATTCAAATGGTAATCCACGACACGAAAATGCTATAAGATATTCATTAAGAAAAATGAAAGCTATCTACCTTCAACAAGAGAATATTATAATGTCTGAATTATGTGAATCTGATATCTACAAATATTACAATGGCGAAAAGATTGTTCAGGAAATGATTGATTTTATGATAGATGAAACTCAATCTCCATTCAGAAAATATTTAATGGGAAGATATCCAATACAAGTGACCGAATTGTATGATGTATTGGCAACCGCGAGAATTTATCAATACAATTTCGTAGGCGCTCTTGAAATATATAAGCATCATCCATCTGCAGGAAATCTCGAATTGATGGGTAATCCATTTAATTATAGAATGGTTGATTGTCACGATTGCGACCACCAAATGAAACAGCGTATTACATATACAAAACGATCTTTCGTAGAAAAAATGATTGAGTTGAAAGCCAAAGGAGATAATGAAAAAGATCCTGTTGAGCGTTCAAATAATTATTTCTTATTTGCAAACGGATTATACAATATGACGTATTACGGAAATGCGCGATTAGTTTCATCGACAGTAGTTAATTGGAATTACGCTGATTCAAATAGATTTTCAGGCAATCGGGAAAGCAATCAGAAAAGTGACGGATATTATGATTGTGAAAAATCAATGTCGTATTATTTGATGGCGAAAGAATTAAATTCCAATCAAGAGTTTAAAGCCAAATGCACTTGGATGGCAGCAAAATGTGAGCATAATTTATGGTTAGAAAGTGAATATATATCTGATGAATCGATAGATTTTGAAGCTGGCATTTATTTCAAACAAATGAAGGAGCAATTTGCAAACACCAAATATTACAAAGATGTGATAGGTGAATGCGGATATTTCTGCCAGTACATTAATTCTGGTGACTCGAAGTGTATAAAAAACAAAGATTATTAACAAGTTAAATTTTACAATTAAATTATTATTAACCTTAGATTTTACCAATAATCTAAACTTTGGCAAGTGCTAATGGTTACTCTATTTTATTTGTATAATATTCACCACAATGGGCTATAGTAGTTTAAAGGCTTGCATTTTAGATTTAGAGAAACACGGTCATTTAAAACGTATTAAAGAGCAAGTTGACCCAAATTTGGAAATGTCGGCAATACATCTAGAATGTTTTGAAAGAGGCGGTCCTGCTTTATTGTTTGAAAATGTTAAAGGTTCCAAATTCCCCGCAGTTTCGAATTTATTTGGCACATTAGATAGAAGTAAGTTTATGTTTCGCGATGCGTGGAGCGCGGTTCAGCAATTGATAGCTCTAAAAAGCAATCCAATGCAGGCTTTGAAACAGCCGTTGAAGTACGCCCATATCCCATTCACTGCGCTCAAAGCCTTGCCACTTCGAAGTAAATTCAACAAACCAGTTGCAGCTTTTACTTGCTCAGTAAGCGATTTACCACAAATTATCCATTGGCCGAATGATGGAGGTCCTTTTGTAACTTTGCCAGCTGTATACACCGAGGATATTGATAATCCTGGAATTATGAATGCTAATTTAGGGATGTACAGAATTCAACTCGGTGGCAATAATTATATTCAAGATAAAGAAATTGGCTTGCATTATCAGCTTCACCGCGGTATTGGAGTGCATCAGACAAAGAGTAACTCTAAAGGTGAACCATTAAAAGTGAGCATTTTTGTGGGTGGTCCGCCTTCGCACATCTTAGCTGCGGTGATGCCCTTGCCAGAAGGAATGTCTGAAATGACCTTTGCTGGAGCCCTCAACAAACGACGATTCCGCTATTTTTATGATAAAGATGGGTTTTGCATTAATTCTGAGGCTGATTTTGTAATTACAGGGGAAGTTTACCCCAATGAAAATAAAGCTGAAGGTCCATTTGGAGATCACTTAGGTTACTATAGTTTACAACACGAATTTCCGTTGATGCGCGTAAAACAGGTGTATCATCGTAAAGATGCAATTTGGCCATTCACAGTTGTGGGACGACCGCCTCAAGAGGATACTGCATTTGGAGCATTAATTCATGAATTAACAGGAAGTGCTATTAAAGATGAATTGCCCGGAGTGAAAGAAGTGCATGCTGTTGATTCGGCAGGAGTTCATCCATTATTATTAGCCATAGGAAGTGAAAGATATACACCTTATGCTGAGAACCCGCGTCCAGCAGAGCTTCTAACTATCTCCAATCATATTTTAGGCACGGGTCAATTAAGTCTTGCTAAATGGCTTTTTATTGCTTCTCAACAAGATAATGGAGACTTGAGTACGCATAATGAGCAAGGATTTTTCGAGCATATCCTCGAGCGAGTTGATTTAACAAGAGATTTACATTTTCACACACAAACTAGTATAGATACGCTCGATTACAGCGGTGATGGCTTGAATACAGGTTCGAAATTAGTTGTTGCTGCCGTTGGAAAACCCGTTCGAAAATTAGGTACATCGCTTCCAAAAGGATTGGAATTACCCGATTCATTTTCGTCGTTGAATATTGTTTTTCCTGGAGTTTTAAGCGTCAGCGGACCCAAATACACATCGCGCGAGCAAGGAAAAAATAGTATTCAAGAATTAATTAAAAGAATTCCAGCAGATTTGCAGAACGATTTTCCATTGATAACTGTTTGCGATGATGCTGCATTTGTTGCTGAAAAATTGAGTAATTGGATCTGGGTTAGCTTTACAAGAAGTAACCCGTCGCACGATGTTTATGGAGTTGAAGAAAACATCATCAACAAACATTGGGGATGCGGAGGTCCACTAATCATTGATGCTAGAATAAAGCCACATCACGCCCCCGTGCTGGAAATGCCGTCAGATCTAAGAAATAAAGCAAAAGAGATACTTGATTTAATTATTCGATAAACCAATAGAATCAACGATATTCGTACCATGTCATTTTTAGCAAATTGGATGGTGCCGGGTTCACGGTTATTAAAATTAATCGCTTACGATCGAAAAAGCCATCGTTTGCGCGGGCTGAAAATGGTTGGGGCATTGTCTAAATTCGCCTTAGTTTCAGACAAACATGTAAAAATCAAACCTTGTATTTTTGAAGGTATTGAAGCAGCATGGTTTACGCCAGAAAACCTGAAATCTCAAAGAGTATTCTTGTATTTGCATGGAGGCGGATATTCTGTCTGTTCGTGGCAAACACATCAAACTATGATTTCTTTTTTGTGTAAAGAAACTGGAATGAAAGCCTTAGCAATTAATTATCGGATGGCCCCTGAATTTCCATTTCCTGCGGCCGTTGAGGATACAAGCAAGGTTCTTGAGAAATTAGCCATTGAATTTGGAGCTCACAACGTGATTGTTGGCGGTGACTCGGCCGGAGGTGGATTAACTATTGCTTCCATGCTTTACCTAAAAGATCAAGAAAAACCTTTACCGTTAAAGGCATTTACATTGTCTCCTTGGCTCGACTTGAGTGTTCCTAAATATCATGAAAAAAGCGAGTTAAATGGAGATCCAATGTTAGATCCCGAAGCAGTGTATGTTTGGGCAAATCGGTATTTAAAAGATGCTGATTCTCAAAACCCATACGCATCTCCGCTTTATGGTGATCTTAAAGGACTTCCTCCAATTATGATTCACATAGGAAAAAAAGAGATGTTGCTAGATGAATCTAGAATATTTGTAGAAAAAGCAAAGTCTTCAGGAGTAGACATTCAAATTCATGAATGGGATCGAATGGTTCATGTGTTTCAACTGATGCACAGAATTTTACCAGAGGCGCGAGAAAGTCTAAGAGAAGTGGCTCAATTCATGGTCAATTAAAGTTGTTTGATAAAGATCACAATCGCATGTAAGAATCCTTTTCATCGATAAAGTCAGCCTTTCTATCGAAAAGATGTGAATAAATAAAAGGGATGCAGCATTTTCGCAGAAGTTTTAATCGATGACAGCACAAAACGCCAATAAAACAAGTTACTTCACTCCTATCCTGCACTTTGTTGTTTGGGGTGCGCTTTTTAGTTTTCCAGTACTACTGATGCCAACAGAAAGTATTGATTGGTCATCGATGATTCTAAGACATTGGCTTCCACTTATATTTTCTGCATTACTTTTCTATTTAAACTATTTCTATTTAATAAAGCAGTTTCTATTTACTTCTAAAGTATGGCAATTTTTAGGCATTAATGCATTAATTATAACTCTATTATTAATTGGTTTTGAATGGTTTAGGGAGATTTACAATCTATATTCTATTAAATCAGATCCACATAAACCTTTTAAAGTTTTCTTTTATTTTAGAATACTTATTTCATATATACTGCCTTTAGGTGTAAGCGTTGCAATTAGGTCAACACAGCGCTTTCTCAAATCTGAAATAGAAAGAAAAAACCGTGAAAATGAACGATTAAGGAATGAATTAAATTATTTGCGTTATCAAATCCAACCACATTTCTTTTTTAACTCGCTGAACTCAGTTTATGCATTAATTAATGAGAATCCAGGGCAGGCTCAGAAAGCATTGCATAAGTTGAGTAAACTAATGCGATACGTTTTGTATGATGGTTCCCAGACTAGTATTGGCATAGATAAAGAAATAGATTTTATAAAAAACTATATTGAATTGATGCAGGTTCGACAAGGACATATATTGAATATTAAAACCTCATTTCCAACTCCAATACCTTCTATTGAAATTGAGCCGCTATTACTAATTCCTCTTGTTGAAAACGCTTTCAAACACAGTGTATATCCAGGAAAAGAATCAGTAATTGATATTAGTTTAAAAGTTTCTTCTAAACAATTAATTTTCGAGGTGGTTAATAGTAACCATCCAAAAAACTCAAGCGACAGAAGCGGCAGTGGTATTGGATTACAAAACTTAACTAAGCGCTTAAATCATCTCTATCTTAATAATTATACATTAACTATTTCTGAGGAAGACGATTTATTTATTACACACTTAACGCTGAATTTATGCATCGAATAAAAGTGCTTATAGCTGATGATGAGGCTCCGGCTTTAAAGCTTGTAAAATCATACGTTCAACAATTACCGATGCTAGAATTGGTATCTGAATGTAACAATGGTGAAGACGCTTTGGAAGCCCTGAAAAAGGAACCAATTGATTTGCTTTTCCTTGACATTCAGATGCCTGGAATGAGTGGCTTGGAATTAAGTAAACGACTTTCTCCCAAGCAAAAAGTCATTTTCACAACTGCTTTTTCAAATTATGCTATTGAAGGTTTTAAAGTAGATGCGGTTGATTATTTATTAAAACCTTTCGATATCGAAGAATTCAAGAAGGCTGTTTTGAAGGCGGAAGATTGGTTTAATCGAGAAAATATTGTTGGGGTAAGTTCATTTTTTGTAAAAACTGAGTATCACCTCGAGCGCATCCAATTTGATGATTTACTGATTGCTGAAAGTGATCGAGATTATGTGAAATTGTTTTTACAAAACAAATCAGAAATCAGCACCCTCATGACATTAAAAGATCTTGAAGAACATCTTCCTAGCTCTCGGTTTATGAGAATTCACAGATCGTTTATAGTGAATTTAAATAAAATAGATAGGGTCGAAAGAAATCAAGTAATTATTGGAAGCCACCGGATAACTATAGCCGACACTTATAAAAATGCCTTCAGCCATTATATTCAAAAACACATTCTTTAGTCAGTTCATGAAATCACACATCATTTTTGCGCTTTTCTCACTATTAACGTTTACAGGACTTAACGCCCAAACCTTCAAGTTGAGTGGTAAACTCATCGACGGCACATCCAATGAATCTTTAATTGGAGGCACTGTCGCATTATTTAGAATGCCTGATTCAACATACACACAGGGCGTTGCAACGGATGTAAATGGAACCTTCAACATTCCATCCTTGCCTCCAGGTTTTTACAAAATGCGCATTCAGTATTTAGGTTACGAGACAATTGTTCGTCCTGTAAGAATAGATTCCGACAAGAACCTAGGTGATATAAAATTAAATATGAGTTCAGAATTATTAAAAACTGCAGTAATAGAAGGAGTTCAGCTTAGAACAACCATTAAAGGTGACACTGTTGAAATGAATGCTGATGCATTTAAAGTAAATCCAGATGCGACATTGGAAGATTTAGTCAAGAAAATGCCGGGAATGCAAGTCGAAAACGGAACTGTAAAAGCTGGAGGAGAGCAAGTTCAAAAGGTTCTAATTGATGGCAAGGAGTTTTTTGGTGATGATGTTTCCATGGCATTAAAGAACCTTCCTGCAGAAGTTGTGGATAAGATTCAGTATTTCGATAAAATGACTGATCAGGCTCAGTTTTCAGGTTTTGATGACGGGAATTCTAGACGTACAATTAATGTAATGACTAAACGCGGTGTGAAGGAGGCTCAGTTTGGAAAAATTTATGGAGGTGGCGGTACAAACGAACGGTACGCTACTGGAATGAATTTGAATTATTTTAAGCAGAATCGGAGAATTTCAGTGTTGGGACAAAGCAATAATATCAACCAACTAAACTTTGGAAATGAAGACTTGCTTGGACTTAACAGCAGCGGAGGAGGCGGTGGCCGTGGAAGAATGATGGGCATGGTTCCAGGTGCAACCGACCCCTCAAATTTCATGGTTGGTCAATCTAACGGTATAAATACAACTCACTCTTTAGGTTTAAGTTATAGCGATTCGTTGAGTAAGTCTATTAAATTAAGTGGCAGCTATTTTTTCAATAACTCATATAATACAACTGAAAAATCAACTGGTCGAGAATCGTATTTAAATGATACTAGTTCACAGATATATAGTGAAACGAGTAAATCGTGGAGTAATAATTTAAATCATCGATTGAATCTAAGAATGGAAATTAATTTAGATTCGAATAATTCTATCATTTACACTCCCAGAATCAGCTGGCAAGCAAATCAATCTAACGCCAATTTATTTGGAAGTACGAGTCTTAATTTTACCAATTTATTGAGTAATACATCCACCGAAACGCCATCAAATAATGCAGGTTATTCAATGGGTCAAAATATCCTTTATCGTCACAAAATGAAAAAGGAAGGAAGAACAATTTCGGTTACATTAAATTCAGATAATAATGAAAGAAGTGGCCTTAGTGATCAAATTTCAACGAATGAATTTATTGCTCAAGACACGACAATTAACATTCAACAGCGAGGCGATAATTATACAACTTCAACGACGTATTCGGCAAATGTAATGTATACAGAACCGATAGGTAAATCAACACAATTATTCTTGAACTATCGACCTTCATTGATGAATTCGATCTCATTGCGAGAAACAAATAGATACAACCCATTGGATTTAGAATATAATCGGTTGGATTCATTGCTATCAAATCGTTATGAAAATAAATTACTAACTCAATCTGCTGGTGGCGGAATGAGATTTAGAGGAAAAAAATTCTTTAGTGTATTTAATTTAAATGCTCAATATGTTGAATTAGAAGGCGTTCAAACCTTTCCTCAGTCAACAAAAATTACGAAAACATTTTTCAATGTAATTCCATTTGTGATGTTGAATTATAAATTTAATTCATCGTCCAACATTCGCGTATTCTACCGCTCAAATACGAATGCTCCAAGTGCAAGTCAATTGCAGAACGTTTTAAATAATAGCAATCCGCTACAATTAAGTATTGGAAATTCTGACCTAAAGCAGGAGTTCAATCAAACCCTAACAACAAGATTTTCGAAGACCAATCCAGCAACGAGCCGCTCTGTATTTTTTAATGTAAGTGGCGGATTAACAAATAACTACATCGGCAACTCAACAGTTATTGCTATTGCGGATACTGTTTTACCTGATGGAATTCGTTTACGCAGTGGAAGCCAATTAAGTAGACCAGTAAATCTTGAAGGTCGATACAGTTTAAATTCTTTATTGACCTACAGTCTTCCAGTAAAATGGATTAAAAGCACGGTGAATATTCAAGCTGGATTGAATTACTCTTTAACCCCAGGATTGATTAATAATGTGCGAAATGAAACCAATAATTACGGATACACTGGAGGATTGGTTATTGCGAGCAATATTAGCAAGGAAATAGACTTTACGCTTTCCTATAATGGTTCATTAAATATTGTTGAAAATTCATTGCAGCCCCAATTAAATAACAACTATTTCATTCACTCAGCTGCTCTCAAAGGCAATTGGTTGCCATGGAAAGGCTTAGTATTAACCTCCGAGGCAACCTATTCGAGATACGATGGACTTGAAGCGGCATTCAATCAACAGTTTATTTTATGGAATGCTGGAATTGGCTATAAATTCTTAAAAAACAGAGCTGGAGAATTAAAAGTTACTGGATTTGATATCTTGAACCAGAATACGAGTATTAATCGGTTGGTAACTGAAACATTTGTTGAAGATACATCCACACGAATTTTGAACAGATATGCGATGTTGACTTTCACCTACACATTCAGAAAGTTCAATGGCATTAAGGCGCCTGAGGTAAGCACTGACAGTCCACAAGATGGTCACGGTGGCTCGGGTTCAGGCGGGCGTCCTCCGAGTGGACACTAAAGATTTGGATTAAGAAAGGTTTCAAACAAATAATAAACAATGAATGAAATCCTGCTTTCAATTCTTATCTTGCCCCAACAATAATTCTGTATGTCTAGGAAATCAATCAAGTTCCTTCTTCTATTCATAATTACTTCGGCGTTAATAATTCCCTTTCAATTTAAAACGGGTCCCTTACCTCCTATTGGTAAATTTTTTAGTCCGTATGTTGGATTTTGGCAACAGGCTGAATCTGATCAACCAAAGCTTGCTGAAAAATTAAATCTTCCTGAATTAATTGGCAATGCTGAAATCATTTATGATGACAGATTGGTTCCGCATATTTTTGCTGAAAATGATCACGATATTTATTTTTTGCAAGGATTTGTAACTGCACAAAATCGATTATTTCAAATGGATTTGCAGACGCGTGCTGCTGGAGGCAGATTGTCTGAAATAATTGGAGAAAAGGTCTTACCGATGGATATTGAATCGAGACGCATCGGTTTAAAACTTGGGGCTGAACGCTCACTATCGTTTATGATGCTTGACGAAAAATGCAAACTAATATTAGAAAGTTATTCTGATGGAGTCAATGCATATATTCAATCATTATCTGAAAAAGAATTACCATTAGAATATAAATTACTCGATTTCAAACCCGAGCCTTGGTCGCCCATGAGGACAGCATTATTGCTAAAGTACATGGCAAATATGTTAACAGGCTATGAGACAGATTTCGAGCATACAAATGCGGCTAAATTATTAGGCTATAACATATTTAATACATTATTTCCTGATTTTCCAGATACGTTGATAGACCCAATAATTCCTTCAGGGATTGTGTTTCCTGCAGGAATAAATATAGGTGTGCAAGAAGCAGAATTTCGTCCCACAGAAAATGATGTTGCTGTAGCATTCCCTTTCCAAAGACCAGAATCTGATTATGGTAGTAATAACTGGGCGGTCAGCGGTTCACGTACTGCTTCTGGAAAACCAATTTTATGTAATGATCCACATTTAGGATTAAATCTCCCAAGTATTTGGTATGAGGTGCAATTACATGCCCCAAATATGAATGTTTATGGTGCGAGTTTGCCAGGTGCTCCTTGCGTTATAAGTGGTTTTAATGATAGCATTGCCTGGGGAATTACGAATGCGGCAATGGACGTAAAAGACTGGTATACCATTGAATTCAAAGATGCAAGCAAAAGCGAATATTTATTTGATGGCGAATGGAAAAAAACGGAACGTGTCATTGAGCATTTTTATGTTCGAGGAAAAGGAATTGTTCTAGACACCATTTTGCACACTCTTCATGGACCAGTTGCTTATGATTCTAAGCATCAAAAAGGACAAGAAACAGTTGACAGAGCTCTTCGTTGGACCGCCCACGATCCGAGTAAAGAATTAATGACATTTTACCAATTAAACACGGGTGAAAATTATGTGGATTATCAAACAGCATTAAAACACTATAAATGCCCGGGACAAAATTTCGTCTTTGCTGCCGCATCTGGTGATATTGCCATTCAGCAACAAGGAAAATTTGTGCTTAGATGGCCCGAGCAAGGTCGTTTTGTAATGGATGGCAGTCGATCTGCAACAATGTGGCGAGGCTACATCCCGCAGGAACACAATCCGCATGTATTAAATCCTGAACGAGGTTGGGTAAGTTCGGCAAATCAACATCCAACCGATTCTACCTATCCTTATTATTACACGGGTATTTATGAATATTTTAGAAATCGCAGAATTAACGAGCGCTTAGCTGAATTAGATAAGGTCAAAACTGAAGATATGATGAAGCTTCAGAACGATAATTTTAATTTATACGCATTTGAAATATTGCCAACAATGCTCGAATTAATTGATCAAAACGGGATTCAAAGTGACGAACAATTTCCACTTACACAATTAAAAGAGTGGATTTATTATAACGATCCTGAATTGAAAGCACCAGTTTATTTCGAAACTTGGTGGAAAAACGTTTACAGGAAATTATGGGATGAATTTGAAGATACTGGACGAAGACTTATTGCACCTAGTTATTTTCACACGATTCGCTATTTAAAACGTTTTCCAGATGGTGAACTAATCGACGACCATCGCACAGAAGAAACCGAATCCCTGAAAGGAATAGTGAACATGGCATTTCATGAGGCGGTTGAAGATGTGAATGCTTGGAAAAAAGCAAATCCAGAGAAAGCTTTGACTTGGGCAAATTTCAAATCCACAACGGTTACTCACTTAACCCAGCTTCCCGCGTTTAGCGTAAAAAACGTTCAGAATGGCGGAAATGCTGGTATTGTTAACGCCACGAGTGAGAAAAAAGGACCAAGTTGGCGTATGATTGTTAGTCCGGGAAGCCCTGGGCAAGCTTTTGGAGTTTATCCTGGTGGACAGAGTGGAAATCCTGGAAGCGCATTTTATATGAATTTTATTGATACTTGGGCCAAAGGTTCCTATTATCAATTGTTAGTTTTAAAACCACATGAGCAGCATCAACGCATCTTACACATCACCCGTTGCGCGCCTTAGAGCTCGCAGATGGTTTATTCCAAGAGTTCTACTTATTGCGCTTTTTTCAAGTGCTGTGCAATTGTATTTGCCGTGGTGGAGCCTAATTATTATGTGTCTTTTAATTGGATTTGCTACCGCTGGAGTTAACGCATCACCATTTAGTGCAGGATTTTTAGCCTTGGTAATTTCTTGGTTTGGTATGGCGCTGTGGATGGACATTCCCAATAACTCTAGGCTTTCGGCTCAAGTTGTTCAACTTTTTCCTTTAGGTAATTCAGTTGCCTTGCTAGTTGTTTTGACAGCCATTTTAGGAGGTCTGATGGGAGGATTTGCCACTTGGACTGGAGATGCTTTTCGAAGAATGTATATGCGAAACTGAACTTTGTTTAATTAGTTGAATATAAGTGGCTCATTCTAAATGTCTTTAAGTACAAGATAACTTCGTTTGCAGTTACATGTATAATGAACTAAACTTTTTTGTAGTTTTGCCGTTTCATAATTTCCGCTAAAAGCATCTTCCCAGATATTTCCCAGATATGAGACAATTAAAGATTACCAAGCAGGTTACGAATCGTGAAACAGCATCTTTAGACAAGTACCTTCAGGAAATCGGAAAAGTTGAGCTCATAACAGCTGAAGAAGAAGTTGAATTAGCTCGTAGAATTCGTCAAGGAGATCAAGCGGCTTTAGAGAAATTAACGAAAGCAAATCTTCGTTTCGTTGTTTCAGTTTCTAAGCAATACCAAAATCAAGGTTTAAGTCTTCCCGATTTAATTAACGAAGGAAACTTAGGTTTGATCAAAGCTGCACAGCGTTTTGATGAGACACGTGGTTTCAAATTTATCTCTTACGCAGTATGGTGGATTCGTCAGTCGATTCTTCAGGCATTAGCTGAGCAGTCTCGTATTGTTCGTTTGCCTTTGAACAAGATAGGATCAATCAACAAAATCAATAAAGCATTCTCTAAGCTTGAGCAAGAATTTGAGCGTGAGCCAAGTGCTGAAGAAATTGCATCGCTTCTAGAATTAACAGAGAACGATGTAAAGGAAAGCATGAAGAACTCTGGTCGTCACATTTCTATGGACGCTCCATTGGTTCAAGGTGAGGAAAGCAATATGTACGATGTATTGCGTTCGAATGATAGTCCAAGTCCAGAAGCAGGTCTTATCAACGACTCATTGCGTAAGGAAATCGACCGTGCACTTTCAACATTAACGGCTCGTGAAGCAGATGTGATTAAGTATTATTTCGGATTGAACGGAGAACATGCAATGACTTTGGAAGAAATCGGTGAGAAATTCGATTTAACCCGTGAACGCGTGCGCCAGATTAAGGAAAAAGCTATCCGTAGATTGAAACAAACATCGCGCAGCAAAATCCTTAAGACCTATCTAGGTTAAGCTTTAAGTTTTAAAAGTATTTTCGTTGGTCTTTACTTTTTCCAATTATAATTTCTTGGATACGTAAGAGAATTATATTTAATAATTACCATCTCGTGATTTAACGGTAGGTTTGATATGTCAATCTTTCTATACCATGAAATTACACCTACCCATCGCACTATTTCTCTTTCTTGCAACAAGTCTTTCAGGTCTTCGCGCGCAATCTGGAGTAGATTCTCAAATTCAAGCAGACATAGATAAAATTGCAAATCCTGTCATAGTTGCGGATTTAAGCCATGGATTACGTTCTAATGCTCCTGGGTCTGATTGTTCTCACGCAATTCCATTGGTTGATGGACAGTTCTTTTTTCTACCTACAATAAATTCAAATCTCTCTAATATTATCAATCAGAATAATCAAGGAGGATTTATTCTTTCAAGTTGTTTGGGATCGGCTCCTA
>Ga0209284_10004533_pt1 | contig 15497 bp, 11 predicted proteins | sample FRY03_FD_187211 | JGI IMG/M metagenome (GOLD analysis project Ga0209284, IMG submission 187211) | Freshwater microbial communities from Lake Fryxell liftoff mats and glacier meltwater in Antarctica - FRY-03 (SPAdes) (version 2) | ecosystem: Environmental > Aquatic > Freshwater > Ice > Glacier... | reverse complement strand
TAATTGAACAACTTCAATTCACAGGAACAGAATCTCTTTCTACCGGAAATAATCGCATTAAATTAAATTTCAATCATCCTTGTAAAGAATTAGTATGGGTCGCTAAAGTTGCAGGTAATACTAAATCCGTATCTCGTTGGTATGATTATACCGATGCTGATTATCTTGATGGAGTGTTATCATCTGGTCCACAAGGTCGCGCTGGTGGCGGTGGTCAACCTAGAACCGAAGATACTTTCCAAGCAGGAACATCCCCTCATATTATTGGTAAAAATCCATTCAAAGATGCTATTCTTCAATTAAATGGAAATGATCGTTTTGCTATACGCAAAGGTGCTTATTTCAGTTATGTTCAACCTTATCAACATCATACAAATATTCCTGCTAATCCAGGTATCAACGTATATTCATTTGCTCTTAAACCCGAAGATCATCAACCAAGTGGAACACTAAATATGTCTCGTATAGACACTGCAACACTTATGGTTAATGTAACCTCATCAATAATTCTTCCACCTGTTGGGGAAAATCCTACACAACCTCGTTCTGCTACATATGAGGGTATTAATATTTATGCCGTGAATTATAATGTTCTACGTATTTTATCTGGTATGGGTGGTCTTGCTTACTCCAATTAAGAATATTCGTTATTATATATTATGTTATATTGTGTAATATAATAGTCCTTTTTTTTTTCTCCTCTAATAGTATAAAGTATATAGCGTAAATGGGTGGTGGTCTTCTTCAACTAGTAGCTTATGGTGCTCAGGATGTTTATTTAACAGGTAATCCTCAAATTACCTTTTTCAAAGTTGTATATCGTCGCCATACTAATTTTGCGATTGAATCAATTCAACAAACTTTTAATGGTACTCCTGGATATGGAAACCGTGTAACTTGTCAAATATCGCGAAATGGAGATTTAATTCATCGTATGTATTTATCGGTTGATATGTCTGCAAATAGTGATTCTATTTATTGTCCTTATTTTGGACTTCGTCTTGTTAATTTTGCTGAGATTGAAATTGGTGGTCAAAAAGTAGATAAACATTATTCGCACTGGATGTATATATGGAACGAATTATCTCTTCCTAAATCAAAAAAAGAAGGTTATAAAAAAATGGTTGGTGCAGCAGGACTTGTATTAAAAGATATTCTCCATATTCCTCTTGAATTTTGGTTTTGCCGTAACGTAGGTCTTGCTCTTCCTTTAATCGCACTCCAATATCATGAAGTCAAGGTAAATATTAATTTTGAAACTAGCGAAAACTGCAAAGGAACTACCGCAGCAATTGTAGCTCTTGGACCAGCGTCTCTATGGGTTGATTACATTTTCCTTGATACTGACGAGCGTCGTCGTTTTGCACAATTATCACACGAATATTTAATTGAACAACTTCAATTCACTGGTGCCGATAATGTGACTGGTATTGTAGCTGGAACACAAATGAAACCTAAATTATCTTTCAATCATCCTTGTAAAGAATTAGTATGGTTTTGTGAAACCAAGTTCTCTTCTAGTAATCATATAAACAACAATAACTGGACGAATTATTCAACAAACTTATTGACGACTGGTACAGAATATACTCCTACATCAACAATAACTTCTGTTAATCCTATCGCTAAAGGTAAGTTAGTTCTCAATGGAAATGATAGATTTTCTGAACGTCCTGGATCATATTTCAATTTAATTCAACCATTCCAACATCACGAAAACGTTCCTTTAAATCCAGGCATTAACGTATATTCTTTCGCCCTTAAACCGGAGGAGCATCAACCAAGTGGAACACTTAATATGTCGCGAATTGATACTGCTGTTCTTAATTTAGACTTTAAACCTATATCGGCGAGTACATCAACAAGTTTATACGTATATGCTGTAAATTACAATGTTCTTCGTATTTTATCTGGTATGGGTGGTCTTGCTTACTCCAATTAAGAATATTCATTATTATATATTATGTTATATTGTGTAATATAATAGTCCTTTTTTTTTTCTCCTCTAATAGTATAAAGTATATAGCGTAAATGGGTGGTGGTCTTCTTCAACTAGTAGCTTATGGTGCTCAGGATGTTTATTTAACAGGTAATCCTCAAATTACCTTTTTCAAAGTTGTATATCGTCGCCATACTAATTTTGCGATTGAAGCAATTCAACAAACCCCTACTGGAAGTAATTCATTAGGTTCTCGCGCAAGTATTCAAATAACCCGCAATGGTGATTTAATTCATCGCATTTACTTTAATGGTAAAATCAAAAATACAAGTGTTGATAAGGCTGTTGCCCTTGTTCCTAATTTTGGTCAAAAACTTCTTAAAACCGTAGAATTAGAAATTGGAGGACAACGTATAGATAAACATTATTCCGAATGGCTTTATATCTGGAACGAACTTTCTCTTCCCGTAGGAAAACGCGAAGGATACAATGTTATGGTAGGTGCTAATAGTACAAACTCTTGTACAAGACTAGACAATGCTTTGTCATATGAAGTATATGTTCCGTTAGAATTTTGGTTTTGTAGAAATGTTGGATTAGCCCTCCCCCTTATCGCCCTTCAATATCACGAAGTAAAAATTAATATTGAGTATGAATCAATGGCAAACTTAGTAGATAACGCAGCTACCAATTTATGTTTCGATCAAGATATACTAGACGGATGCACAAATGGTAATAAGGTTGTTGGTACTGGACTTACACATTTAAGTACAGGAATAGGAAACCCTTTAGTACCAGTTTTTTCGGCAAATCAAAAAATAGAATTAACCGAAGCCGTTTTATGGGTTGATTATATTTTCCTTGACACTGATGAGCGTCGTCGTTTTGCCCAATTATCACACGAGTATTTAATTGAACAACTTCAATTTACAGGAACAGATACTGTAACTGCCAGTGCTGAATCCATGAAAAGCATTCGTTTGAATTTCAATCATCCTTGTAAAGAATTAGTTTGGGCGGTTAAACCATCTGATGGTACTACAGCGGGTAAAAAAGTGTTTTGGAATAACTTTTCAACGGGAGATGTTGATGCTTCTGCGAACGAAACAGTAAATAACTATATTTCATCAAAAAATCCTATAACACAAGCAAAAATTATGCTTAACGGAAATGATCGTTTTGCTACACGAAACGGTGATTATTTCTCTCTTGTACAACCATATCAACATCACGAAAATACACCTGATATGTATCATCAAGGAATTAATGTATATTCATTTGCACTCAAGCCGGAAGAGCATCAACCAAGTGGAACTCTAAATATGTCCCGTATTGATACTGCGGTTCTTTCAATGGGTTCCCATGTTTCTGGAACTATACACGTGTATGCCGTTAATTATAACGTTCTTCGTATTTTATCTGGTATGGGCGGTCTTGCTTATTCCAATTAAATTATATTACATTATCTCATTTTTTCATAATAACAAATAATTATTTTAAAAAATACATATTTTCTCATTATTCTTAAAACTTATAAATATTCATCGAATAATTAAAATGAAAGTATCATATTATGCTACTTAAGGAAAAATGAGTACATAATCTTTTAATTTTATTAATATTCTTAAAACTTATAAAATTTTCTAAAAAAATAAATTATGTACTCAAAATATATTCTATTATAATATTTAAATATCTTCATCGCTGATAATAATATTTTTGATATATGGTTTCAAAATCTCATCTACTATTTTTTCTGGATTTATTTCATCATAATTCATTAATATCTTTAGCAATTGTTCGGAAAATCCTGAAACCAACACAACACCATCTGTATCACAATTTACAGGAAATGTTTCTTTGTGATCTGTACTTAAATTCCAAAATATAAATTTAGGAGGTGTATATCCGCTATTTATAAACATGTTTTTGATATGTTGATAAACTGTTTTTACGTCTATCTTTTCACAATCAATTGAAACATTGTCAAATTGCATATCCGTAAAAACAAATAGTTTTTTTGGCATATCATTATCAATAATATTATTATCTTTACCAAAAGATATAATTTTTTCACAACATTTTACAAAGTCTGTAGAATATCCACAATTTATATTTTTTAATGCTTTATGTGATTCAAAAAGAGATGGAATATAGTCTGGATCGTATTTAAACTTTTCTTCTGGTATTAGTGAAATTAATTCTGGACTTTCGCTAAATGTAATGAACTTATTTTTAAACATACCTTCGCAACATATAGATGTTATTATCCCAAGAGATATAGCAACTTGTGCAGGAATACTCCCGTTGCTGGAAGAAAACATAGAACCTGAAACATCAATAATTGAAATAGAATTGCAAAAAGTACCAGACATTTTAACATTTTCAACAATGGCTTTCCATTGCAATTCAATAGTTTCATTTTCTTTATATTCTTCTTCGTCAATTAAATCAATATAGTATTTTGATAATTCATGTGGTAGAATACCTGTTATTTTAATTTTTTTAATTCCTTTTCTAACATCTTGCAAATATTTTGTATATCTTTCACAATCGTTTTTCATAAAAGCGTTTAATAATCTTTTAGATGCTACTCCAGGGACATTTTCGTATTTTATTTTATCCCATTCATTACAACACATAAGTTTTTCTACAATATTTATTTTTTTTCTCAAAGGAACTAAATATTCATTTCTATATTTTTGCATTTTTTTTTCATCACTTCTCCCATATATTATGGATGCTATTTTTTTAGCAAAATGTTGTCTTTTATCATTTCTATCATTTTCACTAGGCGCCCATTTAGCACAAAGTGATACTTTTTCATTTTTTTCAAGACTTTCCTTATCATTAATTAATTGTTCCGCAAATAAAGATAATTCTTTATAATTATCAGTTTTATAGTTGGTATAATAAGATATATATAGTAAATCTTTCCAGCATCCATAATTATTTATATAATTAATAATATTTAGTTTATATGTATATGGTTTATTAATACTTAACCAACGCATTGCATCACAAGAAACCTTCTTTTCTTTTTTACCATTTAGCCTATCTCGCCCATTAAAAATAATGGCTACTGTTTTTACCGGACTATCTTTCCAGCATTTTTCAAGATATTTATTATTATCATTTTTACAAAGACCTCTCATAAACATCATGAAATAATCAACAATATTATTTGATGTAGTTTTTAAAGATATTGCTCCATTTGCTGTTTGCGTATGATATATTTCGCTCATTATATTTATAATATAATAGCTGGCATATTGTTATATAAAAATAGGTTTTTTAAATAGAAAAATAATTATAATAGTTTTTTAAACCTTTGTACTTGCGGATGCAACAGATGCTGCGGCCGCTAATTTGCTTGCACTCAAAGGAAAATGATGAGAGATTAGTTTTTGTAGGATGAAATAGTTAATCTCTTCGTTATCGCCAACATTTAGAATTTTTTTAAGTTTATCATCAGGTAGGATAAATCTTTTATTTTCGGGTTTGTTAAGATTATGTTCTTTTACGTATAGATTAATAAATCTAGTAATATCAGTTCGCGACTTTTCAGTTCCATATGGAACGCCGATGAAATCGCATAGTTCATCTGAAATTTTATTAGGTTTTGCAAATCCAGACGGTGAATTTTTAGCATTTTGTCTCTTTTTTTGTGCTTTCTCAATAATTTTTTGTTGCTTTTCATATTCTTTGCTCAAAACCTTTAGAAGCGTTTGAAGTTCTTTAAAACTACCCGATAGAACATTGACCTTTTCTACTATTGTTGAAAGAACATTGTCTTGTGTACTAGGTTGTTGAGGTTGTACTTCAACAACAACAGGAACATCATGTCCTACACGTGAAGTACTTTCTACGATAGGAACAGACGAAACAACAGGGCTTGATACCGATAAGCTTACTACTGGCGGAACAACTGATTTATCTACAATTTTTGAAACAGGAGCTTTTGAAATAGTTTTCTTAACAACCGCTGACTTTTGAGAAGTATCTGGTGAAGATGAAACAACGGCTTTCTTTGTGGTAGAAGAAACAGGAGGCATTTATTAGTAATTACTTTATAAATACATATATATTCATATGTTTATATCATTTTTCCATCATACATATTTAAATTATATATTGAAAACGTAAGCATTAATAATAATAATAATAATAATAATAATAATAATCATCATTATTATATAAAATAATAATAAAAATTGATTTTTTATTATATAATATAATATAAGATTAAACAACTTATATCATATAATATGGATATTGACAATGTTATAAAAAACTTAAAAGAAATGTTAGCTGAGCGAGGAGACGATATATCATTATTTGAAGAACATGAATCGGGTATTGATAGAGATGAGTTTGAAAATGATAAAAATATTATAGACTTTCAAACTTCAAAAACCACATTAATTTTTGCTTTAACAAAAAAATTACGAAAAAATATTATTGATGATCTTAAAGCAAATGATAATTCTATAGAAGAATTTATTAAGAAATATGGTAATATGAAAAATATGATTTTGATATTTAATAACGATGTTATATCAGTGCCTATTATGTCTCAACTTAATAAATATGATAAATTGTTTCAAAAACTAGGTGGGCAACTGCAATTCTTTTATACGAAACAGTTAATGTATAATCCAACAAAACATGAATATGTCCCAGAACATATCAAATTAACAGAAGAAGAAACAACTAATATTATGTTAAATAATATGATAAGAAGTAAATTATATATGCCAATTATATTACACAATGACCCTATAGCAAAATGGCTAGGTTTAAAACAAGGGGATGTTGTAAAAATTATTAGATATAATGAAAATAGCGGGCTTTCGTTTTATTATAGATGTTGTTTCTAAATAAATATATATATAATTGTAGAAGAGATATATAATAATATATAATGTCACGTAATGTAGAATACGTTGAATATCAAGCTATAAGGGACAATTTAGAGAAATTTTATAGTATTTTTATTAATAAAAATGAAGGTAAATCACAAAAACATATACCTTTTTTAAAAAAAAGTTTTGATAATTATATTGAAACGGCTACAGATAATTCTAGAATAACAAATGCAACTCCAACATTATTATCTGTAAATAACTTCGCTGAACTACAGTCACAAGCACTTAAAGGAAAAATTCATCACACAACAAAAGCTGTAGAGAATGGACAAAGTTTATTCAATAGCAACAATACAACTATAGGTTTTTTAAATTTCACAAAAAGAGACGATGATATTAATGCCGATATTACATCTGTAAATACTGTCGCTGATAATTATATTGTTATCAAAAGCACAGAAAGAACAAATTTAATATATACAACTATTGAAATTATAGAAATTTTTATAAATATTCTTGAAGCATATAAAAATTTTATTATTAAAAGTCAGCAAAAAAATATATCTTTGAATAATATTACTGATATATTCATAGTCGGTAGAAAAGTTAAAAAGATAGGAGATATGACTTCTGATAATATGGCAGTTTATGTTGAAAATAGTACACAATCTTCACACGAACGAGATTATAAATTTCCAGCATCAAATACTCTATTTTTAATAATAAAATCATTTGACAATGATATTATGAATAATTATACTGCTCCCGCCAGTACCACTGATGTATATAAGAAATATTATAAGAAATTTTATAATTTTAATAATGATGGAAACCCCATTATTAATAGTTCTTCATCGACGATAAAAGAAGAGGATTTATTTTCAGAAGATGAAATTAGTTTAAATACAACATCTGTCTTTTCAGGTATACTACTATCTAAATCAATAAATGGAACAACAATACAATATAACAAAGAACCTTATGTTGCAGATTTAACAGATCTAACTGATATCAATAAAAATTTTAATCATGAAACAAATAAGAAGTTATGTTCGGTTATATTAAAGAATTTTTTATGTTATTTACACGATCTTGAACGAACAGATATTAATATTCAAATAAACGCTCTTTTATATTACTATAAGATTATGAAATGCTATTTGTTGAATTCTGTTCTTATAGGAAATTATTTATTTAATACAAAATATGAAAATGGGAGTAATTCAACAGGTGCAGGTCAACAACTTACAACTATTGTAGCAATAGACCCTATAATAACTAATACTACTAAAATAACTGATCGATTCAAACCACTAACATCAACTAGTACAGAATGGGATTATTTAATGGATAGAAATACTTTTATTAGAAATACGTTAAATAATTTAAGTAAAGAAATTGAAAATAGTATTGATGGTAATAATGTTCAAAATAATTCTATCATACACCCTTCTGTATTCAAAGGATTTTATGTTAAAAAAATTAGTGACATTCTTATTGAATTATCGCCTGTTTTAAGTCCTCTTCGTAAAAATATTTCAGATAATCCCTTTCCTACTTATTTAAAAAACCATAATACCTCGCAAACTTCTAATAAGATATTTTTTGATTATAGAGGTAATATAATTTATGATTTATCGGACGAAGAAAAACATTTGGCTAGTATTTTAAAAAATTCTTCTATCGCAAACATTAAAGAAAAGATAAAAAGTGATTATCAAATTGAAATAAATAAAAATCTATATACGATACATGATATATTTATAGAGAGTACAGAAGGAATTAAAAGTATTAGTAGAATTAATATTTTAGCAAAGTTTGACTATCTTACTCCTCCTGCTTCCTCAGCTAATACTTCAAAATTATTTAATTTTGAAAGAAATACATATGATGTTTTTCCAGATAAAAAAGATATAACACCAACTAATATTTCAATCAAAAAAGAGGTTGTTTTAGACGTATTTGATACATCTGGAAAAGTTAAAAGTGAAAGCGTCATTGTGGGTAAGTATATTCTATTATATAATTATGATGAACATCCCACAGTTAATAACCATGTAATATTTAATAAAAATGTTGATTTGAAAAAAACGTACAATGAAGATATGGATGAACTTAAAAATATAAATACAAAAATTGTTTTAAACGAAAGTAAAATTAACAATTCTGGTAGATTATATGATATACAAGACAAAGAATATTCTATTTTATATAATCAATTAATAGTTTATTGTGTAGTTATAGCAATTTTATTTTGCATAATTATAATTATTAATTATGCCGATATTGAATTTGATATGGTTGTTAATGTAACTACGGTTTGTTTTATAACAATTGTTATATTAATTATAAGTTATTATTTAGTAGATATTGTATATATAGAAAAATATGTAAATGTTGAAAATTTTAATATTGAACATTTTAATTTATCTAATCAATTTGATTTTAAATATACTGATGGATCTAATGAAACTTCTGGTATAAATACTAAATTATCTTACATTCAGGCATCTATGAATGGATTGAGCAATAAAATAGATAGAATAGTAAAAATTTTAATGGTAGCTATACCTCAAGTAGAATTTGTTGAAACTAAAAAATTTCTTAATGGTATAATAAAAAATGAGAAAAATGAAAAAATATACGTTAATGAACTTTTAGATCATAAAAGAATAAATTCTTATAATTTCATTGATATTAAAAAATATGATATAACCGCATTGAATACATTAATAAAAACTGTTTTGGCAACAGCATTAGTTATATTTGGAATTTATACAATGCATTTTTACGTAGATAATAAATATAATGATACTTTGATATTTATGTGTGCAATATTTTTAATTATAATATTCACATTTTATATTATATACTCGTATAGAGTTGTTCGCACAATATCTAAAAACGTATATTGGGGAAAAGAGTTTGAAACGTCTTATGAATAATAAATTATATAAAACAAAATATAATATAATATATATGTAATGACTAAATCTAATATTAAAAGTACAACAACAATAAAGAAAAATGAATATGATGACGATGTAAAAGATAGTGATGATGAATATGACAGTTATGAAGAAAGTGACGACAGTTATGAAGAAAGTGATGACAGTTATGAAGAAAGTGATATAAATGAAGAAATTGATAAAGATAAATATGTTGAAAAGTCTGTATTAAAAGAACCTCGTGGAGGATTTTTTAATAAGAAAGATGAAAATATATTTTTTTTATTAAAAACATTAAAAAAATCTAAAAAAACTTCTAATAATATAATTAAAAAAACTAACTACGACTTTTATAATAAATATAATAAACAAGAAAAAATATACTTTGATAAATTGTCAAAAAAACAAAAAGATGAAATTAAAGTGCTTGAAGATAAATTGAAAAATAATGACAAAAATGAAAAAATACCAATTCGTTTCAAAATACTTAATCTCAATTTTAACGAAACAATAAAGAATTCTATTTTAACAAAGATTGATAATATGCATAAGATGTCCCGTTCTTCAGACGAATACCATAAATTAAATAATTGGGTTAACGATTTAGATAACATACCGTTTGATAATTACTATAAACTGCCTGTTTGTATAGCTGATGGAAATGGTAAGATATGTGAGTTCTTGAATGGAATTCGTACAAAAATGAATGAAACAATATATGGACACAAAGATGCTAAAGAACAAATCATAAGAGTTTTGGCACAATTAATATCATTTCCAAAAGCGAATGGTTATGTTATAGGGATACAAGGAAGTGCAGGCGTAGGTAAAACAAAACTCATTAAGGAAGGTATTTGCAATGCTTTAAATTATCCCAACGCATTCATATCATTAAGTGGAACAGATGACGCTTCTTTTTTAAAAGGACATTCTTATACATACGAAGGTTCGAAACATGGTAAAATATGCGAATCTTTAATAAAAACTGGAATTATGAACCCTTTATTTCTATTTGACGAATTGGACAAAGTATCAAATACATATAAAGGGCAAGAAATTATTAACACATTAATACATATAACAGACCCAGTTCAAAACGACAAATTTAATGACAGATATTTAGAAGAAATTGATTTAGATATATCAAGGTCAATGATTATATTCACATATAATGATGAATTTTTGATTAATCCTATATTAAAAGATCGCATGATAGTAATAAACGTAAAAGGTTATAATAACGATGAAAAAATAATATTAGCAACAGATTATATAATTCCTGAAATATTAAAACAATATAATCTTAATAATGGAGATATTATTTTTAATAAAGAACTTATTAAACACATTATAACTAATATAGAAAAAGAAGATGGTGTGCGAAACTTAAAACGTTCAATCAACAATATAATTTCATGGATTAATATGATGATTTATGTTCCAACTGATATTGTTAAAATTATTTTACCATATACAATTTCTTTTGACTTCTATAATACTTATTCTACAAAAAATATCTCTTCGTCTTATATAGATACTTTATGCTCTATGTATTTATAATTTGAGTACATAATTATTTATTTTTATAACTTTTTAACATTTCTATATTTTATTAGAAATAAATAATTATGTACTCGTTTTTAAAACTCTAATAATTATAAGATGGGTGATAATTTTTTATATTTTGGATGTTGGAATAGTATTAACTGTGAAAAAATAAGCGATCCATTGTATAGAGATATAATATTGGAATATATAAAAGATAATGAAAGTACAAAAATACCTATATTTATTGCTGGTGATAATTGGTATGCTACAACATTTAGAGATAATGTGTCAAAAACAAATATTAAATATTATTTAACTGATATCTTAATATCTGGATATTATAAAGTTTATGAAATGAAAAATCCAATATATATTGCTGTTGGAAACCACGACGAAGACACTGATAATCAAGAACAAGTTGATATTAAAAAAAACTGTATGATAAATACGCAAAAACATTATATAAATAAGATTAAGTATAATATTAAAAATGGATTACCATCAATACTAAGTGAAGGTGTTGTTACAATTGATAATGTAAAAAATGCTTTAGACGATATTAATCTATTTGATGGAGAAAAAATTGGTATAATATATAATAAAAAATATATTATGATTATTATTAATACAAATAATTTTTATTCAAATACTCCTGATGAAAAAGATAACGCTTTTAAATATTTACAAAAAGTTAAAGAGCAAATAGAAGAGGTTTCGTTTAGATTTAAGAAAACAATTTTTGTAATGGGACATATACCATTATTTACGAAAAAAAAATCTAATAAAGATGGAGATATTGTAAAAGGGGTTGAATATGATATTGTAAATGACTTATATGATATACTATGTCATTATGGATGTATATATTTATGTGCTGATACACATAACTTTAGTGTAATGAAAATTACAAAAAGAAACAATAGTTTGATACAAATAACTACTGGAACAGGAGGTGCTAATCCAGATAATATTACTCCTCAAAATCCAGATAAATATAACGAGTTCTCTTTTAATATAGATGGAAAAGATGAATATAAAATAAAATATTTTTGCATTAATTCTTTTGGATATTCTGTTATAAATGTTAATTCTAATAAAGATATTTCTGTTTGTTATAAAAATATAATAACAATAAACAATGTGACTGGTAGTTTTTATACATATAATATTGAAAAATGTTTTATGGAAAGTGAAAAAACACCTGTTTTAATAGAAAATAGCGAACAAGTAAATTCTATTATAATGAACATTTTATCAAAAATAAAAAATATAGATTATAAGAAAAGTATCTGCTCTATTTTAACTCCTAAAAATATTAAAAATATAGAAAATATGGTTGTTAAAAATGCAAATGTGCATTGTTATAAAAAAATAAATAATAAAAAAACAAAACTATTTATATAATAGAATACTATATGAAATACTATATATTTGCTTTGATTATAATATCATCAATAATACTTATAATAACACTATCATATTTATATTATTACAATAATAATAAAAAAAAAAATATGAAAAATGATGTTTATTTTATGAGTGATGATCAAACAAAAGTCTTTTTAACTTACGATACCGATAAATATGTTAGAAACCTTACCCAATATGATTTATACGCGAGAAAGGTTTCCAATCACAATGAATATATTGAAAAAATTGTAAAAACTGTAATTTCTTTTACGCAATATGAAAAAGATTTATTAATGAGATGTGTAGAAAAAGCAGATTTTTTTTTTAGAAATGTGAAATACGATGATTTATGTTATAATAATTACATTAAAGGGTATGAAATTGCAAATATAAAATGGATATTTGCGAATACACATTCGGTTCATGATATTAAAAATAATATAGAATATGAATACGAAGAAGGATTACCACATACGCGAGAAAATATAATATTTTTATCAAAAAATGTACTTAATTATATTGAAGAAGATTTGATAAAAACATTAATACATGAAAAAATACACATATATCAAAGACAAAATGTTCTTTTATTTGATAAAATAATTAATTGTATGGGATTTAAACAAATTTTACTATCAAATAATGAATTTGTACGGTCAAATCCCGATACAAATAGTAATATTTATATAGATAATAAAACAAAAAAAACGATGGTATGTTTTTATAGAAGCGATAAGCCATCTGGCATTAATGATGTTATAATGACAAATCATTCTTTAGAACATCCATATGAAAAAATTGCATATGAAATAGCAGATTATTATTACAAAGATAATAAAAAATATAAAGATATATAAAAATAATAAAGAAGAATATATATAGAATATGGAAGAGGTTTTTAAACAATCGCCTATTAAAATGACATACACTGAAGTTGAAATAATATTTTTAAAAAATAATAAAAATGTATTAGAAACTCTTGAAGAATTATGGATGTTAGATAATAAAAGTATTAAAAATATAGGAATTGATGATAGTAAATGGAATGATATACGTGGTATATGCGATAGCTTTGATTATGAAATGCAAAATACATTGAAAAAGAAAAAAATATAATATCATGGTTGTTTATAATATATTAAAAATATGACAATACCAACAATGTCATTTGATAATATTCGCGATTTAATAAATGTTCAATATCCCAATCATAGAAAAAAAAGTGGAGGTATTACTGATATATACGCAGGAGGGTTTTCTCAATCACCGACTAGTATATTTAATAAAATATTAAATAATATTAGAGGAGATAATGATAATGATAATGATAATGATAATGATAATGATAATTATGTTATAAATAGAGAAAATTATATTTATAAAAACTCGGATGAAGAACTTTTTAAATAATAAATATATATAATGATGGTAATTATATTAAATCCTATAACAAATAGATGTATTAAAATTAAAAAAATAGAATAAATAATATATTGTTTATTGTAGAAATGCCAAATAAGTGCGATAAAGTTTTACCATTAAGACAATATGGTCCAACTTGTTGGTTTAATAGTTTATTGATGGCTGTTCTATATAGCGAAGAAAGTAGAAAGTTATTACTCGTAAAATCTGCAAAATGGGATGAAAAAATAAAAGTACTTGAAACAATTAAATTTATTTTAAAGAATAAATATTTAAGATCAGGTGATAATAATCAAGATTATCCATTTCTTGATAAAATAAGACCAGAAACAATTTTAAAAGAATTATATGGACATGATCCTGGTATTTTTAAATTCAATCCAGACGTAAACAAAGGTGGTTTTTTACCTGCTATGTATATTAAACATGTTTATAAACTTCTTGGTGTAAAGGTTTTATTTTTAGATAAAAGAGGAGAAAAATTATTCTATTCATTCTACAATACTATCGGTAAATATATATTAGATGTCAACTCTATAGCTTTTCATATCAAACATGAAAGCCTTGATACATTAATAAAAGACTTCAAAGATCCCGATGTAATAATTATTAACAATTTGGATAATTATGATTTAGCATCATATCGAGAACATTACAATTTAAATAGTGATATTTTTAAAAAAGCTTTTAAAAATACATATAATAACCTTGATGATTTTATAACCCAAGTTATAGATTTAAAAAATAATATTGTGCTTAATACTGAAGATTATGTTCAAGATTCTGTATTATTAGGTAATTGGAATAAGGAAGATACTAGAATTGGAGGGCATTCTATAGCAGGAATAACATGTGAGGGTGATAAATATGTATATAATGGAACTGTGAGATTAAAACTTCCTGAAAATACAACAACTCAAATTGAAATACAATGTGAATTAATGAAGTTTGACTGGGATTTAAATGAAGAAAACGAATTTTGTATAAATCCTAAAGAATATTCTTTACTCACAACGGATATTAATAGTACATCAACGCAACAATGTTTTTCATTTAACAAAGGAAGTAGAGATGTAATATATGTTAAAAAAAATAAAACTAATACATTGAATATAAAAGATAATAATTGTCCTGTAGATAGTACTACAAATCCTTTAACTGATAAATGTGATACATTAGATAATATTAATAAACTACCAGAGCATAGATTGAGCTACCCTGAAAAAATACAAATGAGTGGTAAAGTAGGTTATAGTTTGATTAATACTATATTTGAAAGTGTTATAAGTAATAACATATTATTAATTATAACACTTTTATTAATTACTTTCGTTTTATTATCAGTATATCCAATTTTATATT
>Ga0209284_10004529_pt1 | contig 15514 bp, 24 predicted proteins | sample FRY03_FD_187211 | JGI IMG/M metagenome (GOLD analysis project Ga0209284, IMG submission 187211) | Freshwater microbial communities from Lake Fryxell liftoff mats and glacier meltwater in Antarctica - FRY-03 (SPAdes) (version 2) | ecosystem: Environmental > Aquatic > Freshwater > Ice > Glacier... | reverse complement strand
AAGGCTGACACTCTACCACTGAGTTACACCCGCAAAAACTTGGCGATGCGTGGGAGAATCGAACTCCCGTCTCTGGATAGACAATCCAGGATAATGACCATTATATGAACGCACCGTATTAACTATATAACCATATTGAAACACACTATAAACCAAATCGCGATTTGGTTAGAATCGCAACTACCTGCCTATAACCACATAGGGTTGGCGTCTAATATGTTTCAATATGGTGTTGGTCTTTCCCAACTGTCATTAACGTCACTGTTGCACCAGTATTTGTGTTAGCCAGCAATCACGCTTCTCGCCACGATCCCAATTATTGGGTCACCTGTTAAGGGAGACGTTACCTCCACCCATCAATTCTGTATCATATTGAAACACATTCCGCAGGAATTGAACCTGCCCACCGAGCATAGCACCCAGCTGTAATCCGCTACATCGGCTTGCGCAAAGCCTTTGAATATGTTTCAATATGCAAACTCATTGTAGGTTGGATTTTGCAACCAACATGCAAGCCGAATATTGGCTCTGTCTTGTCTGTTAGACCACTACGAGTTTTTGAGGTAATTACTCCCCAATCTGATTCAAGGTAAATTACTCCTTGCTACCATATAGAAACATCCTAAGTTATCGACTGTTCTTGCGAACTCCCTGTGAATAACAATTGGGGGAAATAAAGATGTTTCTATATGGTACTCGGTAGGGGATTTGAACCCCTGTAGCCACCGTGAAAGGGTGATGTCCTAGACCACTAGACGAACCGAGTACAGTACAATATTAAAGAACATTTACAGAGTTACGATCAACTCTTTTTTAACCTATACGTTTATATATGACATATTTTTCAAATAAAGTACACTACTTTTTAATAATGTTGGTGAGTAGTTACGGACTCGAACCGCAATGACCAGTTTTGGAGACTGGCATCCTACCATTGGATGAACCACTCAGGTTTATTGGTCTCCGATGCAAGAATCGAACTTGCGCTACATGCTCCCAAAGCACGGGTGATGCCATTTCACTAATCGGAGTTTATATTTGGCGATGCGTGGGAGAATCGAACTCCCATCTACGGATAGACAATCCGCGATAATGACCATTATATGAACGCACCGTATTAACTATCTATAACCATATAGAAACATACTATAAACCAAATTGCGATTTGGTTAGAATCGCAACTACCTGCCTATAACCACATAGGGTTGGCGTCTAATATGTTTCAATATGGAGCACCTACGGAGAATCGAACTCCGATTTACAGGATGAAAACCTGTTGTCCTAACCGTTAGACGATAGGTGCTAAATGCTGAATAAATTTTTTAATGAACAGTTCAACTAATTTCTTAGTATGTGTATATTATAACAAATATCACATTTACTGTCAACCGCTGTTGTTGTTTTTTAACTACAGCAACAGAACTAGTCTTTTTGCTGTCTATGTGTATATTATAGCTGAAACCGGATTATTTGTCAACTGTGTTGTCAACATATCAACTACTACATATACCGCCAACTAAATAGTTGTATGCATACAACTGATCTGGTCAGCAAAAGTGGTCATTTGCATATCCACTTGTCACTTAGTGAGAATCACACTTGCTATATCTTTGTCAACGACATATACAACAATTGTTTAAAAATGAAATGGTTTAACAATTGGCAGTCCGCAATGGAGTGGATTGATTCGTTGTAACTTGGCCCGCCCTGACAGATTCGAACTGCCGACACTCGTAGTAGAAATCCGATGCTCTATCCAACTGAGCCAAGGGCTGGGATATTTTCAGACCCTATCTAAGAACATTTGCTAACCGCGATCTTGAATTTTTACATGGCCCAGTTTGTAGTCTGTCAGATATAGCTCGTACGAAGAGCAAACGACGGTCAATTACCTTAGTCCGTAGAGTCAGTTAACAAGTTCATGTGCAGTACGACTAACTGTGCATAACTTATTGAGTGGCTTTTCTTAAATGTAAATCCCCTACTTGAGTCGCCGTCCCATACACTGGAAAACACTTCTGGCCAAAGGCAAGTTTGCAAGTGCGCTTTGCCCGGACGAATGATGCTGATAAATGCTGCCATTCTAGGTATGCTGTCTGGACGCATATTATTCAATAAGTCAGTGTAATTTCCAACATGAACCAACTGCTTGGCCCACAAAGTATCCTGCCATAGCCTATCCCAATTTGGTGGGGCATCCAGCATGGCTTGATAATGTTCGGGATTTTTAACCAACTGGTACACGCTCATGTTCAGGAAATCTAATTTAAAGTACCCGCGCTGTTTTGCTTCGTCGTAATCAATACTTGCACAGTCTAATATAGGATTTTTAGGTATTGGCTGTACGTAAACACCGGTATTGTGCTTACGCATTTTTCCTTCTACAAGTTGGCTCGCTGGCACATGACGAATCAACTGTAATAATTGATTTCTATCAGCTAAGTCGATATCTACGTCAGCTAACATTTTTCCACCTTGTTATGTTTTGATCTACTATCATTTGCAAATTTTCAATGTCTCGATTTATTATACCAACAAGTTTAGCATTTAATACTTCTGGTGGTCTATTCCCATATCTTGTTACATTTATAAAACTAGTATCTATTATTATTGGTTTGGGTAAATTCATCTTATGACAGTAGTTAACCAAGAACTTGCTGGGATCCTGTTTTATATCTTCGTAGAAGAAAATTTGAAATCGCGCCCCAAAGTATTGCTGCCAGCGTTCAATTAGTAAACTAGTTTGATTAAACCATCCTTGTGCCAATAAATTATCCACGTATTCATTGTAACTTTTAAACTGCTGTGGTAGAAAGTTATACAAGCTCCAATATATTTCAAAAGGGTCCCTAAGGATTATACTGGCTGTCACGGTGCCATGTTCACTAAGCTGTTTTACAATAAATCTATCTAATGCAAAATTATTCGGAGTAAAATTGGCAGTAATGTCATAGTCTTTGTAAGATTCAAAATATGTGTGTACACCAACCCCTTTTATGAGTTCTAAATTTTCTTTTTCTTGGGGCGCACTAAACCAAGCCTGCTGTGTAAGGACATGCCAACACCAACTAGTCCCGCACTTGGGATAGCCTAAATTTAAAATGTGATTCAATCTCATACTGCTATCCTTGCAATACTAATCTAATAATTGGCAAGTTAAAGGTATAGATTAATTTGCCCGAGCACCACAGTACATTGCCAGTATCCACAACTACATCATTGGATATTAGAGAGCCGGAGTGCAAGAAATGGGGGATGGTGAACAATGCATCAAGCACTAAATCTTCAAGGACCACTGGATTGTCTTGGTTAAATTGCTCGTCATCTACCAGTGTTGCAATGACCAGGTGCACTGGATTTATCAAGGATTCATAATTAAAATTTAAGTTGAACTCTCTGCCGTTAACTCCTATATTTGTTATTATCTCTGTTGTTAGGTTATGGCCATTTTGCTCGGCCGATACTCTAACAGTTTGCACGGTGGCCCACTCAACTTCGGGTCGACGTACTAGTCTGCCGGAAAATGATCCTGGATAATTTACCATCCTGCTGTCTCCAATATGTTTTTTGCGTAGTTGGTATCTTTTGGATAATCTTTGAACTTTTTACCCCAGACATCTGCGTCAATGAACTGCCGACACTCGTAGTAGAAATCCGATGCTCTATCCAACTGAGCCAAGGGCTGGGCTGTTTGGTGGGCCAACTAAGAATTGAACTTAGACTCAATCGATTATGAGTCGACTGCTTTACCATTAAGCTATTGACCCTATGCATGTATTATAACAGTCTTTGTATTATTCGTCAACTATTTTTACAACAAGTATAGATCAAACAGCAATCAATAGTTTTTTAAAAACTTTTCCAAATCACCATACAACTGTGCTGCCACTGCTTCGCGGCTACCAAACATGTGCACACGGACAGGTATACGTTTTACGAGTTCAATGTAGTAAGGAGTTTGAAGCTTTCGGTCCAATGTGAGAACAATACGACGATTGCCCGGTGTTGGTTTAATGTCAATTCCGTAGTGTGCTATGTCCAGCACACGACTAAAAATATAATACCCATGTTCGCTCAGACGCATGCCGCCAGTTTTGCGAATATTGGCCCACCAGGACCGTGATGCAGATTCCACAGACTCTTCAAACTGTTCTGGCAGCTCTGCAACTAATGCTTGGGTCAATTTTAATTTGTCACGCACTAGTTACTCGGTGTAACTGAATCATCTTGTTTTAACAACACCACAGTGAACTTGTCAGTTTTGAATTGCACGTTCAGCTTTTTAGATAAGTTTCGGGCATGTCCAGGATTAGAGAACGACACCTTCTTGTATTTGGGCCCAGGATGCTGGACCAACATATTACTAGTTTTGAGATTTATAGGGCCACCATCAAAAAAAACAGCCCATACACCGTCTGACGACAGCACTTGCTCCGTTTGATAAGTTGCTTTGTTGGTCAGTTCTAAAAGAATTCTCGGCTTGGGTCTTGACATCATTAAACTCCTACATTTATTTATGACAAATATAGGGAGTTATTAGAACGATCCACCTTCGACTTCAACAGAAATTTTATCATTCTGTTGTAAATTTACAGCAGCTTCTCTCAAATTATGCAAAGTCAACAGCAGTTTTGTAATGTCAGCATGCAGATCTTTGGCATCCTTCATTGGCATAGTAAAGTCTTTTGTTGCTCGTGCTTCGAAACCTTGCACACGCTCGATGAATTTTTGAATATGGATACTCATTTTGGTAAGAATGGTGTAAGTTCTGGGGCAGTCCACCCTAGTGGTTTGAGTACCTTTCCATCTTCACGCTTGCGAACCTTGCCAGTTTCTCGATCAATCTTGGCAAAGTTGGTTGACATGACTTCCTTCCACGCACCTTCGGCATCAAACCCAGCGCTATGGATAGCACCAATGGTAACAACAAGAATGTCAATCAATGCATCCAATTGTTCAATTTGATCACTGGCATTGATGGCCACTTGAAGTTCTTTGTGTTCTTCTTGAATCAGATCAATATACATTTTGTATTGGTCTTTGTTGGAGTTGCCTGTGGTTTGGCCACACGCCTTCATAAATTTTTCTTGATCGCGAAATGGTGATGTCATACTGTTACTTCGTCTTTGTTATAAAATGGGCCTTGATATGGATAACGTTGCAATGCAATCAGTTTTGGATCTTGGACCACTCGCCATTTGCGTCCGCGCTTGACTGAATACCAACCTGCAGCAAACCAAGACTTGCTTTTTCTATTTTTAGTGTACAATGGCAACCGATGTGCTACATCCCATACAGGGTTGTAACATCTTCCTACAACAGGAAAACCGTGTACTGCACTGTTATTTGGCTTGGACCTGAGTGGCCTCTTTTCAAATGTAATATTTGCTTCACGTGCCGCAAGACGGATTGATTTGAATTGTGTCACTTGGCCGTGTATGCGAACTTGGTAACCGCCATTCAACGCTTCAATGTTGCCAACTTTTTGATCTTCTTCTTGCAAGATCCAGTACTGTTTATCAGCTACTACTTTAGCTACTAACATTTAATACTCCTTTGTATGTTTCATTCATCCAACGACCAAAGCTGTCTGCATTGTCGCTGCATTTTATCAGATCAAACTTGCCACAGAATTGCATAAATCTCACACCCACTTGTCCAATGTCCTTGTGTGTTACCTGTTCAATGATGGCCAGATCTACTGTGTCCTTGATATCTTGCGGTTGATGTGTAAGATCGATCAAAGCACGATTGCGTTCGTAATCGTCCAGCACACGGTGTTCGTCGCCATTGTGATCAGTCCAACGTTGCAACATCATGTTGTTCCAGTTGTAACCTTTGGCAGTACGATCTTCAAATGCTTCTTGTAACCCAACTTTGTTCTTGGTACCTTTGGTACGCACTCCAGGAAATGCACTAAACACATTGTCACTAGTATCACCACGCATGCACTTTTCAAACAACAACCAAGAAGGATCTGGAATCTTTTTAGGTTCCTTGGTTTTCTTATCAATCACAGGTTTGCCTTTGGCATCAAAAATGCCTTCCATGGTAATAAGTTCGTCTGTGATTCCATTGTATTGTTTTACATTAGATGCAAGTAACTGGACAAAGTCCGTGTCACTGCTGATAATAATATGTTCGTCTTGGGGATGCAAGTTGATCCAACGGGCAATAATGTCATCGCCTTCGGCAGTTGGGCATCTGAGCACACTACAGTTGGTTCGTTCTGATAAGTATTTAGTCAAATTATCGTACGTTTCCCAGAACATCTTATCTTCATCAGCTTCGGCTTCGGTAAGAGCTGCACGGGCCGCTGTACGGTTGGCTTTGTAAGGTTTATAGTGGTCTTTGCGCCAGCTACGACCTTCAAGTGCAAACACAACATGATCTGCTTCAAAACGTTTGACCACTTTGTTGGCACTCATCAGTGTTGTGTGTAATGCTACCCCAACTTTTTCCCACGGATCGCTGGCACGAAAAGCTGTGTGCCTGGCACGAAAAAACATATTGGCCGTGTCAATCAACACATAACGCATGGTGAAACCTTAAACTTTGTTGTTTGTATTGATATATTGTAACATAAACCGATTCCAAAAGCTATGGCCATCCTTGCCAAAATGCCACGAATTGGGCATGACCGTTTGGATACCTTTTGCTCTTATTCGGGCATTGTATGTGCCTTCTGGATCATATGGGTCAATATAGCTTGTGCCCCAGTCTTGTCGTTCTTCGATACTGCTGAAATCGTTGTTGCCGTTGAAGAAAATGTGGTTAACACCCAACTCTTCTAATTCAGTATGCAGTTGCCAAATATCGTTGTGTGCTTGTAGAGTTTTTTGTTTCCAATCTACACCAACAACAAATTCTTTGTATCGTTGTTGGTGGTCTTCCGGAACATCATCCATGCCACTGGCGCCAATTTGATAGTAAACATCGTCAATTAGCCATTCTTCACGTTCCCATGTACTCCATTGGATAACCATCAACACTTCATCAACGTTGCGTATCTTTTCTAGCCATTGTTTGGTTGTTCTTATTATACGTGTGTTGCTACTAGCACTTTCGGCACCGCAATGAATACCTGCTCTTAATGCATCACCTAGACGTTTGGCCCAACTGACTGCAAAATTTTCTGGATGCGGGGCACGACCCATATAAAATAATTGAGCGTCATCCATTGCAAATGCGTGTGGATTTACTGATTCGGCTGCCGCAGTATGACTGTCGCCGTTTACATATAGTATCATGAAACTTCGGTTCTACCGTCACCGATATCCCGCTGTTTAACAACACGGTTAGGATTGTTGGCCATCTCTTGTTCCCATGTTTCCATAACTACGTGTCTACATACATTCTGAAACCAACGATCAACTATATCAGAATCTGCATCGTCTGGTCTACCTTGGTACCCTGCTCGAACCAAGTTGGCAACAAATTTGTCGTTCCAATCCAATTCAAAAGCACCTTGATGCAGGTTTTCGGGATCAATGTCCATGCTCAAAATAGCAACCCACGGTTCTCCTTTATCTGTAGCAATTTGCTTTTCAGTTTTTACTGGTGCTTTGGGTTTTTCCGCCTTGGGCTCTTTAACCACCGGCGCCGGTTTCTTTTTAAATATGTCAAACAATCCCATTACATTCTCCTAGAATAAATCAATCTTTTCCCATGGCAAGTAATCTTTGCCAAAGTGTCCATAGTTGGTTGTGCTGCTGTAGATAGGACGGAACAATTGGAATCGATCAATGATACCTTTTGGTGTCATATCCACGGTCTCTTGTACTGTCTTGGTCAGCGCCCTACTGTCGCCATTGCTTTCAATATAGAAACTCATTGGGTCTTTCATACCAATAGCATAGCTGATTTGCACAGTGGCCCAATCTGCATGGCCGCTTGCTACAATGTTTTTAGCAATCCACCGTGTCAAGTAAGCAGCACTGCGATCTACTTTGGTGGGATCTTTGCCACTAAAAGCACCGCCTCCATGCGGGCTTGAACCGCCGTAGGTGTCGACAATGATCTTACGACCTGTCAGTCCACAGTCGCCATCAGGTCCACCAACTACAAAACGTCCAGTGGGGTTGATGTGAAATTCAGTAGCACTGTCAATGTACTGTTCTGGCAATACTGTTTTGATAAACACAGCAAGTTCGCTACGAACTTGGTCAATGCCCACCGCTTCGTGATGTTGTGTGCTACAAACAACTTTGGCAATGCGCTTGGGAGTAGCATCATCGTTGTATTCAAATGTTACTTGCGATTTAGCGTCTGGGCCCAGCCATTCAATTTGTTTGCTTTTTCTGGCTTTTGTTAATTCTTCAACAATACGATGGCTCCAGTAAATTGCACTGGGCATGTAATTGGCAGTTTCGTTTGTTGCGTAACCAAACATCAAGCCTTGATCGCCAGCGCCAAATGTGTCTGTACCCAGTGCAATGTCTGCACTTTGTTTGTGCAACAGATTTGTAATTTCTACATTTTGCCAATGGAATCCATCTTGCTCGTAGCCAACATCTTTGATGACTTTTCGCACTGCGCTATCAACTTCTTGATTGTGTAGTATAGCCTTGTATTCCCCTGCCACCACCACACGATTGGTAGTGACAAGAGTTTCGCATGCACACCTTAGTGCTGGATCTTCCTGGCTCATGACAAGATCCAGCACTGCATCGCTGATAGCATCTGCTAATTTGTCTGGGTGGCCTTCTGATACTGATTCGCTTGTAAATAGATACGTCATTTATTTCCTTTATTTTATTATTTTACCAATTGAAGCATGACCTGATATTGCTGCCAAGCATCCATTACACCAGGGTGCTGGTGTCGTAGACGAGTTTCATCTTCTTGTTGCGCTATTATTTTTTGAACACGGTGTATATGTGGGAAACTGCGGTTTCGATCGTCATGTTCATCTAGCCAGCGTTTGTTTTCTATCAGCGCACGAAACCGATCCTCGGGCATATGTACTTCTACACACCTGACCGTTTCCGTTTCTAACGGCAAAGTCTTAAACACATCAATGTCTGTATAATCCTGCCAATTGGTGAACTTAACATGTCTACGATACATCTGCCTGGAACTGGGTTGCACATGTGCATTGTATCTGTTACAGAACTCGTTTACTTCTTTATCCATGCTATGCTAAACTTGCGTACAAGTGTTGTTGTAGGTTTAGTTTAAAGCCGTTCTCAATACAAAACTGTCCCACATATTCGTGATTGGCCTGATTTGCTTTTAAGTCCAACAGACCTGGTTCCCAAAAACTTATCACTTCATCAACAGTGCTGCGCTCTGCCATAGTGATCTTTCCGTTTTCTGCACGAAGCAGTTTAATTCTCTGTGGGAAATTGTTGTAAATGTTCATAGGACTACAGTAAACTTCTTTGTTGGGATTGTTGCTTTTCCATTCAAACGCCCAATCAGGAATTGTGCTGTAGGGACTTTCCGGATCAGCACTAACCACAAACTTCAAACAGTCTGCACGTTGCAACACTGTTTTGCTTGGCGCAAGATACTTGACAGGTTTGCCATTCTTCTCAATGCACTTTGGACTACACACCAGCGTGACGCCTTCTGCTACTACAGTATCAGGAATGCCATTGCTTTCAACTTGTACTGCTTTGAACTGAGATAATTGTTGTTGCATAAAACTGCTGATGTTGTCTTGTAATAATGGCTCACCGCCTGTCATTACTAACACAATGTTTGGATATGGACCACGTTGATCTCTGGGGTCACTGTTATTTACCACAGGAATCGCCCATTCGGGAACAGCTTTGCCTTTGTCCAACCAAAAACTACGGATGGTGTTGTAGATTTTATCTTCAATTTCGTTGAATGTGAGATAGTCTCCGTCATCAAAGTATGTGTCGCAAAAACTGCAATCCAAGTTGCACTTTGCCAGACGGATGAACAGCGCAGGCATGCCAGCATAAGGACCTTCACCTTGCAGTGTAAAGAACATACTGGTTACCATCAAGGTATTTTCTTGTGCGTCTTTAAAATATTTCTTACCAATTATTTCGTTTGTTCCAAACATATTATTCCTTACTTAAATCTTCCAAAAACTGTTCACCCGTGTCTTGTACTAATTTTACATGATCCGGTAGCACATTGTCAACCGGCAATGCCGGTTGCACGGCCAATTTGGTCTGCATCAACATCCACTCCGTAAAAATCTACGCCACGTTCCTGGCATAAATCGGCAAAAAATTTAGTACTGCCTTCGCCCCGATCAACTCCAATTTCGACCCATGCACCGTTGTCAATGTTGTCGATAAACTTTGTTATGTTACGGTAATAAGTGACCATTAGTTGTTCTTGGCTTTGAGTATGTCCCAGGACTTGGCTTTCTCCAGCAGATCCTGCTCCATAGCACGATATTGGTCGCCGAGTTCTTTCAACTCAGCCCATTCGGCTTCCAGTTTCTTGTTTGGTTCTAGCATAGCCAACCGTTCATTAACCTGCTCCATGAACTCTCGCATACTTTTACCACCAACTGTGATGTCGGCGTTTTTGTGCATGTCAATTCCAAGAGGTGTTACGTTGGCACAAGACAATGTATTGTTATTTGCTATAGTATACACGTCTGACATGTTAGAGGTTGATACTATTGTATTGGTTATTGATGTAACATCAATTGTGACATCGTCTAATGTGATTGTACTTCCTACCAATCCTGCGTAAGTGTCTGTTGTCATAAATTAAATTTTCCTTGCTTTAACCAACAAATGCCATCCAAGATATTCTCTGACTGCTTCGCGCATTGGAACAGGCATTGCCTCAAACCAGGGTTCAAGTTCGTATCGTCCTTGTTTGTATGCTTCTACGTTATACATGAAACAGTGGTCTTGACGTAATCTTTCAACTCGAAATTGATCAAACAACAGCGTGTCAATGTCATCTTTGGTGTAGCTTTTTGCATAAGGACATCCTGCTTGTGCTTCGTATTGATCGAGCCCTTTGTTGATCATTGCTTGCTTCCAACTGTCTTTTGCGTACACCATAAAACGGAATTCGCCTCCAGATTTAAGACAATCATACACATTGTTGATGATACTGTCAATGGCAGGGAAATGATGTATGACACCATAACTATACACCAAATCAAACTTTGGTAAATCCGTGTACATTGTGTTGTCGCTGGCATCGCCGCAATAGAACTGACCTGTTAATCCTTCAACTTTGAATCGTGTACGTGCAAGGGCAACACTTTCTTTACTGTAATCCAATCCGTAGTAATCAGCGCCATGGCGTGCAAACTCTGCTGCGTCTGATCCAATCCCAGGACCAATTTCCAATACTTGTTGTCCCTGCCATAAGTGAAACCCAGCAAACTCTGGAATGTGTGGTTCCACTTGGAATCTGCGAGCGGAAACTTCTTTGAAGAATTCCAAACTGCCAATTTCATTGTCACTGTGTCTGATATTACAGGGTTGGTTGTTCCAGTATTGTCTGATACGTTCTTCTAAACTCAGTGTCATGTTTGTTTGTTCCAATCTTGTCGCCATTGAGTCATGTGATTGTTTACATCATTGGCTTTTAATTTTTCCCACGGATCTTGCTTGCCTGCAAATATTGCTTTGGCAAACTCAACACTCAATCCTTTTGATTCCATGTATGAACCCAACTTGTTCAGGTCGTTAACCCGTCTCATATGCCAGGCCTTGTTGTGAAAGTCTCGGGGATCCGTCGGATTACCTTCTAGCATAGGACGTTTTTCAAATATTTCGTCTTTGTTGTTGCCAGTTAAATCAAATCTATCATGTGTCACATCAACTGCAATACGTTGCCATATATCAAGGCAGTATGCTTGTTGGCTAATCCAAGCATCACTTATTTGGTGGGGGCTCAAATAGCCAAGCAGCTCAAACCATTCCTTTGGTACAATAGGAAAAATACTATAAGGATGATCGTTGTGAGTATGGAACGCTAGTACTTTGAATTCGCCGGTGTGGTTGGCAATAGTAGTGTCCCAGCCCGTAGTCTCCATCACAGCATCATCATTCCAGAACACCAACCAATCAGCATCAGAATGGTTGGCCAACCCATTTACGTATTCATTTAAACGAATGTAGCCCATTGGTTCAAACACATGAGCTTGATAATTTGCACCAAGATTGTCCAGTTCTGGTTGTAATGCTTTTACGAAATAATCAATGGTTTCTGTGTCGTCATTATCAAATCCAATCATAATTTGGAATGAGTCAACATTGTCGGCACAGTTGATAGTGCTTAATATACTACGCCGCAATGCGGTTTTTCTGCCTCTGGTGGGCAACAGCAATGATATTTTGTATTCACTCATAATATGATTATACACATATTACATCACATTGTCAATCAATTTGGTTAGTCTCACAGCAGTTGCAGGACTCAGTGTCCAACCCAAATGTCCATGGCCGGTATGGTAAAATACTTTGGGGTTGTTCTTGCTTTGTTGTACAATAGGCATCATGTCTGGTGTCATAGGACGTAGACACGCCCACGGGGAATAGTCATGTGTATTGATCTTGGGAAAGTTAGTATGCACCCAATCCAACAGCGGTTTAATACGATCATGCCGTATATCATAGTTCTCACCAGTTAGTTCGGCAGTTCCAGCAACACGGAATCTTCTACCCAATGTACTGGTCACAATCTTTGCTTGATCGTCTAACAAACTGGTTTGTGGTGTGTGTGCATAACTTTCGTCATCTAAATTGATTGTGATGCTGTATCCTTTTACTGGATAGACATCAATTGTGTCACCTGCAGTTTTAGCAAGCGCTGTACTTCCTACTCCGCTGCTGATCACAATAGCATCGTAGTGTGACAATGTCTTCACATGTTCAACTTTATCACCAAACTCAAACTTAACGCCATATTTTGCTTTCAATACTTTGGACATTTCGGTGCAGAACTTGTGTATGTCTCCTACCCAGTCATCCTTGGTCCATGCTCCGCCGACCAAATCAGCAGTATTGTTTAATGTGGGTTCAATGTCCTTCATCACATACGGAAACATCAGTTCCCATTGACACCCATTTGCTTCATACAATTTTTTTACAGATTCCGCGTCTTCAAAGTATCGGTTGTCTTTGTAGAAGTGCAGGATACCTTTGAAACTTTGATCAAACTCTATGCATTCTTCATCAATGATGGCCTTATAGAGGCTGCGAGATTTGATACCCATCTGAATAGTTTTAACAGTGTTTTCAGCATACTTGTTGGTGATGGTGTTCCACATGAACTTTGCCATCCAACGGATTTTCGCCCATTCAAACGTCGGGCGAATCAACAGTGGAGCATCCTTCTTGAACATCCACTTGATGCCTTTGGCCACGTTACCCCACGTTGTCCAGACTTCGCTATTGCTAACACTTACTTGTCCACCATTGGCGAAACTGGTGCGCATTGCAGGATAACGCTCTTGTTCGTAAACAGTTACTTTATGCCCTGCCTTGGCAAGATAATATGCTGCCAACACTCCGCTGATGCCTGCGCCGACTACTACAATATTTTTAACCACTATATTACTCTCAGGTGTATTCCAAATGTCTCGATTATTATCTATACGAGATCGTTCTATCAAATTTATCATGCAACGATAAGTTTACTGTCTATAATGTTACTTATATCGCCATCGGAGCCTTAATTGAATCCATTGGCGTATAGTTAATTAACTTATACCCACTTGTGTTAGTAGCAAGCAATTCATCCAATGTATTAAATGCAGGCATAAGCAAATGCGGTTCCTGCATTGGCGTGCGAGTAAGTTGTTGATTGACTTGTTCCATATGATTTTGATAGATATGACAATCTCCACCGCTCCATACAAAATCGCCTACTTGTAGTTCGCAAATTTGTGCAAGCATATGTGTAAGCAAACTGTAGCTGGCAATATTAAACGGTACGCCAAGGAACATGTCTGCACTACGCTGATACATCTGGCAGTGTAGTTTGCCATTCATTACGCGGAACTGACTTAGTGTGTGACAAGGAGGAAGTGCCATACGATCAATTTCACTAGCATTCCACGCACTGAGAATTAAACGCCTGCTGTTAGGATTTGTTTTAATGTCTTTGATAAGCCCAGCAATTTGATCTACACCATTAAAGTTGCGCCATTGGTAACCATATACTGGTCCAAGTTCGCCGTCTGCATAACCTAGTGTTTTACCTTGTGCATTAGCATTAGCAGTCCAAATAGTTGTCTTATCTGTAAGTTCCTCACGGGGCTTTTCAAACGTGCGTTCAGCAAGCCTTCGCTCGTCTGTGCTACCTTCCAAGAACCATAGCAACTCGCCGACTACACTACGCCAGGCAAGTTTCTTTGTAGTAACAGCAGGAAACCCATCCTGCAAATTAAAACGCATCTGATAACCAAACACACTGCGTGTACCTATTCCTGTGCGATCACTAACATTTTCACCGTTAGCTAAAATGTATTCAAGAGCGTCTAAATATTGTTTCATTTTCTAACCCATTTCTCAACATAAATGTCAGTTTCTGGGCTTACGCTGTCAAGATCAAACTGTTCTAAAATTTTAGTACCTGGAAGGCTAACGTCACAATCGTATTCGCCTTCAATACGGCTAAGCCATAGCTCGTCAATGATATCCAAACAGTGTTCAATTAACTGCCCCCCACCAATGATCCAAACTGGATGCTCAAGGTTTAAGTCTACAATTTGTTGTTTAACCCCTTGTCCAAATGTATATGTTGCACCTTCCACTTTAGTAGAACTTACAACTATGTTTTGTCGACCCGGCAACGGTTTAACAGGCAAACTATTCCAAGTATTACGCCCCATAACAATTGCTTGTCCGTAGGTCATTTTCTTAAACCATTGTAGGTCTGCACGATTATGCAGCCACGGCATATCACCGTTCTTGCCAATGCCCCAATTTTCGTCACATGCTAGAATTGCTCTAATCATATTAATTTCCTTTTAAATCTTCTATTCTTTGTTGCAACCAACTAATAGTAGTATGTATATGACCGGTATCATGCGGCTGCAATTGAGATTTAGCGTATTCAACTTCGCTCTCTAGAATTTCTATTCGCATTAAACTGTGAATTAAATCCTTATTAGACATTACCTTTACCTGGTGTTTCACTAAAGTGATTTTCAAACTTGTTTTCAATGCCATTCCATTCATCAGCATCAGCAGGTTTCGTGCCTTTTATTGTAATAACAGGCCAAATCACACTATACTTCATATTAATATCAAACCATTTCTGTGATTCTTCAGGTGAAGCAAATGCATTGTCTGCTAAAATTGCATCTACTGGACACTCTGGTTCGCATACACCGCAGTCAATACACTCATCAGGATTAATGACTAGAAAGTTTTCACCTTCGTAGAAACAATCTACAGGACAAACTTCTACACAATCCATGTGCTTACATTTGATACAATTATCAGTTACCAAATATGTCATTATAGTCGTCCTAACCTTATGAGCGTGGCTGCAAGATTTATCTCTGCATCAGCAACCAATGCATGATCTACAAGACCTTGCTTAATAG
>Ga0209284_10004525_pt1 | contig 15532 bp, 12 predicted proteins | sample FRY03_FD_187211 | JGI IMG/M metagenome (GOLD analysis project Ga0209284, IMG submission 187211) | Freshwater microbial communities from Lake Fryxell liftoff mats and glacier meltwater in Antarctica - FRY-03 (SPAdes) (version 2) | ecosystem: Environmental > Aquatic > Freshwater > Ice > Glacier... | reverse complement strand
CGTTGTAGCGGTAGCAGAGTTGGAAACTTTTCTGGCAGCTATGCCGATTGCAGCGCCAACGCTGGTCGCCGTTGGGGCGGTGGCCGTTCTTGACCGTGTCGGAACTATCGCAATGGGGGCACAGGATGGGATGAGTATGTAGCATGACACCAATATAGCGAAATCAACCCATATAATCCATTACCCTTGGTTGTTAATATTGAATTCTCAATGGTCAGATGTGTTAAGTTCGACACACTCCTAGGGTTGGGTACTTGCCTGCAGGTGGTAGTTCTGACAATTCATGCTGTTGGAAATGGCCCGCACCGACCCTTTGGAGTGGAGGTAGTCGGCCGTGTAGGCGATGAGTTCGTGGCCGTATTTAATTCGGGCTTGTTCTTTTTCGTCGAGTTTCAGCAGGCGAGCTTCGGAGGGGGCCTGCCACACATTCACGAAATGGGTGTCCGGTGCGTTTGGAACAAGGGTACGATTAAAAAAAGGCTCCGGCGACAAAGAGGCACCTTACGCCCGTCCCAAGAAGCGCTGTAAACAAAGGAATTCCGCGCAGGTGCTCGGCGCAGGAGCCGCTGCATAAAGCGTCCAAAAGTAGGGAAACGCATGAGTGTCAGGTAAAATCCTGGTCAAAAAGTATAAGTCAGCCATCCATCAATTCACCAGTAAATTGCAAGGAAAAATTTAATTGGCCAGCTAATTCTGCGTAGTGGAGCGGTATTGTTCAAAAAAATAAAAAAATTATTTTATCCGTGTAAGGTATTTCTTTCCCTTCACTTGTCTTGATAAGAGGACAATCCAACACGGGGTGCTTTTTATAAAATTCTAGTAGCCAATACAAACGACAGTATGGGGCAGGTTCGTAGCAGTGTAGCCAGTATAGGAAATAACGAAAACGGTAGCCAGCCGCTTGCGCTTCCCAAGGATTTGGTCGAACCCCAGTCGGTGGCTGTCCTGGATGATGAGCTCTTTATACGGAAAGCTGTACTGACAAATCCCCGAATGGGGGTCGAGCTCCTTTACAAACGCTACTTCCAGCCCATGTGTACCCACGCCGTGAAGTTTGTGGGGGCACGGGAGGTAGCGGAGGATCTGGTTTCAGAAATATTTTTTGATTTCTACTCGCAGGACAAATTTTTAGACATAACGACTTCCTACCGACTGTACTTGTTCCGCACCGTTCGCAACCGCGCGTATAATTACCTCCGTTGGGATTTGAGCCGCAAGGCCGAGTTGACCGAGGTTGCGCAAAAACCGATTCTGAAAGAACATCAACCTGACCAGATTAGTCAGTACGAAGAACTCTACCACGATGTCGAGGAGGCGGTCAATCGGTTGCCCGTCGAGCGGCGGCGGATTTACCTTATGCGGAAATTCGACGGCATGAAGTACCAGGAGATTGCTGACGAACTCCACTTATCTGTCAAGACCGTGGATGTACAACTTAACCGGGCGAATCAGTTTGTTCGTGCTCTGCTCAGGGAGAAGTGGCTGCTGAATCTGTTGGTTTGTTTTGTCAGTCTGGTTTAATATCCCACACCCATGAATGCAACGATCAATAAAGATTTCATATTCAACTACCTGGCCGGAAAATCAACGGCGCTGCAGAAACAGTTGGTGGACGAATGGGTAAAAAATCCTAACCATGAGGAGCTATTCTATCAGTGGTTGGTGGAGTATGAATACCAGCAACCACAGTACCTTACTCAGGTCGATGAGGCCATCCATCGGTTTCAGAATTTTGCTGAGGGCAAGGGGGTAAGGTACCCCACCGAATCGGAGATTCAAGCGCTTGCTCCGGTTCGCAATCGGACGTGGTGGGGGGTAGCGGCATCCCTCGCGCTGGTACTTACAGCAAGCGGGTTGATCTTCAAGAACAGTATTGTGTACCAAACCTACGAATCGGCAGTGGGAGAAACCAAAACGTTTATCCTGAGTGACAGTACCCAGGTGGTGCTTACCGCCAACTCGTCTTTGAAGGTACCTCGTTTTGGCTTTGGCCGGGAAACTCGGGAGGTATTTCTAACGGGTGAAGCTAATTTTGATGTGTCTCATCAGGCTAATGATCAGCGGTTTGTTGTGAGGACGGAGCGGGGGGTGGAAGTAGTGGTCTTAGGGACGGAATTTACGGTATATGCCCGACCTGAAAAGTCGAAGGTAATATTGAATCGGGGGAAAGTACAGCTGCGCTACCGTGAGGGGAAAGCCGAGAAACAAATCATGATGAAGCCGGGGGAATTAGTAATGCTGGATCAGAATAACCACCTGGAGCAGCAGGTAGTGACCCAAACGGATCAAAACGCGGCATTGAAAGACCACCGGTTTATATTCGATGATACGACCCTGGCCGAATTTGCGGAAATGATGCAGGAAAGCTATGGGATTCGGGTAGTGATTCAGGATAAAAAATTGGCTGAGCGTACCCTGGTGGGGTCATTCCGGGCCGAAAACCCAAAAGAGTTACTGGAAATCGTGTCCAAAATATTTAACGTAGAAATTGTAAAATCGGGTGATACCATTCTCTTAACTAACAAATAATAAATGTGAAAAAACTGATTTGCCTACACATGCTGAACTAAATTCCTAAACCCTTACTTCAATGAAAAAAACACTACGATTTTCCCTGCTGGCAGGAATGCTGATAGGAACTTTTTCGCTGATCGGACAAACGACGTTCGCTCAGGTCTACGCGAGTGTTTCGCGCCTGCCTCAGAAAAACGGCGATACTGCCCAACCGACACGACAAAAACTTCGTGGTGTACTCAACGAACTGAAAACCCGCTATCGGGTCGACATCCTGTTTGAGGGCGGATTAGTGGAACACATTACGGTAGCCTCCGATCTGCTGGACTACAAGGCCAGTCTCGAAGAAAACCTCGACAGAATCCTTCGCTCGGCCAATCTGAATTACAAGAAGGTAAAGGCAGGTACCTATGTCATTGTAGCGGATAAAAAGGCGGCGCAAAACACGGTACCTGCGGCCGATGCGGCACAGGTACTGGCAACGGTGCAGCGCCAGCCTGATTTGGAAGTACCCCCGCTGGGAATTCCCGTTAGAATTCAGAGCATGGTGCAGACGGTGCGGGGAAAAGTGCTGGACGAAAAAAGCGGGGGCTTGCCGGGCGCGAGTGTATTGATCAAAGGTACAGCGCGGGGTACTACAACCAATGCTGGCGGGGAGTTTCAACTGGATGTGCCTGATGCCGTTGCCGTGCTGGTATTTAGCTATGTGGGCTACGAAAGTCAGGAGATTGTGGTAGGTAATAAAACAACGATCTCCGTGACGCTTTCACCCGAAAGCAAAGCATTGCAGGAAGTGGTTGTAACAGCCTTGGGCATTAAGAAGCAGGCCAAAAGCCTGGGGTATGCCACCGCTACCGTAGCCCCCGAGGAAATGACGATCAACCGCACGGCCAATTTTATGAACGCATTGCAGGGCAAGATGGCCGGCGTAAACATCACCCCTCTGGGTTCGGGACCAGCGGGAACCAGCAAGATCCGCATCCGGGGCCAGTCGTCGTTCGGGGGTAACAACTCGCCGCTGATCGTTGTCAACGGGGTACCCATTGATAACACCAACAACGGGGCGCGGGGCGATGTGAGCGAGCGAGGCAGCAACCGTACCTCCGACGGCGGCGACGGACTGAGTAGTATCAATCCCGATGACATCGAAAGCATGACGGTGCTTAAGGGCGCGGCCGCGTCGGCCCTGTACGGTTCCCGTGCCAAGGACGGTGTCATTATGATCATGACCAAAACTCGGGGGACGGGTTCGGGTATTTCGCTTTCCTATAATACCAACTTTACCACGGAAGCACCGCTCGATTACACCGACTATCAGTATGAATATGGTCAGGGGGAGAATGGGGTACGTCCGACAAGCGCTTTTCCTTCCTCAGGACAGTGGAGTTTTGGTGAAAAATTTCAACCCGGCATGACCCAAATTCTGTTTAACAACGTGGAGGTACCTTACCAGCCAGTTCGCAATCAGATCACGGACTACTACCGAAAGGGGTCGACTTTTACCAACACCATTACCCTGGCTTCGGGTGGCGAAAACGGCGGGTTCAGCCTGTCGGCTTCCAATCTGGATAATAAAACGATACTCGAAACATCGGGCTATCACCGCCGAACGGTCAACCTGGGTTTTACGCAAACCCTGGCTAAAAAACTGACGGTGTCGGGTAACATCAATTATTCCAACGAGTATCGCAAAAATCCCCCTAACATTGCCGAGCAGGATTATAGCCCGGTGGTCCTGTATAATATGGCCAACTCGATGCCTTTGGACTTATTAAAACAGAATGCCTCCGATGCAAACGGTAACGAGGTGCGCTGGTCGCGCTTCACCAACCGAACCAATCCGTACTTTTCGCTCAAACGTTTCGATAATATCCGCAACGACCGGGTGTTTGGCAACCTGACGGCCCGGTACAATTTTACGGATTGGCTGTTTTTGCAAGGCCGGATCGGGCAGGATTACTACTCCCGCGAGCAGGACTATAATCTGCCCACTGGTACGCAGCGGCAGCCTTCCGCCCCGCCGGGCTTTGTCAATGGGCAGTTTGTACAGGATTCACGCAATGTCCGCGAGCTAAACACCGACTTTCTGCTGGGCGCCAACAAAAAGTTCGGGGTCATTGGCCTGAATGTCAACGCCGGAGGAAATCAGATGTACCGACGCATCAGTCGCCACAACGTATTTATCCAGGATTTTTATGTCCGCGACCTCTACACCATTGGCAATGGACGCCAGCGTGAACCGAGCTACGAGTTTTCCGAGCGAAAAGTCAATTCGCTGTATGCATCCGCCGAAATTTCATATAAGGACTATTTATTCATCAACGGTACAGCTCGCAACGACTGGTTTTCGACGCTCTCACCCGCCAATCGGAGTATTCTGTACCCTTCGGTTACCGCTAGTTTTGTGTTCTCCCAGGCCTTTGCTAACGCGCTGCCCGATTGGATTAATTTCGGCAAGATCAGGGCTGGCTACGCCGAAGTGGGTAGCGATACCGATGTGTCGCCCTATGCTAGTAATCTATTCTATAGCATAGATCCCCAGCAATTTCCTTCACCTAATGGCGTAGGGCAGCCCCTAGCCAATATCAGCGGCACTACGGTTCCCAATGCCAACTTGCGGCCCATGCGGGTTTCGGAAAAGGAAGTCGGGCTTGAGTTGAAACTGTTCAACAATCGGGTAGGGCTGGACCTGACCTACTACGATAAACTATCCTCTGACCAAATCCTGCGCGCCCAGACTTCCGATGCGGGTGGGTACCTTAACCAACTGATTAATGTAGGGCAAAGCCAGAACCGAGGGTTGGAAATGATGGTAAACCTTATGCCTGTTACTACCCAGAATTTCAACTGGAACCTGACCTTTAACGCTGCCTACAACAAAACGAAAGTACTAAACCTGGGCGCCGATGTCAGTGATAATACCATTACGGTAGGTACGGGCGAGTTCACAGGTGAACTTCGCCAGGTGGTGGGTCAGCCACTGGGTCAGCTTTATGGCTTCGGTTATCGCCGCGACGAACAGGGACGGCAGGTGTTTGATGCGGGCAATGGTCGTCCGCTGCGCACCGCCACGCAGATTCCCTTCGGTAGTGCGTTACCGCTATGGGTGGGTGGTATTACTAACGGATTTACCTACAAAGGAATTAATGCTTCCTTCCTGATTGATTTCAAATTGGGGCATAAGATGATTTCAGGTACTAACTTCAATGCCTGGCGGCACGGCCTGCACCAAGGTACCCTACCCGGACGGGAACAGGGCTTTGTGATTGGCGAAGGTGTAAATTCCAAAGGAGAAACTAACCAGACAAAGTCGGGGGTGCAGGCGTATTATGAAACGGTTCGTTCGCAAAATATTGCTGAGGAGTTTGTCTATAACGCGGGTTTGTGGCAGTTGCGCCAGATCACGGTCGGCTATGACTTTAGCCGATTCCTAACCTCAGTACGGTTTATCAAAGGACTTCGGGTGAATGCTGTAGCTAACAATATAGCCGTTCTGAAAAAGTGGGTGCCCAACATTCACCCCGAGCAGTTTGGTTTTCCGTCTGACAACCTCTCCGGCCTGGAAGCCACGGGACTGCCCGTTACGCGGAGCGTTGGATTCAATGTAAATGTTAAATTCTAATGCGGTCTGCCGCGCGGTCAGAATGGCGGGGTCACCCGTGCGGTGAATGTCGGCATGTCGGAATTTTTTAAAAATCTGGTATCTGGCGAAAGCAATATTCACCGCAGGGGCGGCCCCCTCTTTCCGACATTCACTCAATCACTCATTAACTATATGAAAAAGCTACCCATATACCTCACAATCTTTACCGCCTGTTTTCTTGCCTCTTCCTGCGACAAGGGTTTTGACGAACTGAATGTCAACCCCAATGCTCTGACTAAAGTGGATCCGGGTTTTCAATTCAATACGGCCGTGGTGAACAGCGCCTTTGCGTACAGTAATTTACAGTATGAGACGATCATCGTCAAGCAAATGATCAACCCGTTCAGCGGGGTGGGTGCGGCAGGGCAGTATAACCAGGATAACCGGGGGGTGACCGCCGCTAACTGGCAACGCTACTACCGTAGCGTGATCCGCGAACTGGTGGATGTAATTGCCCAAACTAAGGAGGTACCCGCCCGCTCCAACCTGTACAACATGGCCCGAATCTGGAAGGCGTATGCCTTCATGGTACTGACGGATACCTATGGGGATGTTCCCTACACCCAGGCGGGAAGAAGTTATCTCGAAGGGATCGTGGCTCCTTCCTACGACGCGCAGGAAGAGATATACACCGATCTGTTGAAAGAATTGGAAACCGCCTCAGCGGCACTTGATCCTGCGAAGGCCCTGGTGAGCACTGATGTGCTGTATGGTGGCGACATCACGAAATGGAAACGCCTGAGTAATTCGCTGCTGCTACGCGGCGGGATGCGGCTTTCTAAAATCAATCCGACCAAAGCCGCCGAAGTAGTGGCCAAGGCAGTAGCCGGAGGTGTCATGCAGTCGAACGACGATAACGCGATGCTACGCCACACGGCCAGCTTTTCCAATCCCGTGGGGGCGCAGTTGAACGGTGGTCAGGCTGATTTCTTTTATTTGGCCAAAGATTTTGTCGACTATTTAAAAACTAACAATGATCCGCGTCTGGCTTCCATCGCGGTCCGCTACGTGGGATCCAGGAGTGCGGTGGATCAGAAGGAGTCAAAGGCCGACCGGAGTCCGGCAGTGCAGATTGGAATGCCGTTGGGCTTCGATAATACCACGATTTCAGCTGCCGTAAAGGCCGATAATCTGGCCAGCCTCTATGAGTACAGTCAACTGGACCGCAGCCGACTGGCGGGACTACTGAGTCCCACGATTTTTGTGACCTATGCCCAAACTCAACTGCTGTTGGCTGAGGCCGTCGTGCGCAAATGGACGACGGGCGATGCCCCCACCTTGTTCGCCAACGGCATCAGAGCTCACATGAAGCAGTTGGCTTTGTACGGTGCATCGTCGGCGATTTCCGACGCCGCCGTTGCGACCTATCTGCAAGCTCTCCCCCTCGTGAATGGCAAAGAGCTGGAACAAATCAACTCCCAGTACTGGGTGGCGTCGTTCCTGAATGGACCGGAAGCCTGGGCCAATTTCCGTCGCAGTGGCTTCCCGGTGTTGACACCTAATCCCTTTCCCGGTACCGACCTGAAAACAGAATCTTTTATCCGCCGATTGACCTATACCGACGCTGAACTCAATGTCAACCGAACGAATGTCCAGGCCGCTATCACCCGTCAGGGGCCTGATCTGTTGGACACCAGGTTTTGGTGGGATAAAAAATAATTGGGAATGAGTGAAGGAGAGAATATTGCTTTTGGCAGCCTTCTCTATTCACACAATCGCTCATTCACACAATCACTCATGTATGGAAATGAATTCAAACAACCCCACCCGCCGCCAAATGCTCCGTTCTACGCTGGGAATCGGCACGGTACTGAGTCTGGGAACGAAGGCTCAGGCAGCAGCAAAGCCACCCGAGCCTGTCATCGAATGGAATGCTCATATTTTCAGTCCTAATCTGAAAATATACCCCATTCATCCCAAGGCTGTATATTTGCCCGACGTCTCCGTGCATCCGGCCGATCCGCTCGCGTCTTATTTCAAGCGCCTGGATAGGGAAGGCATCGATCGGGCAGTCATTGTGCATCCCGAACCCTACGGCGACGACCATACCCTCATGCTCGACTGCCTGAAACAAGAGCCGAACCGGCTACGAGGGACTAGCCTTTTTTATCCCAAAGATTCGCAAGCTCCCGCCAAATTGGCGGCTTTGGTCAGGCAGGAGCCGCACATCGTCTCGACCCGTTTCCACGCTCATCGGGGTAAAGAAAACTACCTCGATACCTTCGCCGATGCGGGCGTGCGGGCCTTGTGGAAACAAGCCATGGATTTGGGTTTGGTGATAGAACTGCACATCGGCCCTGACTATGCCCGGCAAGCCGGTGAAGCCATTAAAGCTTTTCCGGGTTGCAAAGTCCTCATTGACCATCTCGCTGAGCAGAATATGGGTACCCCGGCAGAATTCGCGGATGTATTGGATTTAGCGAAATACCCCAATGTATACATGAAACTCTCGGGCCTGAATCATTTTGCCAAAGATGAACCTTACTACGAAAGCGCGAAACCCTTTACCAGTCGCGTAATCAAGGAGTTTGGTCCTGAACGCCTCGTGTGGGGGAGTGGATCGGCAAAGATCGTCGATGTTCACATGAGTGGCTACTCCGAAAAAGAACGGGCGATGGTAAAAGGCGGGAATATCCGTAAGTTGCTCGTCTGGAAGTGAATTAGTTAAGAATGCTAAATCATGAAGAATTTAAAACAACGCCTTAAAAACGGCGAAACCCTCCACGGCTGCTGGCTCAATCTGGGTAGTTCGCTCACCGCCGAAATCGTGGGCCTGGCGGGTTTCGACTGGGTACTGATCGACCTCGAACACGGTGCGGGTACCGAAAGAGATGTGCTGGCGCAGTTGCAAGCCCTGGAAGCCACCCCGGCGGGGGTAATTATACGGGTAGAAAGTGCCGAAAGTCAGCGTATTCACCGGATACTGGACATGGGTGCGGAGGGCATCATGTGTCCCAAAGTTAACAATCCGGCCGAGGCTCGGAAAGTCGTGAGCGGACTACACTATCCGCCGCACGGCCACCGGGGTGTAGCCAAGATGGTTCGGGCCACCCAGTTTGCGCAAAATTTCGACAGCTACTACCAGAATGCCCGCGAAAACCTACTCGGTGTCGTACAGATTGAAACGGCTGAGGTGCTGAACCATCTCGACGAAGTAGCCAGCATCGACGGCGTGGACGTGCTCTTCATCGGCTCCGCCGACCTGTCGATGGAACTCGGTATTTTTGGACAATTTGATCATCCGATTTTTAAGGAAGCGGTAGAGACCACGATTGCCGCTGCCCAAAAGGCCCAAAAAGCCGTAGGAATCCTTTTCTTCAATCCCGATGAATACCGGCAGTATCATGATCTGGGTATTCGTTTCATCGCCTGCGGCGCCGACGCCACCTTCGTAGCCAACGGAGCCAGGGCAATGGCGAAGAAATTAAATGAAATGCGATCCCAATCCCACTAGCAGTGCTTCTAAATATTTTCAACTGTCCACTATCAACTGTTAACTGAATGACTGATCCCCTCTTTATCCTTTCCATCGGAGTTATCATCGTGGTAGGTGGTATTATTGGTCTGAAATTGCACCCGTTTCTGGCCCTGATTCTGGGGGCTCTGGTCGTGGCGTTTATGACTCCGGCCCTGGCGGTAGAACAGTACGCGCTGGATAAAGGTATTACCCCCGCCGCTTCCCTGGCGCTTTCCAAAAAAGGCATCGGCGAACGCATTGCCACCGAGTTTGGTAACACCTGTGCCAAAATCGGCATCCTGATCGCGATGGCGGCCATTATTGGGAAAAGTCTGCTGGAAAGCGGGGCTGCCGAACGGATCATTCGTTTCATGCTGCGACTTTTTGGGATCGATAAAGCCCCTGCCGCCTTTCTGGTGAGTAGCTTTTTTCTGGGCATTCCCGTTTTTTTTGATACCGTTATTTTTCTGATGATGCCCCTGGTCAAAGCTATGACCTTGCGCCTGGGCAAAAACTACCTACTGTTGGTGATGTGCATCATGGCGGGAGCGGCGATGGCTAATTCGCTGGTACCTCCCGCGCCGGGCCCGCTTTTTCTGATCGGCGAAATGCATATTCCCATTGGCCTCATGATGATTGCGGGGGTTATCGTGGGTCTCTTTACCATTACCGCCGGGTACTTGTTCGCCGTATGGGTCAATAAGAAGATGCCCATCGAAATCCGGGATTCGCTTGATGCGCCTCTAAAAGATATTCGGGTCATTGCCGCACAGGAGGATAAAGAACTTCCCTCGCTGGGACTTTCATTACTTCCCGTACTGATTCCACTAGGCTTCATTTGTGCCGATACCGCGCTGAACGCCATTTCCAAAACGGGTGAGTTATGGGCTGATTCCGCGTTTCTATCGGCCATCGTCGCATTTGTTAAGTTTTTCGGGGACAAGAATATCGCCCTCATTTCGGGCGGGATCGCCGCTTTGCTGGTACTAGCCAATCAAAAAAAGACCAGCAAAGAAGGTATGTCGACCCACGTGCAGGGAGCTTTACTAAGCGGTGGGGGTATTATCCTGATCACTGCCGCCGGAGGAGCCTTTGGCGGGATGCTCCAGCAAACGGGTATAAGTACTCGCATCGCCGACCTGACAGCAGGCTACCAAATGGCACTGATTCCACTGGCGTTTCTGATTGCCGCCGTGGTACGTACCGCCCAGGGATCGGCTACGGTAGCGCTCATTACGGCTTCGGGGATTCTATCGGGGCTTGCTTTAAACGCTGATCTGGAATTTCACCCCGTGTATCTTGGCTTAGCTATCGGCTGTGGTTCCAAAATAGTACCCTGGATGAACGACTCGGGTTTCTGGATTATCTGTAAATTGAGTAATTTGACTGAAAAAGAAGCACTTAAAACCATCTCACCCTTGTTGGTTGTCATGGGAATTACAGGTTTAGTCGTCATCTTGATAGGGGCTAAGCTTTTCCCGTTGGTGTAGTAGTGGCTGTGGTCGATAGGCTCAAACCATTGGAGTACACAAATTTTCTTAAAGCATAAAATACACGAAATATGGAACACATAGGATTCATCGGACTAGGAATCATGGGCAAACACATGGCCCTCAATCTCATAAAAGCAGGGTACTCGGTCTCAGTTTTGCAAAGCAGCCATGCCGCCGATGCACTCACCGAAGCGGGGGCTACCGGTTATTCAAACAGTAAGGAACTGGCGCAAAAAGTGGACGTGGTTATCACCATGCTGCCCGACTCGCCCGAAGTAGAAGAGGCAGTATCGGGTACGGATGGTGTGCTGGCGGGTATCCAATCGGGAGGATTATTCATCGATATGTCCACCATTTCGCCTTCGGTGGCCACGAAGGTACATAGCCAAATGAAGGAAAAAGTTGTCGAAGCCCTCGATGCGCCCGTATCGGGTGGACAGGTAGGAGCCGAAAATGCCACACTCTCCATCATGGTAGGGGGTAGTGAGGCAGCATTTGAACGGGCGTTACCCATTTTTCAGGCCATGGGCAAGAACATCGTCCGCATGGGCGAACCCGGTACGGGCCAAACTACCAAAGCCTGTAATCAGATGATTGTCGGAATGACGATTCAGGCAGTCGGAGAGGCTTTCACCTTAGCCAGCAAGGCGGGGGTAGATTTAGTAAAAATGCGGGAGGCGTTGCTGGGTGGTTTCGCCCAAAGCCGCATCCTCGACCTGCACGGTCAGCGTCTGATTGACCGGAATTTTAAACCGGGTTTTAAAATAAAATTGCACAACAAAGATATGGGAATCGCTCTCCGGGCCGGCGAAGCTTACAAGGTACTCCTCAAAGGTACCTCGCTCGTGGCTGAGCAAATGAAAACCGCGATCGAACAGGGCCACGGCGAAAAAGACCATAGTGCCCTGGTGCTGCTTTTGGAAGAATAAATTTGATAACTTTCAGCGGTACAGTGATCCAAAAAGTTGTCAAATTCATGTGACCTGATATTTTCTAAACCTAAATCCCTATCATTATGAAACGGAGCAATTTTGTCAAAGTCTTCACCGCCGGTACCGTTGGGGCGTCAGTGGTAAACCTAGGCCAGGCTCAGGCCAAACCCGCCGTCCCGCGCAAGGTACTGATGAAAGTTGGCTGTCAGTCGGGCGGGACAACCAAAGAGAACCTGGAACTGAAAGGCCGCTGCGGCGTCTACAACATCGACGGCGGCTCGCCCAAAATCATCCCCGGTAAGGGATGGGATCTGGACGATTCGTTGGCCAAGCGTGACGCTTGCGAGAAGTACGGCATTAGCCTCGACGCCTACCACTACCCGCTGACTTCGGCGGGAATAGACCGGGTGGAGTACCCGAATATGATGTTGGGCAAAAGTCTGGAACGAGACCGCGAAATCGAGTACCTGCAACAGATGATTACGGTCGCGGCCAAAACGGGCCTTAAGGTGCTGAACTACAATACCACGATTCTCCCGGTACTACGCACCGGGAAAACCATCGATCCCAAACGGGGTAACGCTGAGTACAGTACCTGGAACTGGGAAGATGCCATCAAACGCAATGATCCTAAAACCATCGCGGGCGATGTTTCTATCGAGCAGATGTTCGAACGGATTACCTACATTCTGGATCGACTGATTCCTGTGGCCGAGGAATACAAGATTAAACTTGCCAACCACATTGCCGATCCACCCGTGCCCGCTGCCTACCGGGGCATCATGCGTTGGAACAGCCCTGATGTGTTCGAGGGTATGAAACGGTTTGCCTCGCTGTACAAAAGCCCCTACCACGGCTTCAATTTCTGTATCGGGTCCATTGCCGAAGGCCTCAAAGATCCCCGCCGCGAAATCCTGCCCATTATCAAGTGTTTTGGCGAAAAAAACCAGATTTTTAATATTCACCTGCGCAACATCAAGGGCGGCTTTAATAATTTTCAGGAAGTGTATCCCGACAACGGCGACATGAATTTCGTAGAAGTAATCCGCGCCCTGCGCGACGTGGGCTTCGACGGCATGGTCATGCCCGACCATGTACCCCACCACGAGAATAAAGAAGCCAGTGCTCAGTCTTTTGCCTTCTGCCACGGCTATATCAAAGGGCTGTTGCAGATGGTCGCGGAGGATGTTGCTTAGCAAGGGTCAAAAGGTCAAAGGGCGCGGATTTTGATTCAGAAATAATGCAAATAACTTCTGAAAAGGGCCATTTACCCTTTATCATCAACCCGAAAAAATCAATGTCTCGAATACAGCAAACCGTTATCACGCTCATTGCTATCGTAGATCCGCAGCTGTTGCACGCGCCCTATGCCCGAGGTACCATCGTCATGGACGAGGGTACCTCGGGCATCAGCGAAATTCCGGGTACGCAGGAAATCGATCAGGCTCTGGTTGAAGCGCGGGCTCTGCTAATTGGGAAAGATGTGTTTTAACTCAACGAGATCCGCCGCGGGCTCGTCGCGCACTTTGGGCAGGATACGGCCGCTGAGCGCGGTATCTCTCCCCGGTACCTAGCGCAAGATAGTGCATATTTTCAGTGCCGTGGAGGTAGCTTGTCTAGATATTATGGGGAAAATTCTAAACCGTCCAGTCGTGAATTTATTGGGCGGGCGGATGCGCGATCGGGTACCTTTTTCGGCCTATCTTTTTTACAAATACGAGGGCGCGGGTAGCTAACTGGCTTTCGGTACCGATTCCGCCGCGACGGGTTGGGATACAGCCCGGCAGAAGAAGTGCCTTGAACCCAACAGAAATCGTGCAGTAGGCGCGGGCGATGTGCCAGGAATCTAGCTTTCAATCAATCTATCAAGCTCAAAGGCGGCGTATTTGAGCCCCGGCAGGATGTGGATGGGGTTTCGGGGCTACGCGAAGCCTTCGCGCCGGAGGTACCCCTTCGTATCGACCCCAACGCACTTGTTCGTCGTGGTGTTCCGTGCCGCGAGGTTGTGCGGAGTCTTCTGCCGTTGTGCGTATGTAACTGCGTACTACAACCAAAAGGCCGTCTGTGAGGGCCCGAAGCCCAAACGATTTACACATTTCCTCATATCGTATTATCCGCTCCCGCCAGTCTTGAACCGAGCGTCGGCCGCTGGTGGGCAAGAACAATACAAGTCTTTGACTTGAACATCCCAAAGTTAGCCCCCCTCCGGGGCTAGACTTGCCAAAATAGTGAAGCCTCATCCTCCCAAACTCTACACTTCTTCCCTCACCACGTCTCCAGCCCCAACAACTTCTTCCCCAACTCGCTCAACTCAGCCGTATCATACTTTGTCTGCTCCCAATTCCGTGGGTCACCCGGAAACGCGTAGCCTTCGGGGGCGATGCGGTTTTTCCAAGAGTCAATGCGCCATTGGCGCAGGACTTCGTTGTCTTCCTCGGCGGGCATCATGGAAATGTACTGGGCGATGCGGACCTTATCTTTTGATAAATTCGGACGAATGCCGTGGGGTTGTAGGCTATTAAAGATCAGCAGATCACCGGCTTCCAGTTTTACTTTCACCAGCTTATCCTGAAACTTCGAAATATCCGGTTGAAAGCGGTTTCGATCTTCGGGTTGAGTTAATTTCCAGGTATCGTAGGTACGGAATAGCTCCGGGATGCACTGGAAACCACCCATGTTTTCGTCGGTCTGATCGGCCAGGGCTAGTACGCCTTGTACGTTTTGGGGTTTGGTTTCGGGGTCGTAGTCCCAGTGAATAAAGCCCTTGTACTCAAAGCCGGGCCGGATCGGGAAATTCAGGTTGGCGCGGTCGATGGTTGACCACAGTTTTTCGGTGCCCCAGATATCCACAAATGCATCATAAACTCGTTGCATTTGGCGGTTGTTCCATAGGTGCTGGTTGTTATAGACCTCCACCATACCCGTTCCGGCCAGCTCTTTCATCTGCATTTTGGCGCGGGGCGCGGTATACCAGGTATTGGGGTCATTGGCATTTTTTTCTTCAAACTCCCAGAGAAACTGAGCCGTACGTTCGGCCTGCTCGCGGGGTACCGCATTTTTGATAACGATATAACCGTTATGGATCCAGAAAGCCCAATCTGCCTCACTGAGTATCCGGAGCGGTTGGCCGTTGGAGCGGTTGTTGAGTTTTAATTTACTACTAGTGGCCGTGGAGGGGTTGCCGGGAATGTCTTTGTGGGCATTATTGGGGATCATGGTTGGGGCCATGGTGGGAGTCTTGGTTTCCATATATTATGCCATTTAAGTTCGAAATAGTGATACAAATGTACGGTCAGGTAAGCTTTCAAACTTTCCGTATAGTAGCCTATATTTGAACTATATTGATATTTTGGCTTTGTTTAATAATTGATGTTACGCAAGTCTGTTTTTATCCAAAGGAAATATTGCCTGTGTGTTTTAGTTTGAGTAGTTCTAGTTCTTTGAAAGCGGCTTGAATAGCCTTGATGTATATTTTCCCTTTTAGGGCGAAATG
>Ga0209284_10004522_pt1 | contig 15542 bp, 17 predicted proteins | sample FRY03_FD_187211 | JGI IMG/M metagenome (GOLD analysis project Ga0209284, IMG submission 187211) | Freshwater microbial communities from Lake Fryxell liftoff mats and glacier meltwater in Antarctica - FRY-03 (SPAdes) (version 2) | ecosystem: Environmental > Aquatic > Freshwater > Ice > Glacier... | reverse complement strand
GAAATTGGATGTCGTCGATTAGGAGGATGTCTATTTCACGGTATCGGGACTGGAACTCTGGTGCCCGGTTGTTAGCGATTGCGTTGATGAAGTCGTTAGTGAACTCTTCGGAGCTCACGTATCGAACTCGTAAACCTTTAAACAGGCTCATCGCGTAATGACCTATAGCGTGGAGAAGATGGGTCTTGCCCAAGCCAGAGCCACCATAAACAAAGAGCGGGTTGTATGCCTTTGCGGGCGCCTCGGCCACAGCGACCGCCGCAGCGTGGGAGAAGCGGTTCGAGGAGCCAATAACAAAGTTGTCAAAACTGTATTTAGGGTTCAAGTGAGACAGGTCTGGCGCGGCAGTCGTAGCGACGCGCTCGAAGGTTTCGGCGTAGTAGTCCGTGGTGGAGGTGTCACCTGGGGGATGTTGGAGGACGTCGCTCTCAATGTCGGGGTTGACAACAATTGCGAAGCTACTCACGTGGGAATCTTCAGTCTCCTCGAGCGCGGCCAACAAGGGGAGGCGAACCCTCTGCTCCAGCATGCCTCGAGTAAGTTCGTTTGGGACCTCGAGATATAGGACGCCGGCCATCACTCCGCGAGGTTCAACGAGATCGAGGAAGCCCCAGAGTTGTGGAGTAATTCGGGAGTCGGTGGTGAGGTGGCTTTTGACCCCAATCCACAAATTTCCAACAGTGTTCTCGTCTTCACTCACGCTCTCACCTCATTTGACGATGTTGTGGATAACCAGATTCTCTACTCTACGTCCGGCAGAAATACTGACGATAACAGTAGATGGACGCTGTGGATAACTGCGAACATTAATCGGGTTTGACCCTGGGCTCTTAGGGGCTTATCCTTTAGTGTTGCCCATTCGGGACAAGTTTTTATCGGTTTACCACCGGTTCGGTATCGAGGAGTTTCTTTCATGGTCAAGCGGACGTTCCAGCCCAACAACCGTCGACGGTCCAAGGTTCACGGTTTTCGGTTGCGCATGCGCACCCGCGCTGGCCGCGCGATTTTAGCTGCGCGCCGTCGCAAGGGCCGCTCTGAGCTCTCGGCGTAAGTAGGCTTCCCGTGCTCCCACGGGTTCATCGCATCGTGACCGGAGAGGATTTCCGGCTCACCCAGCGTCACGGTCGCAGGTCGGCGACGCCCTACTTCGTTCTGACCCAAAGACTCACGACCGTTGAGAGTCCGACGCGGTTCGGTGCGGTGGTGTCGAAGAAGGTGGGCAATGCAGTTACTCGGAACCGAGTGAAACGCCGGCTGCGTGCGTTGGCGATGAGTTGGGTCGACCAAGCTCCGACCGGGGGTGACATTGTCGTACGCGCCTTGCCGGAATCTGCTGGGGCAAGCTTCAAAGAACTCTCTCGGGCATGGCTATCCGCGTTGGGGAAGTAGGCTCCATGACGCGTGCAGGGAAGGTGGTTCTGCTCCTGCCCCGCAACATTGCGCTTGGCATCTTGATGTCCTACCGCAAAGTGATTTCTCCTTTGTATGGAAATGTGTGTCGGTATTACCCCAGCTGTTCGCTTTACGCCTTGAGGGCTATCCAACAATCAGGTGCGTTCTGGGGAATAGGCTTAGGGGCAATTCGCCTTGTCCGCTGTAACCCGTGGGCTCGTGGCGGGATCGATGATCCGCCTGCGCGATTGAAAGCTTGGTATGAGATCACACCGCTAGGGTTTGTGCGGGTCAAAGGAAGGTAAGACATTGGGAATATTCGATACGATTTTATGGCCTATTCGATGGGTCATTGAAGCGGTTCTTGCTGGGGCCCACTATTCGCTCGAGTCTTTGGGAATGGACCCGACGTCAGGAGCCACGTGGTTCCTCTCCATAGCGACCTTGGTGCTCATTGTTCGTGCTGCGTTGATTCCTGTATTTGTTCGTCAGATCAAGAGTCAGCGCCGGATGATGGAAATCGCGCCCGAGCTTAAGAAGATTCAGGACAAGTACAAGGGTAAGAAGGATCAGTTCTCCCGAGAAGCAATGTCGCGAGAGACCATGGCTTTGTACAGCAAGGCAGGAACAAACCCTTTTTCCTCGTGCTTACCATTGTTGCTGCAGATGCCGATCTTCTTTGGACTTTTTCGCGTATTGAGCACGGCAACAGAGGGCCGTTCCGGTGTTTCTTTCATGACCCAAGAGCTGGCCGACCAGTTTGGCCAAGCCGCTTTGTTCGGATTGGCTCCGCTGCAAGCAACCATGTCCTATGCGCTTAGCGAAGCATCGACGCTGTCGTCGTCGGCGACCGCTGCAGTTATTGCGACTGCTTCGGTCATGGTGGTGGCGATGTCCGCTTCACAGTTTGTGACGCAGCTGCAGATTATGTCGAAGAATCAGTCGCCGGCCATGAAGGAAAGTCCGATGTACCGCCAACAGCGCATCCTGCTGTACATGCTTCCTTTGGTGTTTCTCTTTTCTGGTTTCTATTTCTCGCTTGGTGTCATGACCTACTGGCTGGTATCCAACTTTTGGACTATGGGCCAGCAGTTCATTGTCATTCGAAATATGCCCACCCCCGGGAGCGAAGCCGCTATCGCGCGGGATGTCAGATTGGCAAAGAAGCTTGACCGCAAGGGCATTGTCCTGATCGAGGATGAGCCCAGCGAAGAGGAGACAGAAGAACCTAAGCAGCGCCAACAGCCGGTCAGTAAAGACCGTGCTAAGAAAAAGAAAAAGAAGAGGAAGTAATGGCGACCAAAGAAGAAGAGATTGTTGCCCCTGATGAGGGTGAACTGGCGGCCGACTACCTAGAAACCCTGCTTGACATCGCCGATCTCGACGGCGACATCGAGATTGAGGTGAAGTCTGGGCGCACCTATGTGACTGTGGGCTCACCTGATAACGATGATCTTCGCGTGTTATCTAGCCCTGATGTTGTGGGTGCGCTTCAAGACTTGACTCGTTTGGCCGCACAGCAGAAGACGGGAGAGTTCGCCCGCCTTGTTCTCGATGTAGCAGGTTCGAGAGACAATCGTGTCAAAGAGCTCGAAAAGCTAGTGTCCGTGGCAATCGAGAAGATTGATGGCGGTTCGAAGAGTGCGGCGCTCCCTCCGATGAGCAGCTACGAACGCAAGCTGGTGCACGACATGGTGAGCGAGAGGGGCTATCAGTCAGGCTCACAGGGCGAAGGCCCTGATCGCCACACGGTCATCAGTCCCTCTGCGTAGGGAATGTTTCACGTGAAACATTCAGAGTATGAGTCGGTACCAGAAAGCGCTCCGAAGGTATGCGGGGAGGCGCTCCCCACCCTTCGCGAATTTGCTGGGCACGTGGGCACGTGGGGGGAAGAGCTAGGGCTGGTGGGGCCTCGAGAACTGGGCCGTTTGTGGACCAGACATATTCTAAACTCGGCCCTCTTGGCCCGGAAAGTCTCCCCAGGAAGCCTGGCAGACGTGGGGTCTGGAGCAGGTTTTCCCGGGCTAGTGGTCGCGGTAATGCGTCCTGATGTGCACTGCACCCTTATCGAGCCGCTAGGACGCCGCGCCACGTGGCTGGAGGAGGAAGCGACGCGGTTGGGGTTGGTGAACGTGCGCGTGCTTAATGCACGGGCAGAAGGTCTCGGGGATCAGGTCAGTGTGGACAGTGTTACAGCGCGTGCTGTCAGCGCGCTCAAAACCCTTATTCCTTTGTGTGTGCCTCTGGTTAGAGGTGGTGGCGAGCTGGTGTTAATGAAAGGCCAGAAGGTCGATGATGAGATTCGGGCCGCTTCGAGCGAGATGTTTCAGGCTCGCTTGATCAATCCTCGAGTGGAAATCACTGGTCCGGAGTACGGCACAGAGGAGACCCGTATTTTTCGGGCTACAGTGGCATAGCGTGTCGATTGTTTCACGTGAAACATTGAAGGAGTATCTCCGGTGATCCAACAGAAATTTGACGCTTCAACGCCGCTTGCTAACGAGTTAGCGGACCTTTCCCGCCGGCGCAGCGCGCTCAAAGGAGCCCACGCGCCTCTGCCCCACTCTCCCCGTGTTATGGCGGTGGCGAACCAAAAAGGTGGCGTCGGAAAGACCACCACGGCAGTGAATATCGGTGCCGCTTTGGCGGACTTCGGCGCAACCGTCCTCGTTATTGACCTTGACCCTCAAGGCAATGCTTCCACCGCTTTGGGGATTGATCATCATGCCGACATCGACAGCATTTACGACGTTGTCGTGGGAGCCACCGAATTGGCAGACACGGTGTTGAGCAGCCCGGAGAACCCTCGCCTGTTGTGCTCCCCCTCAACGCTTGACCTCGCGGGGTCAGAAATCGAGCTCGTGACCATGGAGGCGAGGGAGTATCGGCTCAAACGGGCACTTGATCGCTACCTGGCCTCACCAGCCGGCTCGGAGGTGAATTACGTGATCATTGACTGCCCTCCCTCCCTTGGCCTGCTGACCGTAAACGCTTTGGTGGCGGCTTCGGAGGTCATGATCCCCATTCAGTGCGAGTACTACGCGCTCGAAGGTGTTAGCCAGTTGGTGCGCAACGTTGAACTTGTGACCGGCCACCTCAACCCACACTTGGCACTTTCCACCATTGTGTTGACCATGTTTGACGGGAGAACGAACCTGGCGCACCAGGTAGTGGCGGACGTCCGGGAACACTTCCCCGACCAGACCCTCAAAACCATCATTCCCAGATCAGTCCGTGTTTCCGAAGCCCCCAGCTATGGCCAGACGGTGATTTCCTATGACGGGGGTTCACCGGGAGCCGTGGCGTACCAAGAGGCGGCGCTAGAAATAGCCCATAAAGGAGTGCAGCACTAATGGCTCAGAAGAGAACCGGGCTGGGTCGAGGTATCGGCGCCCTCATTCCTAGTGCCCCTGTTACTGGAGATCGGCCTGCAGATGTCTTCTTCCCGGCTTCGACATCGGAGGACAGTCCTCTCGTGGCTGTCCCCGGCGCAACACTTGCGCAGATTGCTCCCGCTGCTATCCGACCCAACCCTCAGCAGCCTCGGCGCGAGTTTCGCGAGGATGAGCTACAGGAGCTAATTCACTCGGTCGGCGAGTTCGGTGTATTGCAGCCCATTGTGGTTCGGCCACTGACCCCCCCGGTTGGCGGGGTTTCTTTCGAGTTGATTATGGGCGAGAGGCGGCTGCGCGCCTCCATCGCGGCAGGGCTAGCAACAATCCCTGCCGTTGTGCGCGATACCGCCGACGATGCGATGTTACGCGACGCTCTGTTAGAGAACCTCCATCGGGCCAATTTGAACCCCATGGAAGAGGCGTCTGCTTATCAGCAGCTTCTTTTTGACTTTGGCATAACCCAGGAGGAACTGGCTACGAGGTTGGGTCGCTCGAGGCCCCAAGTGACTAATACGTTGCGCCTTCTGCGGCTCCCAGAGGCCCTCCAGTCCAAGGTCGCCGTCGGAGTGCTCAGTGCGGGGCACGCTCGGGCGCTGCTCTCTGTGAGCGATCCCACGGCTCAGGCAGCATTGGCCAAGAAGATTGTGGCCCAGGCTCTCACCGTGCGCCAAGCAGAGGAAGCTGCTGGGAGGGTCAAAGGCGCAACAGGATCCACAAAAGTCAGAGGCGGTAATCGCAGTGAGTACCTGCGCGAGATTGCCGAGCGCTTGGGAGACCGCCTCAACACCCGAGTGACTATTAATTTGTCTAAGACCAAAGGAACCGTGGCCATCGACTTCGCCACGGTTGCAGATTTGAATCGGATTTTAGCCGAGCTTGGTGAACGAGGCTTTGGGGAATCTAGCGACGGGCGGAGTTAACCAGCGCCGCATAGACACTCCCGACGTCATAACCGGCGGAATCCAACGCGAGGACTGTGCTGGAGGTTTCTGTAAGACCCGGCATCGTGCTCGCTTCGAGAAACCAGGGGCGTCCTTGGGTGTCGACCATGAAGTCCACGCGCGCAAGGTGACGCAGACCAAGAGCTTCAAAGGCCAAGGTCGCGTGGTGGTGAAGCGTCTGCGTGGTCGCTTCATCGAGCCTGGCTGGGGCAAAAAATCTCGTCGCTCCAGCGGTGTAGCGGGCCTCGAAATCGTAGTGCCCGGAGAGAGGTTCAATTTCCACCGGAGCGATTGCTACGGGCCCGTCTCCGGTGTCGATGATTGTGACGCAGACTTCCCTCCCGATGACGCGACTTTCTACCAATGCACTATCGGCATAAGTGAAAGCATGAACCATGGCCTTCCGGAGATCTTCGGTGGAGTCGACCCAGCTCACGCCTTGCGCAGAACCTCCGAAAGCAGGCTTGACGACTAAGGGCATCCCGAGGTGCTCAGCCACCGTGTCCAAGACGCTTTCGGCACCGAGTTCGCGAAAGGCGTCGCGGGAGAGCGTGATGGACGCAGGAGTTGCGACACCCGCACGCTCCACGAGAGTCTTAGCAACGGGTTTGTTCCAGGCTATTCTGGTGGCTTCGCCATCGGAGCCGACGTAGGCAATTCCGAGCATGTCCAGCAGTCCTCGAAGGGCTCCGTCTTCCCCTGAGGCGCCATGGAGGACGGGCCACGCTACATCGGGGGCATAAGCGCTGATGAAATCGATCAGGCTGGCGTCGGGGTCCCTCAACGTGACATTAAGGCCGTGGGCGCGAAGACCCTCAGCGACCTTGCGGCCAGATTTCAACGAGATGTCCCTCTCGTGGGAAATTCCCCCGGATAGGACGAGAACTCTGCGTTCCGCGGCCATGTCAGTGAACCTCAGGCGGTGGCGCATCCAAGGTGTTCGCCAGCGGCGTCTCAGACGAGGTGGGCCCAAAAGTGTCGATGAGCTCGACCTCCTCGGTAATCACACGTGCCAGCCTTTTGATGCCCTCTTCGATAAATTCTGCGGTGGGGTAGCAGAAGGCCAAACGCAGGTTGGCTCTCCCGCCCCCGTTGGCATAAAAAGCGGTCCCCGGCGTGTAAGCAACCAGTTCTTTGATGGCCCTGGGCAACATCTCTTTGGAGTCAAGCCCTTCGGGCAACGTGAGCCACATATAAAAACCACCCGTGGGGTTCGTGTGGGCGATGGTGGGCAAATAGGTAGCGAGGGCGCTCGCCATAGCGTCCCGTCTCTCGCGATAAAGGTCGCGGAAGACATCAATCTGGCCTCTCCAGTCGTTACTTTCGAAGTAGTCGGTCAGAATCATCTGGGAGAAGGAACTGGGAGATAAAATGGCTGCTTCGGACGCCAATACGAGTTTTTCTCTAATACCATGCGGGGCCACCACCCATCCCACACGCAACCCTGGCGCAAAAGTCTTGGAGAAAGAGCCGAGATAAATCACGCCTGCGTCATCAGCGGAGCGGATGGCTTGAGGGGGAGGCTGATCAAACCAGAGCAGACCATAGGGGTTGTCCTCTAGCACAAGAATACCCTCGGCCTTGGCGATATCGAGGATTTCGAGTCGCCTGGCTGCGGAGAGCGTTACCCCAGCAGGGTTCTGGAAGTTGGGGATGAGGTAGAGAAACTTGATGGGGATTCCCGCGTGACGAAGATGGCCAATGCGTTCTTCCAGGGCTGCGGGAATCATGCCCTCTTGATCCATCTCCACGTGCTCCACGTGGGCCTGATAAGAGCGAAACAACCCTATGGCCCCCACGTAGCTCGGGGACTCAGCCAAGACGCCGTCCCCGGGGTTGATAAACAGCTTGCTCACCAAGTCAAGACCCTGCTGCGAGCCCGTCGTTACGACGATGTCATCCGCACCGGCGCGGATTCCCTCCAACGCCATGATGTTCACAATTTGCTCACGAAGGGCGGGCAAGCCTTGTCCTGAGCCGTATTGCAGCGCGCTGGCCCCGGAACGCTTCAGGACGCGCTCGACGGTGCGGCTGACCTTGTCAAAAGGCAGGGCAGCGACAAAGGGCATTCCCCCGGCGAGAGAAACTACTTCCGGCCGATTGGCCACAGCGAAGAGCGCTCGCACTTCGCTCGCAGTGAGACCTGATGCCCGATCGGCATAGGTATCAAACCACGGGTCGAGCGAAATCCCTGAGCCGGGAGACATCATGGTACCCCTTGGTGTTGGAAGGCCTAAAGACCCAAGGTTACGCCTGAGGAGCTGTTAACCCCAGGATTTATTTCAGGAACTCCGCCAACTCTGCTTCCAAAGCAGGCTTCGGCTTCGCGCCGATCACGGTTTTGACGACCTCGCCGCCCTGGAAAACCTTCATCGTGGGAATGGAGGTGATCTGATACTTCATAGGAATCTCAGAGTTCTCATCGACGTTCATTTTGACGATATCAATCTTGTCCGAGTATTCGCTGGCGATTTGATCCAGGATGGGCGACACCGCGCGACAGGGACCGCACCATTCAGCCCAGAAATCTACCATCACCGGCTTGTCACTGGCGAGGACTTCGGCGGCAAAGGTGGCGTCGGTTACGGCTCGGGCTTCACTCATGATTTTCTCCTTAGGCGGTGTGGGGTTACGGTGCTAACGCTTCGAGGTAGTGCTGGGCATCCAGGGCTGCGACACAACCAGAGCCCGCCGCCGTGACGGCTTGACGATAGGACGAGTCAATCACGTCACCGGCAGCAAAGACACCGGGGATGTTTGTCACAGACGTAGGACTCTCCACGACAATTGTGCCCTGCGCGGTGAGGTCGAGTTGCCCATGGACAATGTGTGTCCTGGGATCTGATCCGATGGCAATGAACAACCCTGCGACATCCAGAGTTGTTTCCGCCCCGGAGGAGGTGTCAACAATTCCGATACCGCTCACTAGGTCATCACCGTAGATGTGTTCCACGGTCGCGTTGAAGATGAATTCAATCTTGGGGTCAGCGTGGGCGCGTTCTTGCATGGCAGCGGATGCACGCAACTTGTCGGAACGGTGAATGATGTACACCTTGTCCGCAAAGCGGGTCAGGAAGGTTGCTTCTTCCATGGCCGAATCCCCGCCCCCCGCGACAGCGACAGTCTTCTGACGAAAAAAAGCACCGTCGCAGGTAGCGCACCACGACACCCCGTATCCACTTAACCGGTCCTCATCAGGAATACCAAGCTTCCGGTACGCCGAACCCATGGCCACGATGACTGTTTTGGCTTCCACCACATCTTTATTCCCCAGGGTGATTTTCTTTACTGACCCGCTCAGTTCCGCAGTGACGACGTCATCGTAGACAATCTCAGCACCAAACCGCTCTGCCTGCTTCTGCATCGACATCATGAGTTCTGGACCCATAACTCCCTCGGGGAATCCGGGAAAGTTATCCACATCGGTGGTGTTCATCAGATCGCCTCCGAATTCGACCGATGACGCGATGACCAGAGGGTTCAAACTTGCTCTAGCGGCATAGATTGCCGCGGTGTAACCGGCCGGACCGGACCCAATAATGACAAGCTCGCGCACAATTTCCCGCTTCCCTTTTCTGAGAAATAAGTCTAGTTAGATTTTCTAAGCGTTCACTGTGGCGCGCGCCTGCGTTGGATAGCGGAGAGAAGATCCTTGACCTCTCTGTCGCGCAGCAGGACCAGCATCAGAAAGTAGACCACCACCATCGACACCGTAATAAGTGCCCCCACACCCATCGCAGACAGCGCCGTAGCGGTGGCCACAGCGCCAGGTTCAGCACCCCCGAAGGCAATTAAAATACTCACACCAGCCACAGAGGCGGGCAAGGCCGCCAGACCAAACCGCGCGTATGAAGCAAGAACGGGAGCGAAGGAAAAACCACCCAATTTTCTGGATAGCACCATCAGGGAGAGCACGGTTTGAATCCCACCGGCGATGGTGGTGGAAAGCGCCAGCCCAAAAGCAATCTGGCCCGTGGGGAAAGTCGCCACGACAAGAGCCAGCCCCACAAAAATGCTCGACTGAGAAAGCTGTAGGAAAAATGGCGTGCGGGTGTCCTCGAGGGCATAAAACACCCGCTGTACAACAAACAAAACGCTAAATGGCACGACACCCACGGCGTAAAGGGAGATCACCAGAGCCATGTCTGTCAGTGACTCCTGGTTCGCACCAAATTGCCTGGCAAAGGGCAAAGCTACGGTAATGACCCCCGCGCAGGCCAAGACCATAAATACTCCAATACGGGAGAGGGACTCGCGGATGTCGTGGCCCAGCGCCTCCACATTTCGGTCCCGAGCGTGGAGAGACATGCGAGTGAAATATGCGGTGGCCAAAGAAACAGCCACGACGGAGTGGGGAAGCATGAACACCAACCAGGAGAAACGCAAAATCGCGAGGCTAGGAGCGTCAGACCCTGCCGCCAGTGACGCCACATTGGCTTGAACAACTCCGGCCACCTGAGACACAACAATCATGGCGAACATCCAGGACGCCGCTCTGCCCGTGTGAGCAAGACCTACTCCACGCCATCGGAAGTCCGGTCGATACTCCAGACCAGCTCTGCGCCAAAAGATAAAAAGAATGAAAGCCTGAGAAGCCACACCCACAGTCGCCGAGCCGGCCAGCAGCGATACCATTCCTGGAGTCCAAGACAGCGCCTGAGAGGGATCCGCCACAGGGAACACGATGCCGAAAGCCACAAGGCCCGTGATTGCTACCACGTTGTTGAGAGCGGGCGCCCACGTAAAAGGACCAAACACTTTCCTGGCGTTGAGGACTTCGCTGAGCAAGCTGTAGAGCGCGTAGAAAAGAATCTGAGGCAGGCACCAATACGCGAACGCTGTCGCAAGTGCCATTTCTTCCGGCGAGAGACCTCGACCCCCGTCGCTGCCTTGCTGAGCATAGAGGGCAATCAAAGCGGGAGCCAACAGGGTGGCAATAATGGCGAGACCAAGAAAAACGACGAAAGCCAGCGTCACGATTTTGTTGATGAAGCTCTGCCCGCCATCTTGATCCAGGCCGGCCTTCACAATGTGTGGCACAAGAATGGCGCTCAGAACGCCCCCAGCAACGAGGGCATAGATGTTGTTGGGAATTTGGTTGGCCAGAGCAAACGTGTCTGCGCCTGCGCCCACAATGCCCAAAGTCCTCGCCAGGATGATGGCACTGAGAAAGCCAAGCACCCGAGAGACGACTGTGCCAGAGGCGAGAATCATGCTGGCGCGACCCACACCTGAACTCTCCGGTGCGGCCCTCACGGTGTCGCCTCCGGTTCTTTGCGGCGGCGCTGAATGGCACGAATCATCCCGAAAGCGAAGGTTCCTCCCACCAAGGCTGCCAACACGAGAGAAATTACTCCCTCCCATCCTGCGCGAATAGTAATCGGGATGGTGACGACGTCCCCGACCGTGTCACCGGCTTGGGACAGAAGGGTGAATTCCACCGGAGTGGTGCCATTGGCCAACGACTGCACGGGGATGAGAGCCCGCACCGAGCTGTTGGCGGGGATGAGTAAGTCAATGGTGGGAGTTTCAATGGCAAGGATGGCGGTCGTCGGGCGGACGAAGAGTGTGACGAAGACGTCCGAGGGGAGGTCGTTTTGCACGGTGACGGGTAGTGAGGTCTGATCTGCAAGCACCGTGATGTCACTACCCTGCTCGACGCGCACAGAATGACGGAACTTTAGGGAATTTTTCTGCGCGCGTTCCCACTCGGTAGCGAGACCATTCGGGTCTTCGCTCCACGTAGACGAGAGCAAAGCCTGGTACCTCGTCCATCGCCCAAAGACCGCCCCCTCTGCGTCGGCAGCAATCGTGGCGAAAGTAACATCGCTTTCCCACAACTTTTTGATATCGGCGACGAAGTTACTGCGCTCGCGACTAGAGGGAACGGTGACCACCCCTGTGAGCACCTCTGTGGCGGGCTCCGTGAGGGGAACGGCCACGACCTCCGCCATGGAGAGAGAGCTAAAGCCCTCCAACACAGCGTCAATTCGCGGTGCAATCGCGGTGGCCGGTAGTCGCCCGGTACTGAATACGAGGATGTCGGGGTTTTCCACAATTGCTCGGAAAGCGATGATTCCGGCTGCGCGCTGCAGGTCCGCCTGTGCCTCAATCAACGTCGGGGCCTGCAGGGCATCTCGCGCAAGCCCGGAGAGCTGCTCATCCACGCGAATGATCCGGGCGTTGCCGACTGCGACCACCGCACGGTCTGAGGGCAAACTGTCACTGGAGAGGAGAACCGCCGAGGCAGAGCGCGTCGCAAGAGTGGCCAGTTGTTCATCGCTAATCGCGGCGCCATGGACCCACGGGTACTCGCCGAGCCTGGCATAGACCAGGGTGTCGATGTCTAAAGATGCCAAAGGATCAGCATCCGCCCACGGCAAGCTGAACTGCGCAAGACCTAGTGCGCCTAAACCCTGCGCCCACCGCACGGATTCGATGGGGGCTTGATTACCCAGCGCTGCAATAGAGCTGGTGATGCGGCTGTCGATGGCGAGGGTGGCCGCATGTCTCTCTACGGCATCGGTGACCACATCCAGCGGGCCACCAGAAATGGTGAGTGCTTGCAGTTCCTCTGGTCGGAGAGCGATTCCTCCGGTGGCGGTGGTGGTGAGAGTGACGATGGGGGCGATAGGCGAGGTTCCGATCATCTCTCCTGCCGGCTTGACTACGATGAGCTGGCGACTCGTCAGTTGTCGCAGGCCGGGGACTGAGTTTTCGGGGTGGGAGTAGGTCGCCTCCAGTCCGTAGACCCCGGCAAGAGAAGTGGGCGCAGATACGGCCATCTCTTCAGTTTGCTCGGGGCCGGGAGGAGCCAGACCGAGGTCTGGCAGATCATCAGAGCTCAGCGCGACTCCGATTTCTCGAGATTCAAGCTGGGGCACCTCGGGAGTGCCGAGTGACGCGATTTCGCTGAGGACCGGATCGCTGACGCCCGAGATGAAACGACGCACTTGCTCTTCGCTCCCAAAGGGAGAGTCAGTAAGGGACAGAGCCAAGACGCCCTCACCTAGGGTTCCTCTCTCATCGGAGCGCAGAATGACGCTTACCTGCGCGCCCTGCAAAGGGTCCACAATCACACCGCCTTGGACGACGATGTCGATTCGGGCGGCGGCGCGATCGCTGGCGGCTGTGGCGCTCGAGGCTCCCACGCTCATAAAGCTCAGAGTCAACGCCAGAGCAGCACAGGAGCGCGCCCACCGCCCAGGCTTGGCAGAAAAAGGGGATTTATCCACGCCTGAGTGTCACCGTCCCCAGAGCTGGCATGCTTTCGAGTCTAGACTCTGAACACCATGTCGAGCGTTGTCGAAGCCGTAGAAAAACTGCGCCAGCTGGTCGCTACGGAGCCCATTAGAAGCCTCGCCGGAGCCTTTGACGCCGCAGGCTTTGAGTTGGCCCTGGTCGGCGGGCCTGTGAGGGACGCTTTTTTGGGCCGGGAAGTCCATGACCTCGACTTCACTACCTCTGCCACCCCGGAGCAAATCGAGAAACTTGTTTCCCCCCTCGCTCAGGCGGTGTGGGATGTGGGCCGCGCGTTTGGAACGATAGCGTGCCAAATCGGGAACGATACTTTTGAAATTACGACCTATCGTTCGGACGTCTACGACGGAGCAAGTCGTAAACCTGAGGTGGCTTTTGGAACCTCTCTTGAGGCTGACCTACTTCGGCGAGACTTCACCATGAACGCAATGGCACTGACGCTTCCGGGTCTCCAATTGGTCGACCCGTGCAACGGGCTTGAAGATCTTTTATCCCTCACCCTCAAGACGCCCATCGCCCCTGAGGTGTCCTTTGGGGACGACCCTTTGAGGATGATGCGCGCTGCGAGGTTTGCGAGCCAGATCGGAGCCGTTGTGGACGAGCGCACGATGTCAGCCATGTCAAAAATGGCGGATCGGATTACGGACATTTCTGCCGAACGTGTCCGCGAGGAACTTGTGCGCATCCTCGCCTCTCCTGCTCCTCGAGCCGGCCTGGAAATCCTCGTGGACACGGGGCTCGCGGAGCGAGTTTTGCCCGAGCTCCCGGCGCTGCGCTTAGAAGCCGACGAGCACGCGCATCACAAAGATGTATACCAACACACGCTGACGGTGCTGGAACAGGCCATTGATGAAGAACAGCGCCGCTATCCCGGGCGCGAACCTGACATGGCGCTGAGGATCGCGAGCCTGCTGCACGACATTGGCAAACCCGCCACGAGGCGCTTTGAAGGGGGTGGGGTCACTTTTTACCACCACGATGTGGTCGGGGCAAAACTTGCCAAGCGGCGTCTGAAAGCTTTGCGTTTTGACAACGACACGATTAGTTCTGTGGCGAAGCTGGTTGAGCTTCATTTGCGGTTCTTCGGTTATGCCGACCAGGCATGGTCCGATTCCGCGGTTCGCCGCTATGTCCGAGACGCGGGAGTGGAGTTGGCCAGACTCCACATTTTGGTTCGTGCGGATGTCACCACCCGGAACAAGCGCAAAGCAGATCGATTGTCTTTCGCCTATGACGATTTAGAAGCACGCATCGAGCAGTTGTCCCAGCAGGAAGAGCTTGATCAGATGCGCCCAGACCTCGATGGGGAGGAGATTATGGCAATTTTGGGCATTGCCCCTGGTCGCGACGTAGGCCAGGCCTATCGATTTTTGCTTGAGCTTCGTCTCGATGAAGGTGAGCTTGGAACTCAGGAGGCGACTAAGCGTCTCCTTGCATGGTGGAGCGAGCGATAGCGTTCTTGCCCCGCAGGCTCGTTTCCGCTTAGACTGTGTCGGTTGTCTGCTTGCAGACACAGCACTATCCCTCCTGTTGCAGAAATCCTGTAACCGTTAGTCCGAAGGAGGTGGGGTAACCGTGCACGATTACGAACTAATGGTCATTCTTGACCCAGACATAGATGAGCGCACTGTCGCTCCCAGTCTCGAAGGGTTTCTCGAGGTCATCCGGCAGTCCGGTGGCACCGTGGAGAACCTCGACATCTGGGGCAAGCGTCGGTTGTCATATGAAATTAACAAGAAGAGCGAAGGCATCTACGCCGTCGCTCACTTCACCTCTCTACCCGAGGCAACGGCAGAGTTGGATCGCCAGTTGCGCTTGAGTGAGGCAGTGATGCGTACCAAGGTGATGCGTCAGGACGAGGCCGTTGTTCGCCTCGGGGCTCCGGAAGAGTCACCTATGGCCCAAAAAGTCTCTCTCTCAGGCGGCCAGAAGCGCCGCAAGCCGGAGTAGACCATGGCTGGCGATACCATCATTACCGTGGTTGGTAATTTGACCGCTGACCCCGAACTTAGGTACACCCAAAATGGCGTCGCGGTAGCGAATCTCACGATTGCGTCCACTCCCCGCTCTTTTGACCGCCAGTCTGGCGAGTGGAAAGACGGCGAGACCCTCTTCATGCGTGCGAGCGTCTGGCGAGAATTTGCGGAGCACGTGGCTTCATCTTTGACCAAGGGAACACGGGTAGTGGCCTCAGGGCGTCTGCGTCAGAGTTCCTACGAGACCAAAGAGGGAGAAAAGCGAACCTCTATTGAGCTTGAGGTGGACGAAATGGGACCCAGCCTCCGCTATGCGACCGCTCAGGTTCAGCGCCAGTCCGCTGGCGCTAAACCACAGGCTTCTGTCGATGGCGCCTGGAGTGCACCAGATGCCGGTGGAGCAACGCAAGATCCTTGGGCTAAAGCCGCAACCTCGGACGCGGCCCCTATCGAGGACGCACCCTTCTAAGACTGACCTTCGAGGCGCTTTGGCGTCCATAACAAGAAAGAACACACCATGGCAGGAAAATCCAGCGGCGACCGCCGCAAGCCCCGTGTTGGTAAAGGTGGCAAGCCTC